>Ga0247742_10003242_pt1 | contig 10345 bp, 16 predicted proteins | sample UWRJL208509C2_FD_180944 | JGI IMG/M metagenome (GOLD analysis project Ga0247742, IMG submission 180944) | Plant litter microbial communities from Arlington Agricultural Research Station in Wisconsin, United States - UWRJ-L208-509C-2 | ecosystem: Environmental > Terrestrial > Plant litter >... | reverse complement strand
GGACCACTGCTGGCGGGTGGTGATGGTAGAGGTACAAACGTGGTTGCACAAATAAGGATCCCTCGCCAATCGAGTGTCCTGTCGCACACGTGAAATGGCACTCTCACGGACGCCAGCACCTGAACTGCTCGCTGGAGAACTTGAAGAAGTGGTCGATAATTTGCAGCTACTAGTAGGTATGTCATTGCAGAGAATGTCGAGTTTTGTACAGCTTTACAAGGTCGCATCGGGGCTAGTTCACTGTTCCTCCACCGCAAGCCACCCAATACTACTATGTTGGGTACTACTAACAATATGCTTGTACTTTACCCTGCCATTCGAGTCTTGTTACTCTGAGAGTGGAGGTTCATCCTGCGCTTGGACCATGTCGTTGTCACCTCCACTGACACACCGAAGATTAATTAAAACTGCCTCGTAGCCCAATCAAAGTTGCGGTGAGATTGATGTCAGTGTGCGGTCCGAGACCCCGCTCGCCACAGGGTAGTAAAACTGCTATTGGTTCTGCTGCGTCCAGCAGAGTAAGCCATGTAACCTTCCACGAAGAAAAGTGTAAGATTTCAGTTCGTGCCCTATATTAAGCAGCGAAAACTTACGTTCAGATACATCGTCGAATATGTGTTGGGCCATGTCTTCTCCAGCCTTCCAACCCTCCCATTCAGTTGGCGTCGAGGGGATTAATGCGGAAGTTGAGTATTATAAGGAAAGTGATCCGTGCTAAATTCAACACTGGCAGGACCCAGATGAGGAAGGAATAGCCCAGTGAAGACATCTGCGTCAAGCATAAGTACAGTATACTCAGCACAACTGCAAACCTGTTGCCAAGACCAAAAGAGAAAGTAGTCCGAATTTTGAGGCAGTGATCGAGGCCGCTGGGACATCTGACAAACGTGATCGAGACAATATAAGCGGAGATAAGCTGGTAAAGAAACTTGTGAGGGTGGACTGAGTTTGTGAGGAGCGCCGCAGGTAATTCAACGTACAGTCCATGGATGATTGACCCGTTGTGAACTATAGAGAGTAGAGAGTATTCTTGTAGCATTATGAACACCAGTTTTGCGAGCTCCTGGTCCAAATATTCGTACAACGCTTCGAGAACAGATAGTCCGCGGTGAGATAAATTGGGGTGATGTCGACAAAGGTATCGACTGTCTAGATCAAAGGTGTCTATCATCACCTCGAGCATGTAGCCAGTCCTTACATAGTGCTGCCAGTGGTCAAAGCCAGAGCGCCCATATGTTCAGTTGGTGCCGGTTGCACCAGAGAAATAACAAGCGTCTAGAAAGAAGATTGCTGCGACAGGCTGTTGTTGACGAGTTGTCCGCTTCGGTAGTTGAAAAAGTATAGCGATGGTAGTGGTTCTCGTGCTTGAAGTTCTGAACGCTTCTGATCAGAACAGGGTGAGAAATTTGGCCTTGACTCCAACCTCCACCAACACTGTTTGCCATGTCCGCGAACACCACCCTTACTCTCCGCCATTGGAATGTTTTTACAAGACAAAGTGAATCAGGGGGGCTACTTCAGTCCTCATACTGCCATGAGAGCGCAACCAGACAAACATGACAACTTGATTTCGAGCTTTGGGCTACTTGATCCGGACGAGAACTCAGGCAGGTCCTCTTCGTTCTAGGCGTTTACTCAAGAAAATCCTGCCGCGGGAGCTACGCAACAGCAAAGTGAATAATCTGAAAACTAGTATCCTTGAGTTTGTAGATACTGAGGCTTCTCACAGTGCAGGTGGTGAATTATCCTTGCTAGGGACACCTCCGATTCAACTTTCGATCTTGCCTGCTCTCGTTCCTCTTCTGACCCGTAGGAAATGGTACGGGCTCTTCTGATACTCGAAACCTTTCTTCGTGTTTGACCTGCACTGGAATGCCACCCCTCACGGGACGAAGGGTATCCACCCAGACGTCAACGATTATCGCACTCGCTTCGTTAGCCTTCCTGTGATTACACATTATCACCTCCTTCGTATATATACTGACATCTTAACATAACCAGACGCCTTCTCCATATGCTCTCAAGAGAACTTCTCAAAATCCTGCCCGGAGCCGAGATGGGTATGATACCTTCAGACGTGACTTCTGTTAGTCCGCCGTCGAATGTTATGGGACCTTCGCCAGTACTTTCATGTACATTAAAGACATTATTTGTGCTCGTGATACCTCGAAACCTTATATTTCTAAAATGCAATACGCCCGGGAAGATACAAAACAATGACGATACAGAGAACAGAAAGTGCAAATAATGACGACGACAGAACACAGCAATTTGACCTGACTTTAAGTGGCAAAGTGAGCCCTATAATAAGTTCTCTTGAATGAAGACTTGTGCAGGAGGTACGAGGTCTGAAAGGATTCATGGTGAACAGGGTTGCCAAATCACTTCATCGCCTCCCACCTCCGCCACCACCACGCCTGCCTTTGGCACCCCGCCTTCTTCTTTTCGTGTCCGCACCCTCATCACCATCATAGCCCATTTCACGGGGGTCGCCCTCCTCCACCATAACAGCTTCGCGGCCTCTTTTGGTCGGCACAACCATCCTGTCGCGAAGACTGTGGTGCTGAGTGTCTGGCTGAGTTGGGCCACGCGAGTTCCCATCATCCAACGACAGTCTGTCCAATAATGAAGCACCCCGCCGCTGTACCTGAGGGCGCACTACACGGTCTTTGAGGTCGACGGGGCTATCTATGGTCTCGCGGACCGATCCTCCTGAAGGGTCGGCGGTATACATGTTCGTGGCCAATTCTGGAGGCTCCTGAACAACGATAGATATGGTATCTGATGGATATTTGCGATGACGGGGTGGCCGGTCTGTTCCTGTGCTTGTACTCATACGACGGGCAAGAGCTGGTAGGACTTCGGGGTCGATCGGGGCGACGTCCTGCTTTGGAGGGGGTGGAGGATTGGGGCGTGAATCACCCCAACGAGTTTTGCGTTGATGTTCTCCCTCTTGCTTAGGGGTTTCTACTGCAAAATCATCTTTTTCCTTGCTTCGCAAATGTGCAGATGTGGCATCCACCAAACGGTCTGGAAGCGAGATCGCCGAAGGGGGCTGGGCACGATATCCTTCGTCTGACCGAGTATCTGACGAATGGCCGCGGTCCGATTGTTGGGCAGAAGATTGGCCGATGGTCGTGGATAGCAATGACGGTTCTCTTGATATAGGTGGAGGTGTGCTACGTCCGTTATTCACATCATTCCGGCTTTCCCTGGACGTGATGCTACGAGGAGAAGAGTTACGACCTCTAAGCCTCTCTTCCCCACGATACTCAAGTCCAGGATCCTAATCTCGAGTCAATATTAAAGAGGGTATCGATACATGAATCCACATACCCGATCAAAGAATTGCGATTCTTGATGTGACCTTTTCGCTTGCTTGCTTTGGACGTCAAGATGATCTCCAGTACCAGATCGCTACGTTCCTGAATAAGGAAACATACGAAACAGCAAGGGACGAGAGGACTTACAGGAGGACTGCGGTGCCGGCTGGTATCAAGTGGCAGTGGACTGCGCCTTCGAGGAGGGTCGATGACATCCAAGTGCGGTGGCTAAATGAAAGAACTCATCAGTTTGAATCTAAGAAAGCAGAGTCTGACACACCCGCTGGCGAGCATCGTGGCGAGAAGATAAGTTCCTTTCTCTCTCTTGATCGATGAACGTTGATGGAGGTGGTTTCGCATTCACACTGAATGTTGCTGGTGTTGACGCAGTCGATGTACTCAATTCCAGAGACGTCACAGATTCACTGGTGGTCGGAATGACCGGAAATCGGCGATTGGCACCAATGGGTACGTTGTTCGTATCAGAAATGCGTCCAGGTTTGCCTCCACGCTTTGACTATATTTGGAAAGCAGTTGAGTCAGGGGTCGCTATTGGGGCGTAGAGAAACTTACTATTTGTCTCTCTGGTTGAGTGGGCCTAATCCGATCTCCTTTCTGGTCCAAACGGTCCCCATGACCTCTCTGCTCAGCAAGGCTAGTACCATTGGCAGGATGTGGTACGACTGATCGAGAAGGCGGTTGTACTTCGTATCGTTCAGGCGCTTTGTGCGCTAGGAAAGGCAAAACCTCATTCCGAGGACCTGCAGATCGTTGGGGAGCTGGATAACCTCGTCCCACCTTGACCGAATCGTCAAGATCGTCAGCTTGCTCGCGATATGCACTACGGGGATTCCTCTCTTGCACAGGCGAATAAGGTCGTACCGATCGTGGTGGTTCTTCGTGGTCTACGTCCATCCTTGTATCCAGTTTAGAGAGATTGTGTTGTGCGGGTGCGAGATATTCGTCACGCTGCGACCTGTCTCGCTCACGATAACGATCATCCATCCTCGAACTCGGGGTCTCGCGGTCATAATCTTGTCCAATGGGCCTGGAATTGGAAGAGCGCAATGGGTCCTGAAGGTGCTGCTGAGGAACGTAGCGCGAGGGCTCATGTGTCCCCCACCCTTGGTCACGATCTCGAATGTCTTGCCTTTCAGGGATTGCAGAAATATTAGTAGGAGGTCCTCGCGGATATCCCACCGTGGCAGAGGTAGATGATAATGTTCGGAAGGTTGCTTGCTGAGGAGGTAGAGGTACCCGTTTACCTGTGGATCGAAAAGAAAAGGAGGAAGGTTGGTAGGTAGGTGATAGCGAGAACTAAGCGGAAAAACATACGGGGCACAGGTGGTTCGTCAGGCGAAGACCGGCTGTACTGATCTGGGTAACGATTGGGCCTACCGTCCGTCGCGGCTTGACTGGTCTCCGTCAAAGGGTAGTCGAAAGCAGGAGGCCGTGGTGAGTATTCATCCTCATCTATCCTGGGATTGCGGCGACGTTGTTCATAATCGCGGTCAAAGTCTGAATTGCGTTCTCTCGTCAGATCTTGCTCTCGTTCACCTTCCCTTTTGCGATCTCGAGGCCGTCGAGGAGGCCCAGCGACTGGTGAACGTTCGTGGTCACGCTCCCTTCCATATGGTAATGAGGATTCTTGAACCCTGACACCTGCAGAGCGCGGCCCATTGCTGAAATTGGCGTTTTGGCCCACGGAATGGTTGGGCTCTGAGGATCTCTCTCCCCTGTCCCTTTCTTTCCTGCTTGCGGAATTGGTCGGTACTGGTGGATGTTCGTCAAAGTACCTTGATGGAGCTGTGGCGGGTACTTGGTAGCGGTCCAGCTCGTAGTCGCGATCTCGCCTTGGTGGAGGCGACTGAGGTCCTATAGTTCCGCAATGGGAAAAGGTGGAAAAGGTGGTAAGAATGGGGGATATGATGGATAGACGAGCATAAGAAGAGAAAAAAAACAAGGAAAAGATGCAATCCGCGATGACGAACGTCTTCGTCTCCCAGCCGAAAGAGGGGAGCAGGGACGGAGTGCTGGTGGCAGCAAGGACAGGTCGAAAGTTGATATGTAGACGATGCTAGTCGGCAATAGGAACTATTGACCCTCGCCAGAGAATATGGCGTGTTGAACTCGAAATTGCACACGAATATGCACGAAGGGCCCGCGAACAAAGATATGGGAAGACGACGTGGATGGGAGGTGAGGAGGCGGATAACGTACTGGGTGCGGGATGATAGCTTGGATGCGCACTCGCTGATAGCGAATCAAAAGTATGAGCTTGGGTAGTTCCCCGTTCTCTACTCTGTCCTCGATTGCTTTCCTGCCTTTTCATAGTCCGCCTCTGTCGATCAGCAGATGATAAAGGTTGATCCAGTATAATCGGATCTGAATCATCCACGTGCCGACGAGAAGGTTCTCTGCGAATGCTACGCTCGTTCTCGCGGAACTCCCTAGGATAGTCTGTGGATGCATGAGATGTCCAGCGACGGCCGTCGTATCCATTGTTTGGTAGCACGACTTCTAGATCCCTTGGCATAGAAAATTCGCTGTTAGCGTAAGTTATCTCATCGCGGCCAGAGCGGTGGCTACGCGAGGGTGCATATTCCTGGTCTCTGGAATGAGATTGCGGGTCTCGATAACTTGGTGGGGTGAGAGACCTTGGTCGCCTTTGCTGACGAGGAGAAACTGGGGACTTTTCCAAGCGCTTAAGGGAAGGTCCACTAGAAATTTCGATCCGTTCTAACGTTCGGACTTCCACTGAATGCGAGATAGAATCACCACCAGGCCTGTAGTGACGGTCTTCGAAAGATAAAACGCGCTGATCAGGGGTCAGTGGCCGCGTAGCATCCTCCATGTCGTAGTCGGGTTGGGAAGTACGAGAGGCGTCACGAGTCGGGCGTGATGTCTGCGAGCGATGGGCGTTAGAGTCATGTGCAGTCATGTGCCTACTGTGGCCTGTGGACTCATGACGATGCGGACGCCCTCGAGGTTCCTCAAGAACAGACGAAGGAGGGATGTTGCTCACTGGCAGAGTCCAGGTCGACTGGTGAGTTTCTCGATTGTAGTAGTAGATGTCGCCATCTTTTCGTGCCGTCCGTACTTCCCAGTTTGGCGGAAGATCAATAACGAGCGGCACCAATTTCTCGTTATTTTTCTTCGCGTCACGGGCGGCTGCTCGCGGGGAGATTATCATGCTCGTTGCCTCGACTATGGAAGGATGCGAAGGAGGTAAGTACGGGACCTTCGCTGTAACTGGTTTGGCGGGAAGTGCATGGGTAAGTCGGGGCTGTAACCTCTGTGGTGAACTTTGAGCAGTCGAACTTCGAGGCCTAGACAGGGATTCTGTGTTGGTATCGGAATTCCGAATGGTAGAGGGTTCCGGAGGTTCTGCGCCGTCACAAGCTGCCTGTGGCCCTCGACGATCATTGGCGCCCAAGGTCTCCATCTGCGTTCTGGCAGATGCAGGCCTTGCCGAATCATCGGTGACTGTGTATGCATTCAAAGCATTTGTGGGCGCGTCTTCCCGCTGATAAGAGTAGAATCCTCGGTCATCTTCGTCGTCGCCTAAGGAAACTGCGTCCTCGACATCCTCTGCATCGTTAGTATCCCGTCGGCCGTTTTGATCATAGGAACCTCTTCTAGGCGAATCTTGATATTCGTCTTCTTCATTTCCCCAGTCCAGTGCCTCGTTGTCGTCGTCCATGATGTTGGGGGTAATACAAGAGAGGAGAGGAAGAACTTGCCTATTCGTGATTTTCGTCCCAAGTCCATTTCAATCTCAGTTGGAAGTCCGACGACCCTACGGGAAATACGGGTACAGCCAAAGGCCACGGCATACTTCTTCAACAATCTCTGTCGACATCTAGGACAACGCCCTGACGATACTCGGCTTTTGGAATATACGAATGTGCTCATAATGCTTCCAATAAATGCTTATTCAACGGAAGACGGCCATGTGTCTTCAGGTCGCACGTCGTCTTCATTACGCCTTCCCGTCATCTTCAAAAGGTTGCATAGGATACAACAAATGGTAAGCACTTACTCTGTGATGAGAAGGCTAACTGATATGATTGAAGCTTCCATAGGACTTTGAGCTAGCAGCATGGCAATTGACCTATCTATGTCTTGCTCCCCGGAGAGTGTGCGTTCTTGACCTACATATACTGTTGCAAAACTGACCGTTGACATATATGTAGCTACCGGAACGTCTATTTCCACAAGCGTATGTTCCCAGGAATAATTCACTTCTCTCCCTAAAATCTTTCTCAGAGACAAAGAATACATGGGCGAGAGATGATCCAGCAATCCTGGTGCTCATCGGTGCTTGTCTGAGTGGTAAGTTACACAGTCGCACAGGCTTCCGTCACTAAAATTCCTTAAGTATCCGCCATCGCATGGGGTGTTGTCTACTCTTACGGTCTGTTGGAGATGTTGAACATTGCTCTGTTGATGATATTGCGGGACTTTCTTCTTTCTGGTGTCCTGGTGGCCACTGTGCTATGGTCAGTATATTTGCCTCATGATAAAGTGCCTGTTCATCTGTTTGCTTATTCAGGGTCGTATCCAATCGCCTCCTTCTTTCACCTCCTACACATTCGACACCGGCTGACTCCAGAGTTGAATGGGCATATGCATTTGACGTGCACACGAATGCATTCTTCCCACTGTACCTCACCCTCTATCTCGCCCAATTATTTCTCCTGCCCATTGTCCTAAGAGGCAACTGGGTATGTCTTTGGGTAGGAAATACTCTATACCTGGCCGCGTAAGTCCTATTCATTTAGTTGGGCCGGCACGACTGAATTCTGATCCTAGGTTTACTCAATACATCTATGGCGTTTACCTTGGTTTTAACGGTACGTCTCCTGTATACTACCGTCATGATGCATATCTCATGTATTTCAGCCCTTCCATTCCTTATTCGATCTGAGCTGCTACTTTCGCCTCTACTGCCACTATTTGCAGGCTACTTTGCGTCGTTGTTAGGGTTTAACGTAGCTCAGCATGTGTTGACGGCCTACTTTCGGTGACCTGAGTATAGGTCCTTAATTTATTGTAACCGTCAAACCATGCCGGATTGTCAGAGCTTGAAGTAAAAGCGAAGTCTTGAACTGTACAAGGTATAGACTACAAAGTGCTATTTGTTCAGGTCAACGGGGATCTGTACGTTATCACGATCCATACGAAGTTCAAGACAACGCCATATTGACATGTGCACTGCAATCACCTGTGGCTGATTCGTTGATCGCCTTGTTTTGCATTCTTTCACGGTCACCACGTACTCCGCGATTCCAAGCTCCCCCCTCTTTGACTCTCTTTCTTCGCTCGGCGCCCAATAACGTTCTAGAAGCCTATCAAAATCGCTATCGACGGCCATGAGCACTCATATCGAAAGGGCGATAGAGAAGATCCAGGTGAAGGACCCAATACCAACTATTGACTTCACCCAACACACTCTTGAAGATGGGAACGTCATTAGCACGCAGGAACGGGTTGTGAAAGATGTTAGTGGCCATTAGACTGTAGAAACCTCGTCGATGCTGATGTTCTGCCGTAGGTCCAAGCTCCAGCGATGTTCAAGCCCACGGCTGAGCAGTTCTTCAACAAACACGGTCAAGATCGAACAAAACCTGATATAGCGTTCCTCAAGAATCATTTCTATCGTGAAGGAAGACTTGACGAAGAGCAGGCGCTGTGGATATTGGAGAAAGGGACTGAAATCCTCAGGAAGGAAGGCAATGTTCTACAGGTGGACGCTCCCATCACTGGTACGCACTCATCGTTGGCATGTTCGAACCACATCTCATTGTGCACCAGTTTGTGGTGATATTCATGGACAATATGTACGTTTATCCGACAACCTCTTAGGGTACTCGCTGATGTTGCGCAGTATGATTTGATGAAGCTGTTCGAGGTTGGTGGTAGCCCTGCAGACACTCGTTATCTCTTCCTCGGCGATTACGTCGACAGAGGATACTTCAGTATTGAGGTGTGTTTATTTTACGAAATACCTACCTATTGGTGGTACTCACGAGCTCGTTCAGTGTGTGCTGTACCTGTGGTCCTTGAAGATCTGGTATCCGGACTCATTATTTCTGCTACGCGGTAACCATGAGTGCCGCCATCTGACGGATTATTTCACATTCAAACTCGAATGTGAGGACTTCTACAGCTTGAATTGCAATTGCGCTAACGTTTCTTTAGGTAAACATAAGTACTCAGAAAGAGTGTACGATGCGTGTATGGACTCTTTCTGTGCTCTCCCCCTGGCTGCCATCATGAACAAACAATTTCTATGCATACATGGTGGATTGTCTCCTGAGCTGAATACTCTTGATGATCTTCGCGCTGTAAGCCTCTTCTACATTTTGTTTGTTCTCAAAACCTGACGATCCTATAGATCGACCGATTCCGCGAACCACCAACCCATGGCCTCATGTGCGACATCCTATGGGCGGATCCGGTTGAAGACTTTGGAACGGAGAAGACGACAGACAGTTTCATCCATAATCACGTCAGAGGGTGCTCGTACTTCTTCACATATCAAGCGGCGTGCCAATTTCTTGAGAGGAATAACCTTCTTTCAATCATCCGAGCGCATGAGGCCCAAGATGCAGGGTAGGTCATATTCATTCTCAGGGGAATCTTCTCTGACAATGCCACAGATACCGCATGTATCGCAAGACTAAGACCACTGGCTTCCCTTCTGTCATGACGATCTTCTCTGCGCCTAATTACCTCGACGTTTACAACAATAAGGCAGCCGTGCTGAAATACGAAAGCAATGTAATGAACATCAGACAGTTTAACTGCACACCGCATCCCTATTGGTTGCCCAACTTCATGGATGTCTTCACATGGAGTTTACCTTTCGTCGGCGAGAAGAGTATGTATATGGCTATTTCACTGAACAAGGCTGATTAACTCGTTGTAGTTACCGACATGCTTGTCGCAGTGCTCAACACCTGCACAAAGGAAGAGCTTGATGAAAGCGACGAAGAACTGGCTATCATGTCACCAAC
>Ga0247742_10003240_pt1 | contig 10348 bp, 10 predicted proteins | sample UWRJL208509C2_FD_180944 | JGI IMG/M metagenome (GOLD analysis project Ga0247742, IMG submission 180944) | Plant litter microbial communities from Arlington Agricultural Research Station in Wisconsin, United States - UWRJ-L208-509C-2 | ecosystem: Environmental > Terrestrial > Plant litter >... | reverse complement strand
CGACAACCGCATTGAGAAATTCGAGGACGTGTTGGTGCTTGAGGGCAGAGTGTACACGCATTTCCTTCTCTACATTCTTTCTGTCTTTGTCACTAGTGGTTTCGGTGAGAAGAATGAGTTTGCATGCAGCAACTCTGTGTTCGGAAATATTGACAGCACGAAAAACACTATCAAAAATTGAGTTAGTTTGGGTAACAAAAGGGTTAACTACAAAAGCCACAAGTTAAACATAACCATAGAGCCACTTACGTCGAGAACCCCCCGCCACCTATCTCAGCTACAAGTTCATATCCTGGGTGCGCCTGGTCATCAGACCTGACTGTCCACTGCACAATATTGTGCGAACTTACCAACAACCTTTGGGTACTTTGGCCCTCCCATAGATAGAACTTCAGACAAGAGTCAACAGAGAGGATAATGACAATGTTCTAGCGACAAGTTAATGTCGGTGGACGTCTAAAGCGAAAGACAACTGTCACGTTGACCAAAACGAGTCAATAACCGCGACATGTCACTGTCAGGTGACTTCTGTCACATTTTCCCCGACAACAGGTTGAACCAGGTTGAACCTCAGGTTGCAGATGGGTTGGTTCGAATTTTTCTATACGACCTTCTCTAAGAATCCGGTAAAAAATTTTCACCGCAGTATTCTACTTGAATTATTCGAAAACGAGGTCCAGTATACAGGCGGGGCCACATGTCTAAAAATAGACGCGCGTTCGACGCTCAAGCGCTCAAGCTCAAGGTCGAGCCTGGCATTTTGCTTCGGAAACTAGAGTTGAACTAAACTTACTTCAGGTTACCAATTTTTTGTATAAACTTCAAGGGCTGCGGTGATAACCGCTCATTAATAGGTGACCTGAATCGTCGTTTGTAGCTTGAGATCCACATCGGACTTACTCGCGAAGTAGATCCACCATACTGATCCCCTTTCAACTGGGACCTGAGCACTAAATTGATTTAACGGCGGCAGCTACTGTTAGCCTTCGCATGGTTGCTCCGTTAGATAGGTAGTTTTGTCAATTTGTTACGTCGCACTTTCCTCATCCGGTGCCGCTAATGACACTGAGGATGTTCGGAGAACCCAAGTCTGTCTGCATCGGGAAAAAATCTCGAATTACAAAAAATCCAGAGTGAGTCGATTCCGCTATTTAAAAGGAATCAATCGAGGTTTAAACTTCACTGTTCCATTCGTACAGTTTCCATAGCCTCACTTTCACTTCTCTCTTCTCACTCAACCCCTTGAAAATGCCTGGCCTTGACTTCTTCAGCAACACCCCCGCCCCTGCACAGGAGACCACTCCAGAGACACGATCAGACGTCTACTACAATGCTCGCCTGGACCCCAAGAACTATCTCGAAGGCCCGTTGTCACCAATTGCCTCTACTCGTCTGCGTCAAATGCTTGCCCGCCCCGGCATTGTAGTAAGTACCGACCCTGCGTGCGGAAATATATGAGTGGTAATTTGATGTGCATAACAGGTTGCACCTGGCATTTGTGACGGTATTAGTGCCCGATGCGCACTTGAAGCTGGTTTCGACTGCATGTACCAGAGGTTCGTATCGGAACTGCCTTGTTATTGAAGCGTACTAACCAGAGTAATAGCGGCGCTGCCACAACTGCCTCCCGTCTGGGCCAGCCTGATCTCGCTATTGCAACAATGAACGACTTCGTCGGAGCAGCTCAGATGGTCTGCAGCCTGGACCCTTCTGTTCCAGTTATCGCAGACGCTGATACTGGGTGCGTTCCATTTTTCAATCCCAAACCGTGCACATCGTTTATTTTTTTAAAAATTAGCTTCGGTGGGCCTGCTAACGTCGCTCGCACTGTGAGACAGTACATCCGAGCCGGTGTCGCTGGCCTCCACATTGAAGATCAGGTTCAGATCAAGCGATGTGGTCACCTAATGGGCAAGCAAGTTGTCTCACGCGAGGAGTTCTTGACGCGTATCCGGGCTGCCGTCATCGCTCGCGACTCTGTCCCAGGAGGCTCGGACTTTGTATGTCTTTGCATTGACCGATGGTGGGCGACGCTCACCTTATCTACCTAGGTCATCATCGGTCGCACAGATTCTGCCCAAGTCCTGGGAATGGAGGAGGCAGTCACTCGTTTGAAGCTCGCCGCTGACGCTGGAGCTGATGTTTGCTTCATTGAGGGTGTCAAGACAGAAGAGCTACTCCGCTCTACCGTCGCCGCACTTGCACCGAAGCCTGTCTTGGTCAATGTTATCTCTGGAGGGCTCACACCATCCTTTACTTGCGCAGAAGCGGAGGCTATGGGGGCCAAAATAATCAGTACGTCTCTCGCACTATTCAGTACCCATACATTTGCTGATAGCCTTTTTTAGTCTTCTCTCTTGTCTCATGTGTGGCTATGGTACACTCCGTCCGCGACGCTATGCGATCGCTAAAGAAGACTGGCACTGATTTTACCTCAGCCAAGGGCATGGACCCTAAGTCATTCTTCGAAGTAATGGGGCTGAAGGAAGTCATAGAGCTTGATGCAAAGGCTGGTGGATCCGCATTCCAGGTAGTCTAGCTGTTTAACTAGATGCATCTTTTCTTTCTGCTGGAATTTTTTTGAGTGTTGGGCTTTTTGCATCACAATTGTATAAGTGTTTGGATAGAGCAGAGATTTATAAACCAACAAATCAATTCTAAAGAACACAATTCAGCTGAAGGTTTAATACTCAGCTGGTTTTATTAGGAACCATTGGAAAGCACTATTAGCGCAATCTTTTCAGATTTGAGAGCTCGATCGCTATTGGGTGACCCAGTCCTGCGTGAAAAGTTTCGAAGTGGAGGACCTATCAGTCAGGAGCGGCAATGGGATTGTGTAAACAGGAACTCTATAAGTAGACAGACATCAGGTGAGTCACATCGGGAATTACAATATATGACTTGGCCTACCCGTGTTTTGTCCCAAGCCTAATTCTGTGATCTAGGTATCTCTGCGACCCTTGGCTGCCAAATACCGTCCACAATGGGTATGCCATGGGCTAAACCCCCCCTGACATCCAAGCTCCTCAGGCTATGCGCAACGCGTGAGACGCACTGTTTGATCGTGGGCGCCACATTGTCTATATTTAGAAGACCTAACCCGATCAAGTGTCGAAACGCGCTCGTGGCTCCTCTCTGCACAATAGATGTCAACAGTTTAAACTGAATTTTGGGTCCACGGGGGAATTTAATTATGTCTCAAGAGAAATATACAAACTAATGAATCGCAGCCGATATTCAGATGCTCAGAATAGGTCCAGATGCATGACGCTAATAAAGCGGGCTGTCTTATTGTGGTACGGTCTTGAGGTATATAATTTGATTCTTTTTGTGGGGCTGTGAAATTCAATTTGCTTCTCTTGGTATATACACCAACGCAGTCTGTACGGCGCGTGCTATTTCCACCAGAGGAGGGTTCTTTGTCCATTTTTGTAGAGCTCTGCCAAGGTGGGAGTCGAAGGTGAGTTTATTACACGTGTAACAGCTTCTGCTTGCGACTAGCACGCAAGAGTTATCAATGTTATAAATTGACTCCTGAGCGTCAGCGTCTGGGCAGTGCCCGCGATTTTCCATCTATCAACTGTATGCAGTGTTTTCGTTGAGCCACGCATCCTGATCTTCTTGCCTTCTTGACCTCTCAATCTCCGGTGCATTCCTGATCTAGCAAATTGGTCTCATGGTTGTCCGTAACCACGCGTACCTAACTGACGTTACAGGTCTATTGACACGTTCCTATATCGGGATGCACTGAAACCCTGAATGCAGATCAATATAAGGAAGACTTGGTGAATTTCTCCGCTTTACCTTTACCTGTCTCTCTAGAAATGGCCGGGAGCCCATTCATCGACCCATCCTTGCTGTGAGCCACACATAGATTTCGCCGCACCAATCCACGTCTTGATCACCATTACCCAGTCTCGGGCCTTTTCTCCTTGGGAGTTACTTCAACGCCATTCTATATGGAGTGAGTATGGTTGGCACGAAGCGATGATTATTAACCGATTTTCTGATAACGGTTATTTTGGTCTCAGCTCTCCTTGCTTCAGGTATGAATCCTGTTCAAATGCGAAAGCCAGTCTTGAAATTGCCGTAGGTCTTCATATACTACAGAAAATATAAACGGCGCGTCTCTCCTTCCGAAAACATCTCGCAATTCACTGATAGTACCTAGGGATGCGGCCTGGCTCCGATATTTCGTGAGCAAGACTTTGTGCCTTGCTATATCGACTGCTCACTTTTATTCTAGGTGTTATATATGTTCCTTCTGGACACTGTAAACACTGGGTGCATTATGGGCATGGTGTATGAGCCTCTTGTGCTTAACTATGGCAAGTTTTATACACGTCCACTGGCAATTTCATTCAATTCTAACATTCAACTTCAGGGAAGCCGGAAATTTCCTTAACCACGTCGCCGAAGAGTAAGTGGGATTGTAGATGGGCAAATATGCATAGTGACCATAATGACTCATTATAGTGCTGGTTTTTAGTGAGTCGTAGTTTGAGTCTAGCGGTTCTAATTGTGCTCACCACACTTATCCCCTCACGACAAGATCCTCTCACAACTGTGAGTTCCCCTTGCCATACTATTGAATGATAACCAAGGGATCTGAATGCAGTCGTTAATATCCACATCGGTCCAACTTTTCATCGCCTGGAGGATTAAGGTCATCAGTAGATCCCTCGTTATGCCGTTAATCATCTGTGCTCTGGGATTCACCGCGTTGGGTAGGATATTTTGCTTCAGAAAGGTTCCTCACTCACTGAATATGGTTACAGGTGGAGGCCTAGCTTTGTCTGTGTTCACTGTTCTCAAGCCCCAATACTTCCACTTTATCGAATACAAGAATGTCATCATTACATGGCTGACTGCGTCTGCGGTGGCTGATGTACTGATCACTATTACTCTCACATGGACTTTGGTGCGAGGTTACGTATATTTTGCTCTTAATCGGTCTGAAATTTCATTTCAGACGAAAAGAAAAACAGGGATGAAGGATACAGACGATCGAGTCTCGAAGATTATTCGATGTACGAGGCCCCATCTTGAAAGACAACCTGCTTGACAAATTTCTACAATACACAGTCACTATTCACACGGGTCTTCTGACTTCGACTCTAGCAGTCGCTGATCTCATCGCCTTTCAAACACTTCCGGTGTGTGTCCATATTCCAGGCATTCTAGGTATACATGCGGCTTGCTAATTGTATCAAAGGGCACGACATTGAATTTTATTTGGGATCTGACGCTTGCAAAGATGTACATCAACTCGCTTCTAAGCACGTAAGGCTCTCATCCAACCGTATCTCTCGTTCTCCCTTAAACATTTGTAGATTAAACGCTCGAGATGGGTTTAGTGATGAAAGGTCGAGTGTGGTGTCTCACAACATTCTTTTTGGCCATACTGCGTCAGCATGGTCAGCAAAACCAGGAGTAAGTATCAGTGCACCTATCCTCAAAGCAATTCATCAGCTAAAATCATGAGTAGTCTCATCAAGACACAATTGAACGACACAGCCCAACGGTGAGTCTACGCATTCAATCATTAGATCTCATATAGTCTGAGCCTCGATATTTGAAATAGCAAACCAATGCCATTGAGCTCGAAATGGGTCGCTACTCACAGCACACCGGGAAAGCTGGATCGCTGAATGATGATATTGCGGTAACCACCATCATTGAGCGCATGGGAGACGCAGGACTCGAAGAAGGTTATGGGAGAAGTTTATGTGCCCCTTCATGATCTTCGACAGATACTAAATCATGAATCGGAATTACGTAGTAGTACAAGGTTTTGATATAGTTATAGCTGTAAGTCAATTAATATAAATTAAATTCAACGACATTGGCTATGATAACAAAGTAGGTGCTTCAAGAAAGGGTGTTAATTTCATTATGATAAAGCTTGTATACTGGTAGTATGGTGCTCCTACACCTCGAGGAAAAGTTTTATGTTCACAAGACCACTTCCATGCCTGGTTCGGCATCTGATAAATTTAGTGTATGTGTTTATTTTCTCTTCATGACGCCCGTCTCCCGAATGCGACTCAGTTACGACATCAGAAATAGCCTACCCGATCCCTAAGCCCAATTCTGTAATCTATCACTGAAATCCCTGGTTCCCAGACCGCGGTATTGAACCGACAATGTATATATCATCCCGGTTAACCCTCCTCCTCACTTCAAAGCTCCTTGCTCCACGCACAATGCTACTCATTTGATCGTACGCGCCACAGTGCATATATTTAGAAGTTCACTCACTCACCGATCAAGTGACGAAGGGGACTTGTGGCTCCCCGCGGAACCCATATGTGAAAGGAACGCCAGCCATTCCATCAAACAAACCTTTGGATCCATTTGGGCTATTTATCTGTCGATCAGTCAAAGAATCGCTGATGGTATTCTTCGGGTGCAAATAGCTCTCGACTCCGTGACGCCCGTAGCCGTCTCGATTGTGGTACGCTTCTGAAGTATATAAATTGATTGCATCTTATTCTTATTTGACAAAACTTTCAATGGATACCAGCTTAGCTGCGCACTTTTTCCACCAGAGGACGATTCTTCATTCATTATGTCAGAGCTCCTGGAGGACCGGAGGGTAATCGTATCAGCTTCTGCTTGCTACTAATACGGAAGAGCGTTCTTGGATGTGGCGAAACATCTTCAAAATTCAGTGCTACCTTGGTTTGTCCGCGATTGTTCGTTTGAGACAATCACGGCTGGGGTTAAAATCGGTGAATGCCAGTATCGTATCCTCCGTGCCTGGAGCCCGAGGTTCAGGGACCCAGGGTATATACCATAAATTGACTGTTGAAGCCCACCGTACAGGCAGTGTTGATACACCCATCATCTACAGGCAGTGTCTCAGTTGAGCCCAAATCTGGGCGTTCTGATCTTCTTGACTTCTTGACTTCTCAATCTCCCATGCTTTCCAGATCTAGCATCATTTGCCGCGATGGTAGGTGGTTGCCCATATTCACGTCGAAACCGTGGTGGCCAATGACATGTCCCTGATCGGCATACTCTGAAACTCAGCAGATCCTAGATATAAGCTGGGAGCAGGAGACTTGGTGGATTTCCACCTTACCTCTTACTGGTCGCTTTAGGAAGGACTCTGAGCCTAATGCCCGACACATCCCTACTGTGAGCCTTACATCAATTTCGTCAAATGAGTGCCTCTTGACCACCATTCCTCAGTTTCGGACCTTTTCTCATCGGGAGTTACTTCAACACCATTCTGTATGGAGTAGGTGACGCAATAACTAATTAGCTTAGCTGCTCATGACGATCATCTGGGTTTAGGTCTCTTTAGTTCAGGCATGAATCTTTTCTGAACGAGAGAACCAGTCTTGACATGGGTTTAGGTCTTCATATACTACAGGACATATAAACGGTACATCTCTCCGGAGCTAATGATGCATACAACAATTTACTGATATTACTTAGAGATGCGGCATGGATTCGGTATTTCGTGAGCAGGGTCCAAAACTCACATATCGTGTACTGTGTGTTCACCGTCGATTTCTAAAAATAGGTTCTGTATATGTTCATCCTGGAAACTGTGAACACTGGATGCATCATTGGCATGATGTACGAGCCTCTTGTATTAAACTATGGCGGGTTGCCTTCACGTTCATTTTCATTTTCATTCTAACGGTCGGCTTCAGGGGAGCCAAAATCCTTAACCACATCACCGAAGAGTAAGTAGGCTTATAGATGAGTAAACATGTACGCGTTGATCATAATGCCTTCGACTTAAAGTGCTTGTTTCCGGTGAGTTCTAACTTGAGTCTAGCAGCTCTCACTAAGCTAACATCACCTTTATTTCTTTCGTCAAGATCCCCTTATGACTGTGAGTTTTCTCGCTATGATATTGTTAGATGACAAACCGAGTTGTTTAAACGCAGTCATTAATCTCCACATCGGCCCAATTATTCATCGCTTGGAGAATAAAAGTCATCAGTAGATCCCTCGTTATGCCCTTGATCATCTGTGCTATTGGAGTCGCTGCTTTGGGTATGTTTGTTCCGAATCAGATCCTTTTAGCCCTTTCTTAATCAATATGCTTCTAGGTGGAGGCATTACCCTGTCTGTTTTTGTTTCTTTCAAACCCCAATACGCCCACTTTCTCGAATTCAAAAGCGCCATTATTATATGGCTAGCTGCGTCCGCAGTGGCCGATCTACTAATCACAGTTACTCTCACATGGTCTCTGGTACGAGGGCTTGTATCTTTCGGGCTCTTCAATCGTCTGAACATTGATTTCAGACGAAAAGAAAATCTGGAATCAAAGCTACAGACGATCGTGTTTCGAGGATCATTCGACGTACGAGTTCTATCCTTGACAAACCAGAAGCCACTTAACAAACCTCTGCCAATCTATAGTCACAGTCCATACAGGTCTTTTGACTGCGACTCTGGCAATTGCTGATCTCGTCGTTTTTCTTATACTTCCGGTGGGTCTCCTTATTTAGCGCATTCTAGACATTTTAAATCCGGTTGCTAATTGTATTTAAGCACACGACCTTGAATTTCATTTGGGATCTGGCGCTTTCAAAAATGTATACAAACTCACTTCTGAGCACGTATGTCTCCCATCCTACCGTATCGCCTGTTGTTACTCAAATATATGAAGGCTAAATGCTCGCTCTGCTCACAACGGGCTTCAAATAGGAGGATTGAATGCGGTCTCCGACAGACAGAACGTTCTTTTTGGTCGCATCGATACGTCGACTTTGTCGACAAAATCAAGAGTAAGGATCATCCTAATTCTCCTAATCTTTTTACGATGCGTACCAATTGAACTCATCCTCTCAGAGTGCGATTGACCCACATAGTCTTACCGTGAGTCGATGTGTTTAGCTCTCAGACCTGATATGCCTGATCTTTGCAATAGCGAACCAACGATGTCGAGCTCGAAGCGAATAGCTCCTCTCAACGCACCGGGAAAGCTGGGTCGTTGGCCGACGGTATTGCAGTGATAACTGTTGTTGAGCGCATGGGTGACATAGCGCTGGAGGAAGGTTATGGGAGAAGCCTCCATGACCCCTCACGATCATCAACAGATACTAAATCGTGAATCGTAACCATATGGTATGAGGCTTTCCATCTCCAAGTCAAGATAATTTCTGACGCAATGGTTTGTCGTGCTCAGTCTGCCATGAGAAATTTAATCTAAAGCGTTGGTACATACACCGTTTTATCAAAATCCTGTAATTGAGTGCCACGATACATATCCAAGCGCCGAAAAAAAGTATCTAGAATGCAATCGGGAACTATTCTTCAAGAAAATCTAAGTAATCCTTCGGCTTGGGAAAGTGGGAGTCTGCCAACTATGAGAGAAGCAAAGGCGTGCACATCTGCGCCCCCTCTAACCTCAAAGACGATCTTTAAGGTCTCTTCCTCCGACACCGATTTGACACCCAGGCTGCCACAAGTATTGGCTAACGCGATCAATATTTCGTCGAGCCTCCTCCAATCCACCACGTGCAGGTCCACATCCCCTGCCTTCTTCAGCTTCACGTTTAAGGTGACGGATCTGAGGGCGGGTGCCTTCATCATTCCATTCGCATGGGCGCCCAATTGGCAAGGGCCGTAGAAGAGAGCTGCGGTCCGTGTTGGATCAGAATAGTATATCATCACTAAATTGCCCCGATTAATACCATGCCTTGCATTACATACAATGAACAAATATGATTACATTGAGCTTATCTGGCGAAGGGACTCTGGTAGTTACATGTCTGGACCATGGAATACATTTAAATCATTGAAAATCAAGGCGAGACTTTCTTTTTCCGGTTACGGCGATTGCAGTTGTTGCAAGATAGTTATTCGTTAGGCAGCAGACTTGTATTAATCTTCTACATGTCTTTTACAGAAGACTCAACTCTGGTACAGATGTGGTGAGGTAACATCAGAATTTCAGGCCCTCGAAAGCTGACGCAATGCTTACTTGTCCTGTGCACCGAGCTAGCGAGTATTATATCTCATTGCACAGTAATTGCAAGGCCACAGGAGAAGTATCACAGAGGGGCCGTGTCGCTGAGTGCGGAACGTCCGAGATACTGCGATTCATCTCTATATTTAGAGACTCTACGTCATTGCTGATGGACTTGGTCTGTGCGCAACACATAAGTGGACGCCGCCTTCGACTCTGTCGTCTCTAATTTCTTTCTTCCCTTCCACCACCATCTCCGCTTGTATTTTCAGAGTCACAGCTGCCCTTGATTACCTCCTCCAATGCCTCACAACGCACCGCTGACTTCTTTACCATCTCCGGTCAAATGCCCACAGTTGCCCCCTTACCTGCCTCCAACACCCGCAACGCGCTACTAACTCAGGTTCGTCA
>Ga0247742_10003239_pt1 | contig 10349 bp, 8 predicted proteins | sample UWRJL208509C2_FD_180944 | JGI IMG/M metagenome (GOLD analysis project Ga0247742, IMG submission 180944) | Plant litter microbial communities from Arlington Agricultural Research Station in Wisconsin, United States - UWRJ-L208-509C-2 | ecosystem: Environmental > Terrestrial > Plant litter >... | reverse complement strand
AAAGGGCCAGCAAGATGAATCCCTTTAATTTGCGGGACGTTTCCTAGAGAATCTTTCGGCCTTGTGCCTGGGGGAGTCGGTGGCTAGTCTTCGGTCCGTCGCTGGTTTTCAGTGATCGGGTTTAGTCGCCCGGACTTATATCAGGCGCATGCTCCCATGAGGTTTCATGGTGGCTGTGCGCAGGGCACCTTCGGGTGCGCCGGGTTTTCCTGATTAGCCGGTCGACTAACCTGCGTACAGCCGCCACCCTTCGTTTAGTCGCGAACGGTACGGCTCCAAGTTAATCAGGAGCTATGCCATGTTTAAAATTGTCCCCGATCCACCCCGTGACCAAGCCAAAGACCGCGCCGCCTTCAACCGAGCGCTCGACCACTACTTACCCACCGACCCGCCGCAACCCTCGACAAACTTCTACGCCATCAGCGACGAAATCAGCTTCGAAGACTCCCTGCTCTTCACTGCCGACCTGCTGCACAGCGCCTCGGCCACCGCGCTCGACTGTGGCGAACAACTGCAAAGCCCCGAGCGTGCGAAAGTCCTCGCCGTATGGCACCTGCTGGAAATCGCCAAGGCCATGGTCGACCGCTCGATAGAGTGCCTGCACCCGCGCAAAACCTGACGCGCGAACGCCAGAACACCGCAGATCAAATGTGGGAGCGGGCTTGCTCGCGAAGGCGGTGGACCAGCCAATACCTCTGCTGACTGACACACCGCATTCGCGAGCAAGCCCGCTCCCACCTTTTGATCTTCGCTGCCTTGGGATCTGCGCAAACCCCAACCGCTCGTCACCAAACCCGGTGTTTCCCGTTAAACAGTTGATAGCGTAGATAAATTTTCAAAAAAAGCGCTTGACGCATTCCCGTTCTCCGCGAATAATGCGCGCCACTTGGCTACATAGCTCAGTTGGTTAGAGCATAGCATTCATAATGCTGGGGTCCGGGGTTCAAGTCCCTGTGTAGCCACCAAGTACTAAAAACGGCTTACCGAAAGGTAGGCCGTTTTTTTATGCCTGAAGAAAAGTAAACCGCCCTATTGCCCCACAGACGTCAGTGTTTATGCCGATGGTGCACATCGGGAAAATGCGCATGACTGTGCTGGATCGGTGCGTGCTCATGGGCATGACTATGTGGCTCGGTACCGTCCCACGCAAAGTTATGCACATGCTGGTGGTGCTCATCGTGTGTATGGCGATGACCGTGCATGAGGGGATCGTGCTGATGCTCGTGCGCATGATGTTCCATCAGATGAATCCACACCCCGATGGCCATCAAGGCGGCCGCGAGCAAGAACATCAGCGAAACTGACTCGCCCACGATCAGGATCGAGATGACCGCGCCCAGGAAGGGAGCCGTGGAAAAATAGGCGCCGGTGCGCGCACTGCCAAGCCCGCGCAGAGCGAGCACAAACAGCACCAGACTCACGCCATACCCAAGCAGCCCAACCACCATGGTTGACCCGAGCGTGGCCACCGCTGGCAGTTGCGACCCGATGGCCAACGCCAAACAGCAATTCACCACACCCGCCGCCAAGCCTTTGCTGCCGGCGATAAACAGCGCATCCGAGGCAGAGACCTTACGGGTCAGGTTATTGTCGATGGCCCAACAAAAACAGGCAAACGCCACGGCCAGCGGCCCCGTCCAATCATGTGCCGTCGCCGTCCCTTGCGGCCATGACAAAACGATCCCGCCCAGAACAATAGCGATCATGCCGATCACGATGCGGCGATCTGCGTTCTCTTTGAACACGACCCACGCCAGCACGGCCGTGAGCACCGACTCAAGATTGAGCATCAGCGATGCGGTGGCGCCCGCTGTGCGGGTGAGCCCGTACATGAGCGCCACAGGCGCAAGCACGCCCCCAAAGACGATGGCGCCCATCAACCAGGGCCACTCTCCGGCTGCAAGGCCGGGCCGTTTCCAGCCGTGGTCGCGAGCAAACCGAACGATGGCCAGGCCCAGGCCGCTGCCCAGATAGAGCAGTCCGGCCAACAGGATGGGCGGCGTATCCACCCCCAGGAGCTTGGCAAGCGGAGTGCTGGCGCCGAACAACGCCGCCGCCGCCAACGCGTAGAGAACGCTCGCATTCATAATGGGCCGCCCTGTCAGGCTTATTGCATAAGGACGAGCATCATAGCCGTGCCCGGGTAAGAATTATGTGAATGCCAGCCTGGCTGGATTCTGTACGACTGAAGCGGCAGGATAGCCCGGCTGGCAAACCACAAGAAGGTGACGCATGACATTCCCCGCTACCGGCATCAGCACTGACCGCCTCTTACTGCTCGGCGCCCACCCTTCCCACGCTCGCGCCCTGCAAATGTACCTGCTGCAAAATCGCGCCTTTCTGCAGCCTTGGGAGCCTTCGCGTGACGACGCCTTTTTTGAACCGGACGCCATCACCGAACGCCTCCACGCCATGGCCGACAAAACCGCCAGCGGCGAAGCGTTGCACCTGCTGATATTCAGCCAGGACCAAATCATCGGCGCCTGCAACTTCAGCAACATCGTGCGCGGTGCGTTTCAGGCCTGCCACTTGGGTTATGCGCTGGCTGAATCCGCCCAAGGCCAAGGCTTGATGCACGAAGCGCTGACGGCGGCGATTGCCCATGTGTTCGACGCCATGCAGCTGCACCGAATCATGGCCAACTACCGCCCAGAGAATGAGCGCAGTGCGCGCCTGCTGGCACGGCTGGGGTTTGAAAAAGAGGGCGAGGCGCGGGCGTATCTGAGGATCAACGGGGTCTGGGCGGACCATGTGTTAACGGCACTGATCAATCCGGCAAGCGACCGTCTATTGCAGCCCGAAGTTTTAAACCACTAGAATGGGATTAATTCTCACTTACGACTCTCTCTCATGAAGCTGTCTTCGCCCACCGACGCTCCTACGCTCGATGCGCTGTACCGCGGCTACCACGGCTGGTTGTTGACCTGGTTGCGGCGTCGCGTGCATTGCTCCCATCAGGCGGCCGACGTGGCGCAAGACACTTTCGTACGCTTGCTGGCATCGGGTACTTACGTGGCGCCGGGTGAGCCACGGGCTTATCTGGCCACCATCGCGCGCCGGTTGCTGATGGACAATGGCCGCCGCCGACGCCTGGAACAGGCCTACCGCGAAGAGCTCGAACGCTGCGCCGCGTACCTTGAACAGGCGCCTTCGCCGGAGCAGATCCTGCAAGCCGCGCAAATGCTTGAAGCGATTGATCGGGCCTTGGCGCGCATGAACAAGCGGATACGCGACACCTTCATCCTGCGTTACCTCGAAGGCCTGGACCAGGCGCAAATCGCCCAGCGCCTCGGGGTCTCGGTGCGCACGGTACAGAACGATCTGGTGGAAGCCTTGCTGGCGTGTGATGCGTGCGCCCAGCCATGAACCAGCCTATGCCCCACGCTGTGCTGCGCCAGGCCGCCGAATGGCTGGTGCGGCTGGATCACGAAGGCAATGCCGCCAACGAACAGGCGTTTCGCGCCTGGCTGGCCGCCGACCCGCAGCACCCGCAAGCCATTGCCCGCCTTCAGGGCCACTTGCTGCCTCTCAAACAAGCCCCGGCCCGTGCCGCATTGCGCCGGGCCCGGCAGCCTCGCCAAGGGGCAACGCTGGTCAAGTGTCTCGCCCTGGCCCTGCTGCTCGCGGGGGTGCCGGCGTACCAGTACGAGCAACGTGGCTATCTGTTCGCCGACCTGAGCACCGACCGTGGCCAATGGCGCCAGACGCTGCTGGCCGACGGCAGCGACCTGCAACTGGAAGGCAGCTCTGCGGTGAACCTGCACCTGGACGCCAGCCAGCGCCGCGTGCAACTGCTGCATGGTGAGATTCTGGTAACAGTGGCCAAGGACACCCAGCGCCCGTTTTATGTCGACACCCCGCAGGGCAGCATTCGCGCCCTGGGCACGCGTTTTATCGTCGAACTCAGCGACACCGCCACCGTGGTCAAGATGCTCGAATCCTCGACCCGCATCGACAGTGCCGGGCATACGATTACCCTCGGCCCCGGCGAGCAGGTGCGCCTGGATGCAAGCGGGCCCGGCACGCCGAAAAGCGTTGATGTGCAAGCACAGCAGCAAGCCTGGACGGCCCACCAGTTGCTGGCCAACGACGAGCCGCTGGCGGATGTACTTGAGCGCCTGGCGCGGCATCGCCCGGGTGTGCTGATGTTCGATCGCCAGGCGCTGCAAGGCATTCGGGTGAGCGTGATGCTGCCGACGGACGACAGCGACCGCGCATTGCGCCTGCTCACACGCACCCTGCCGATTGAAGTCAGCACCTACACCCCGTGGCTCACACGTGTGCGCCTGAAATCCCCCGCCGGATAATTCTTACGCACCGTTGCGTGTTTTCGGTTTTGCCGCGTCCTTTCCTTGGCCAACATCCAAAGGAGCACCGATAACATGTCTTCAACCCCCACACGCGGCGGCCTGTTGCTGGCCAGTCGACTGTTGCTTGGCTGCCTGCCCCTGGCGGTGCCGGGCCTGGCCTACGCGCAGCAGCAGGTACAGGCGTTCGACATCGCCCCCGGAAAACTCGGTGACGTGCTGACGCGTTACGCCCAGGCCGCCGGCGTGCCGATCTCGTTCCTGTCGCAACAAGTGGCCGGGTTGGACAGCCCCGGCGTGCGCGGCAGCTACAACGTGGAGGACGGGTTCGCGCAGGTGCTGGCCGGCACCGGCTTCGCAGCACGCGGCAATGCCGATGGCTACCAGCTGGAAAGCCTGCCGGTGGCCGGCGGCGCGCTGTCGCTGGGTGCCACAGAGATCACCGCGAATCAGTTGGGCACCATCACTGAGGGCAGCGGTTCCTACACCCCGGGCACCATCGCCACCGCCACGCGCATGGTGCTGACCCCACGGGAAACCCCGCAGTCGATCACCGTGATCACGCGCCAGCATATGGATGACTTCGCGCTCACTTCGATCGACGACGTGATGCGCCATACACCGGGCATCACCGTGTCGACCTTCGACAGCGAGCGTAACAATTACTACGCCCGCGGCTTCTCGGTGGAAAACTTCCAGTACGACGGCATCCCGACCCTGCGCAACTCCGCCTACTCGTCCAGCCAGACCCTCAGCGACATGGCGATCTATGACCGCGTGGAAATCCTCAAGGGTGCCACCGGACTGCTGACCGGCGCCGGCGCCCCTGGCGCGACGATCAACCTGATCCGCAAAAAGCCCACGCGGGACTTCAAGGCCAGCGTCGAACTCGGCGCCGGCAGCTGGGACAACTATCGTTCCCAGATCGACGTGAGTGGCCCGCTGACCGACAGCGGCAACGTGCGCGGGCGTGCGGTGGCGGCGTACCAGGACAAGCACTCGTTCATGGACCACTACCAGCGCAGCACCAATGTGTATTTCGGCACGCTGGAAGCCGACCTGACCGACGACACCCTGCTCACCGTCGGTTTCGATTACCTGGACAGCGACCCGCAAGGCTCGGGCTGGTCCGGCAGCCGTGCGCTGTTCGATCGCAACGGCAACCGCATCGATGTGAAACGCTCCTACAACAACGGCGCCAAGTGGAGCCGCTGGGAGCAGTACTCCCGCAGCGTGTTCTCCACCCTGGAACACAACTTCGACAATGGCTGGGTGATCAAGGGCCAATACACCCACCAACTCATGGGCTACGACGCGCCCCTGGGCTCGATCATGAGTGGCCCGTTCCCCGCCACCGGACTGTCGTCCCTGTACGCGAACAAGTTCACCGGCAACACCCGCGCCGACTCGGGCGATGTCTACGCCAGCGGTCCGTTCAGCCTGCTGGGCCGTACCCATGAATTGGTGATTGGCGCGTCGGCCTCGAATTCCCACTGGACCGGAAAAGACTACGGCGCCCCCACTTATGTGGGCAACAACCAGATCGATTTCTGGAACTTCGATGGCAACGCTCCGGAGCCGAACTGGGGTGAACCGACACGGATCATCGATGCCACCACCCGCCAATCCGCAGGCTATATGGCCGCACGTTTCAACCTCACGGATGACCTGAACCTGTTCCTCGGCAGCCGCGTGGCCAACTACAAATTGCGTGGCGAAGACGACTCCACCGAGACCGGCAAGCTGGTGCCCTACGCCGGGGTCACCTACGACCTGAACGACAACTTCACCGCGTATGCCAGCTATACCGACATCTTCATGCCGACGACCTACAGCCGCGACCGCAACAACAAATTGCTGGAGCCGGATGAAGGCAAGAACTACGAGACCGGCCTCAAGGGCGAGTTCTTCGAGGGCCGGCTCAACACCAGCATGGCCTACTTCGAAGTGCACGAAACCAACCGTGCGGAGCCGGACGCCGAATACAACGCCGCGCCGACCAACCCATCCCTCGGGTATGCCGAGAAAGGCATCAAGGCCAAAACCAAGGGTTTCGAGGCCGAGATGTCCGGCGAGCTGGCGCCGGGCTGGCAGGCCCAGGCCGGCTACACCCACAAGATCCTGCGGGATGAGCATGGCGACAAGGCTTCGACCTGGGAGCCGGAGGACCAGCTCAGTTTCTTCACCTCGTACAAACTCAAGGGTCCGCTGGACCGCCTGACCGTCGGCGGCGGCGCGCGCTGGCAGAGCAGAAGCTGGCAAGTGGTGTACAACCGGCCCAAGGCGCAAAACGAAGAGTTCTCGCAGGAAGCGTATTGGGTGGTGGACGCGATGGCCAAGTATCAGGTCAGCGAACATCTTTCCGCGACGCTGAACGTCAACAACCTGTTCGACAAGCAGTACTACACCAACATCGGCTTCTATAACACGGCCTATTACGGCACCCCGCGCAACGTGATGCTCACCACGCGCTGGGACTTCTAACCGGCCAGGCGCCAGCGCCCCGTGACGTGGGGCGCTGTTGCGTCAAACAGCGTGCCGCACAAAACACTGCTCCACCACAGACTTGCCCCACTGCTGCCCCTCCTGTTCCGACTCCAGCACAAAGCCCGCGCTTTCATAAAGCTTGCGCGCCACATCCAGGCCCTTGAACGTCCACAGCCGCACCGCCGGAAACCGGTGCCCGTCACAGAAATCCAGCGCCTCTTGCAACAACCGTTTACCCAAGCCCTGGCCGTGGGCAGACGGGTCGAGGATGAAGCAGCGCAGGGTCGCCTCGCCGTTTTCGCCCTCGCCATCAATCGCGATCGAACCGACGATCTGCTCTGCGTCCAGCACTGCCCAGACTTGGTTGCGCGGGTTGGCCAGGCGCCCCATCAACTCGGCCATGTCCGCCGCCACCAGGCTTTCAAACGGCTGGCCAAAATTCGCATGCTGGGCGTAGTACTCGGCGTGCATCTGCGCGATACGCCCGATGATGCCTGGCCGGTAGCCATGGGCAATGCGGTAGTGCCTCGGCTGCCGGGCGCCAGTACGTTGGGTTTGCAGGGCTGCGGCGTATTGATCGAGCCCACGGCTGACGGCCTGTTGCTGTTCGCTGGACAAGTCGCTAATCGCCTCGCCCACCTGGCGCCGGGCAAACGTTTCGATGTCGCGTAACGTCTTCTGGCCTCGTGTGGTGAGGCGCAGCTTTTTCGAACGGGCATCGTCCTCGTTGGCAAACTCTTCCAGCTCGCCCGCCTCGACCAGCTTGCGCACCATGCGGCTCACCGACGACTTTTCCAGCCCCAGCAACATGACCAGTTCAGCCGCTGTCAGCGCGCCATGCTCGCCGATTTCAACAATCGTGTGCACCGATGACGGTGGGTAACTGCTGGCCGCCAACTTCGGCTGCATGAAGCCCAGCTCTCGCACCATAAGACGCGAGGCACAGCGGATCTGATCGATAAGGTCTGGCTTGGAACGGTTCACGGGGGGAAACCTCTTGCCCGAATGACGAGGGACATAGTTGTACCGCACAACCAAATACAGATCAATCTCCCAACCTGCAAACCACTGAGGTACATTCCCTCCCCACGGACAACAGATCATTCTCAAATGAACGGAGTCATCGCGTGCTTTCGATTTTCCACCGCCAACGCCTTACCACCCTCTCGCTGATCACCGCCGCCCTCACCCTCGCCGCCTGCCACAGCGCCACCGCGCCTGAACTGCCGCCCGCCCCGGAACTCGGCTCGGGCTATCGCACCGACATGAGCACCCGCCACGCCGAGCGCCATATGGCCGCCGCCGCCAACCCGCTGGCCGCCGAAGCCGGGCGGGAAATCCTGCGCAAGGGCGGCTCGGCCATCGACGCCGCGATTGCCATGCAGGCCGTACTGACGCTGGTGGAACCGCAGTCGTCCGGGATCGGCGGCGGTGCGTTCATCATGCTGTGGGACGGCAAGCAGGTGCACGCCTACGACGGTCGCGAAACCGCACCGGCGGGCGCTACCGAGCGGTTGTTCCTCAACGCCGATGGCACGCCGATGTCGTTCCCGCAGGCACAGATTGGCGGGCGTTCGGTGGCCACCCCGGGGGTGTTGCGCGCCCTGGAAATGGCCCATAAAAAGACCGGCCACCTGCAATGGGCCAAACTGTTTGAGCCGGCCATTCGCCTGGCCGAAGAGGGTTTCCCGATCTCTGCGCGCCTGCACAGCCTGATTGCCGCTGACCGCTACATCAGCCGCTCGCCGGAAATGACCGCGTACTTCCTGAATGCCGACGGCAGCCCGAAGGCCACCGGTACGCTGCTGAAAAACCCGGCGCTGGCCAACGTATTCAAGCGCATCGCCAAGGAAGGGCCGGACGCGCTGTACTACGGCCCGATTGCCGACGAAATCACCCGCAAGGTACAAGGCAACAGCAACGCCGGCAGCCTGACGCTGACCGACCTCAAGGGCTACAGCGCAGTTGAGCGGGCGCCGTTGTGCACCGACTACAAACGCTGGAAAGTCTGCGGCATGCCGCCGCCGTCGTCGGGCGGGATCGCCATTGCGCAGATCCTCGGCACGTTGCAGGCCCTGGAAACCCGCGACCCGCGTATGACGCTTGGGCTGTTGAAGCCGGTGAAGAACGACTCCCCGGCCGGCCTGGAACCGGTGCCCGAAGCGGTGCATCTGATCGCCGAGGCCGACCGCCTGGCCTATGCCGACCGCGCCCAGTACGTGGCGGATTCCGACTACGTGCCAGTGCCGGTGGCCGGGCTGGTCGCGCCGGACTATCTGGCCGGCCGTGCCGCATTGATTGGTGAGCGCAGCATGGGCGTCGCCAAGCCGGGCAAGCCTGCGGGAATTGAAGTGGCCTACGCGCCGGATCGCTCGCCGTTGCGCATTTCCACCTCGCAAGTGGTGGCGGTGGATGACGTGGGTGGCGCGGTGTCGATGACCACCACGGTGGAGTCCGCATTCGGTTCCCATGTAATGGTCCAGGGCTTTTTGCTGAATAACCAGATGACCGACTTCTCCTTCATCCCCGAAGAGAACGGCCAGCCGGTGGCCAACCGGATCGAGCCGGGCAAGCGCCCCCGTTCGTCGATGGCACCGACCCTGGTGTTTGATCGCCAGAGCGGTGAGTGGGTGGCCACGGTGGGTTCGCCGGGCGGTTCGCAGATCATCGAATATGTGAGCAAATCCCTGGTGGCCATGCTCGACTGGAACCTCGACCCGCAAGCGGCCGTCGGCCTGCCCAACTTCGGCAGCCGCAACGGCGCGACCGAGCTGGAAGCCGGGTTGTTCAGTGCTCAGCTGAAACAGGCACTGAAGGACAAGGGCCACGCCCTGAGCGAAATCGACATGACCAGCGGCGCCCAGGCGATCGTCCGGGTGCGCGATGCGCAGGGCAAGGCGTCGTTGGTCGGCGGGGCTGATCCACGCCGTGAAGGCGAAGCGCTGGGGGATTGAATTGACTCACTGGAGAGCTGCGCGTGCACAAGGCAAATAACCTCGGCGCCCTGGCGGGCGTCGACCATGGGTTTTGTACGATTGACGATCCATTGCGGCCCGACGAGGTGTTCATCTGCAAGCAGGTGCACAGCGCCACGACCATTGAATGGAACGCGAAGCTTACGCCCAACACGGTGGAGGCTGACGGGGTTTTCAGCCGGGATGTGCAGCCGATTGCGGTGATCACCGCCGATTGCCTGCCGTTGCTGATGGCCTCGGAGAGCGGGGATTTTGTCGCGGCGATTCATGGCGGCTGGAAGGGGCTGCAAGGCGGGATCATCGCCAATGCCATGCAACGGTTTGCCGCCGAGGGAGTGGCGTTGGACCAGTTGCGGATTGCGATTGGGCCGTCGATCAAGCCGTGTTGTTATGAGGTGAGTGGCGAGTTTGTGGCGCAGTTGCAGGCGAGCCAGGGGCATTTGTGGCGGGATGGAAATGCGCCGTGGACGTTTGAGCAGCCGGCGCCGTTGTTGGCACCGCAGATTCAGCCGCCAGAACCCAGGCAGGCGTTGAGTGCGTGGTTTGATTTGGGCCGGTATGCGCTGATCTTGCTGGAGGC
>Ga0247742_10003238_pt1 | contig 10350 bp, 7 predicted proteins | sample UWRJL208509C2_FD_180944 | JGI IMG/M metagenome (GOLD analysis project Ga0247742, IMG submission 180944) | Plant litter microbial communities from Arlington Agricultural Research Station in Wisconsin, United States - UWRJ-L208-509C-2 | ecosystem: Environmental > Terrestrial > Plant litter >... | reverse complement strand
TCAGTTAGAAAAGTACTGAAAAGCCATCGTAGCTCGCCATTGCTCTCAAGGGAGCAGACTCTGTCGTCAAGTACCTCAAGGACTTAGGTTGTGATTGTGCCTAGGGAAGTCTCCCCAGCTATTCGGCCAATGGAGTGGAAATTTTTTACTTGCTGTAGCAATGGTACCTTCTGTAGTCTGATATGCCCAAAATTCTTTGCGAAGGCCGGTGGCCAATGTCGTGGAAATAAAAACGAACTGTCATCCATGGTTTCTCACTGGAAGGGTAAGATCTATTCTTTGTGCTTCACCGGACTCTATTTGCTTCTCAGTGCGTCGAGAGGTTCTCTTCAAATTTTAACTAGCATCTGATTCGTCTGTAGATGGCTCGTTCTAGTACTCTAGATTATTTTGTACAATTCTAGAATTGATTCTTTCCACGCTGCGTCACGGAAGACCATTGAATCTCGTCATTTAAGTACTCTACAGGTTAAATTTGCTGAAAAGTTCACCTGGCCAAGGATAAGGCAATCACAAAGTCGTGTTCGAAATCGACTCTAGCACTGAAGATATTATCTTATCAGTAAGTCCATTGATTCACGCTTTCATATGGCGATTATTATTGGGTATCCCGAGAAGAACAGTCGATGAATAGACGAAGTAAAGAGCCAAGCTGCGAGTAGATAAGGATTCTCGAGTGAAGCAAGACAGACTTCATGATGATTGTGCCTGGCCAAATCCGGTGTTCGGTCAGCCGGGCCGAGAAGCGGCTGCCTTCGCTAACATAATGGCAATGGTAACGACTACTTGCGAAGAACGCGTCAGCTTTGCGTTCCCTCGGACCCTGTCTCTCTAATTTGAAGAGCTCTTAGCTTCAGGCCTTCAGGAAGTCTGGGTTGTGGGTTCCGGTTGTGGGTTCCGGTTAGGGACCAAGTTGGGGTTGGGTCACGCAGCGCTAAAGTTGGAAATAACACTCGTGTATGCCCTGCTCATCCTAATCCATTTTCGTATGTCGATGATCAAGTTCTTAGACCATTGATCACCTAACTTGAACACGACCAATGTTTGCTCCAGACGCGTATAGTACCAGCACTAGAGCAGTCGTCCGAGCTCCTTACAGATCGATACACATACGCTCGCATCAAACTATTTTCTACCCTCTCCGCTGGCTCACACCTGTCGGCCCACATCCCACTCTCCCTGTCCTCCTTCCAGGAGTCAAAAATTCAACGCCCGTAAGAATCCGGGTGTTCGTGAGCAGTCCACCAGGAAAAGAGGTGGCAACTACTTCAGACTTGCGAGCGTTCTTTTCCCCACCATTATGGCCAATTGGCCCACTGGTAGCTGTCTTCTACAACTTCTCTCAATTCTCACAACGTGTTCGCGTCTCCGCCCCGCCTCTCGACCACATTAACCAAAATCCTGCCTCTCGCCTTGGCTCACCATATCCATCGCCCTAGAGTGTTAGAACACGCATCTCCTCTCCTCAGAGCATGCCTCCCCTTGCTTAGCAAAAGACACCATGGTCTGGGCCTGTGTCCATCTTTAGCCTGGTCTAAGAAAACGTCTGGAAAGAGATGAAGACGAGAACGGGCCTCATTTCTGGGGGTGTTTTAGGTTAGCGTTAGTGTTGTCATTGCGATAGGCTATCGTTTCTCATTCATCCTAAGTCACTCTATTGCTGATCCCAGTTCTTAGGTGCAAACTTGACCAGCCGATTCAGGCTTTGGTCTTGATACATACGATATCGTAGCCGCAAATGTCTTTTCTCGTCTCAGGCGTCTTCTTCCGCTTATTCACCCCTCCTCCCTGCATCTCTCTTCACCCACCTGCCTACATCTTACTGGTCCGCCTACCGAGATGCCACCCGGAGCAATTTTGATCCTCTCCACACCCAGATCTTGAGTTCGGAGCGCTCGAACAACCCCTTTCCTGATCTCTCGTTATATGCGGGTGACTGCAGGGACAGGATGCCTAGTGCATCGAAAATCCACTACAGAGGACCGAAATGGTTTCCCGCAGGTTCGGGCTATCGATACGAATCAAAACTTGTGCTACGTTGTATGTCTTCTCCATCCCTCCTTCCTGCTCCGCTCTGACATCTAATCTCCTTCAGTGTTGTTAACAACATACGCACCTCATGTGTCCGCGTTCAGTGTTGGTGCTGGTGTGCGCCCAGCATCCAGTACACGAACCCCACACATTGTGGCCGCTGGCATACATATCTATTGGACTCATATTCCCAGTTTCCGACTTCCCTCCTCTCCTCCCATTCCAAATTCTCTCCTTTTCTCTTCAGGACCTTTCCTCCCTTTTATTCGATCTTCCTCCTCTCCTCTTGTAATATCCACACCCAGCTCCAACACGAACACGATGCACATTATATTCAGCAGCTTACCCATCCCCTCCACGTCTCTTTCCTACAGGCCATACAATCGTCAAACCTGGACCTGAGGCCCAAGGGTTAAAGCTCAAAGGCTCCAACAATCGGCAGTAGCGCCGACCCTGGTCTCCATGCATGTCTTTCAACAACCCGTCTCCTATCTCAACCTTTCCTCCGTTTCCCATTCGATCTTCCAACTTTTCTCTCACCGGCATAAAATTCACATCCAACATCAACATAAACATGAAAGCAAAGCGTTTATGCTACAGCTTACACGTCCACAGCTCGCGTCCACGTCCCATGTTATCATCAAGCCTGGGTCTAAAACTTAACTCCCTATGACAAATAGGCAGGAGGATCGCTGAGCATGAGTCCGAGTCTACATCCCTCCTCAGTCGAGCCTCTGCTACCACTACCGCGTCCGCGTCGCCGCCTGACATTTTGTCTACCCACGCTGCTATTCGAATCGACTCGAAAACTCAACCTTCTGCCTTCAATGCCACTGACGTCGAAAACTCCGAGACTTATCCTCTGAATCTCCTCGAACCGTTCTCTGATTAAGCCCTCTTTCACCTTCCTTCACTCCCACTTGATCACGCCACACTCTAGTCCCTGGTCGTCTTCCCTGGTCCATGTCCTCAACCAACTCCAACTACGATCAAATATCGACGACGTCCCTATACCTACACCTCTGGGTCTCGGTTTCGAACCATCGAACACCCGACTCTGACCACTGACTTATGGGTGTCCTGATTCCTGATTCGTCCTTTCGACGAGGATGAGACGAAAACGGCGACGATGGCGCGGTATCGAACATGGCACGATATTGTTAGTGATATTGGACAAGGTGTAACACCCATCCTAAGGTCTATAGTGTAGGTCTAGCTTGTATCGTACATTTGTCATGTGTTCTATAATATATGGAGGTCCTATGGAGCCGAGTGAGCCTCCGGGCTTGGTAATAACCCGGAAAGGCGGTCAATCACTGCAAGCGAGGCTTCAATTGATAATGTCATGAGACTTGGACGCGGAGTCGGACGAGTTGGCTACTGCTGGGCACTTCGCGGTCGAATTTGGGGCAGGATTTAGTGTAAATTCGATAAGTGAAAAGGTGAAGGTCAAAGTCCGAAAGCGGTATGCGATTCTCAGTGCTGTATTTTTGAGTTAATTCGAACGACGCCGTCCAGATCCATGCCCAAGGCAGACGAGAGTTTAGACGAGCTGTGAGTGAGGCTTCAAGCTTCAAGCCTGGGACCCAGGTTTGACGGATGATATGACCGGTGGGATGCAGACGACAACAACACCGAAAGAGATCAAAAGTTAGAGTGGAGGAGAAAGGAGGGAGGGGGAGGACGTAAAATGCTATAGCACGACGACGATTCGTATCGATAGCCCATATCTACCAGTGCAAGCGACCAATTCAATCCTGTATTGTAGCTGCTGAAAACGCTATCCATCCTGCATCACAACCGGCCGTACATATCGCGCCAAGTCGTAGTTCGTCGCAATGCAAGGTATAGTTGAAGATACGAGTTTGTTCGAGCGCTTCAGACTAAGAACCTAGATGTGGAAAGAACCAAAAGGTCCGAGTTGCTAGAGGTGGCGTCGACGGGTAAGTGGACCAGTAAGACGCGGGCAGGTGGGTGAGGAGTGATGAAGAGAGGAGGATAAATGTATGGTAGAATATGCCGGAGTCGCGCTGGAGTGGGGTGGCATGTGTCGGGACACTGTTACGGTATCGTAGATCATAGCTTGACACGAACGGTTGAATTTATGCGACTTATGGGTCCAAGAACTTAGCAACTTAGCAACATAAGATGAGTAATATTAAGGGGTCATACCTTGGTCCCGCCATGATCGAGTTACATGTACAATGCCAACCCTAAACCAAACCCCGCCTGTGGAGAAAACGGGCAATTCTTGATCTCGGGTCTGGACGTCTTCGGTCAGACCAAGGATGCTCAGAGTCCACAGTGTCGTTTGGTAGATCAGAAGAGATACACTCAGAGGAGAGAACCCGTGTTCTAGGACTCTAAGGTGGTGGCTATGGTGCACCAAGGAGATGCAGGGTTTTGGTCCACTAGATCCGGAAGTAGTGCGAACACGCTGTGAGATTTGAGAAAATTTGTAGACAATAGCTGGCAATTGGCCATGATTGAGGATGCTCACTGGTCTGAAAACCCGGAATTCGAACGGGTTTTGACTTGTTGAAGGAAGCCTGGACGAGTGGGTTGGGCAGACAAGTATGGATAAGCGGGCTCAGACAAGTACCTTGGTGCTTGCACCTTATGCTTCGAAATCAAAGGGTCGTGTTAGGCGACCACTGATCCAAGGATCAGAATCTGCGATAACATATAAGACTGAGTTGAGGATGAATAGCATACCTGTCTCCCAAACCCACGGAGAGTCAGGGACCCAGAGATTGCAAGAGCCAAAAGTCCCGTGTATTTGGCGCGTTCTTTAAGTTTGAATCAGCGACGAAATACGAGAAGAATGAAATAAAGAAAGCATACCTGAGCCTCATGCAGTAGTATATTTATACCCAACCGCGTTCTGGAGAACGTTCTTTGCAACTAGTTGTTGCCGTTGCCATTGGTGACAATTTGGTGCTTGGGAATGATGTCGGGAGGCGGAACCATGACGTTATAGACGCGTTGTAGAGTGAAATTTTGAAGCCCACGACTTGTGATTGGAAGCGGTGGTGGTGTGGTCGGGAAGGAAGAAACGAGAGCAGCCTCCGTCCCGGCAAACGGCCCGCCTAATTACGTCGTCACGACTCACATAGGTCACATTGTACCCCGTTATCTTGTCTTTTGTCTTTGTACCACATACTTGTCTCGTCGTCCCCCAAAGAGTTCTATTCTGTTCTGCGTGACCTCACCCGCTGTTTCCTGCCTTGCCAAGCAGGCCTATGAAGCCAGCGAAGCACTATCGGCGGTGCTCGGAGCACTGCAAGTGCCAAACTCATTCTTCACTCTAAACACCGCAGACTCATTCCAGTAGTTCCCCGACGGTATACCTACATGCCCAGATCTACAATCACTTACAATTTGCTTCAGGCAATATGTCTTGGGTTCCATATCCTGCTGAATCAGGTGGAAGTAAATCCACTTGGGAGAATCAAGGCGCTCATGGGCTGCGCAACTACAATGGACCATCAGGTGCGTAAAAGCTCATTATGTCTGTTATTCTACTAATTATTCTTTTTGTATCCCTGGTAGCATCGTTTTTTGACCATGCTGAGAATACCACCATCACAAATAGTCGTTTCATCACCCAGATACAAGCTCGTAGCACCGGTACGCAGAGAGTTCATGGTCGCTCGATCTTTAAGCTAACGAGCATCTATCGATCCAGGACTGAAAGATCTGGTCAATAACTCCGCAACGGGCGCCCTCTACAACTCCCTGGAGCGACAGCAACTCGACGCACCAAAGTGCCATCCCAACACTCGTGTCGCTGTAATCAATAGGATCATTGACTGGCTTCTTGGAAAGATCGAATTTGACGCTCTGATTCTATGGATCTATGGTGCCGCAGGAGCCGGAAAGTCGGCTATCGCACATTCAATCGCCGAAATATGTGAGAAGCGTGGATGGCTTCTCGCAACCTTTTTTTTCTGGAAGACAGCAACGGAGCGTAACAATTGGCCGATTTATCACCACCGTTGCATATCAGATCGCTCGTGCGATTCCAGCCTCACGCTTGCACATCGACACCGCTGTGGACGCTGATCCCATGATTTTCCACCAATCCGTGGATGTCCAGCTCGCGAAGCTCGTCATCGAACCTCTTCAGTGCCTCCATTTGGCTGGATTCGACTTCAAAGACTCCCCATTCGTCATCATCATCGACGGCCTAGACGAGTGTCACGGAATCAACGTACAATCCGGGCTCGTGAGGTCGTTGGCAGCTGCATTCTCTCACTCTTCACACCGTATTCGCATTCTCATCGCCAGCCGTCCAGAGGTGTACCTTCAGTCCACCTTCAATTCTTCCACTCTGCAACCTCATGTGTCGCGACTCGCTCTCTCTGACGAATATACCGCAGAAGAGGATATCTATCTATTTCTAGAAGACTCGTTCGACAAGATCAGACGCGAACATCCACTCGCCTCCTACATTCCATCTTCTTGGCCTTCTGCTGAGGTCCTTCGTGAGCTCAGGTGGAAATCATCAGGCCATTTCATCTTTGCATCGACGTCAGTAAATTACATCGGCGGAGAACCTTACGAGCTTCCAACACGCCGTCTGGATGTCATTCGCCGCCTTCAGCCTCCTAGAGGAGACGAGGACCTGCCATACGCAGACTTGAACTCGCTCTACAATCATCTGCTCTCCAATGTCCGTAACATCGAGAGGGTTGACCAGGTCCTCGGATGCTTGATCATTGTCCAAGCTGAGTTACATAGCGTTACGATACGTCGGGCAGACGAAATGGATCGTCATTTCTTCTGGCAAACCGGCGAGACGAAAGCCTGCCTCAGCCAGCTCGCATCCCTTATTGAATGTAAGGCAAGCGGCTATATATCTATCTTGCACGCCTCACTGTCAGACTTCCTGCTCGATCCTTCTCGATCTCGTCAGTTTTACTTATGCCGAGAGTCCGTTCTGGCTGATCATACGGCTCTTGGATTGCGCCATATGTGCCAGCAGGGGCTTAGCCCAGGCGGTGAGTCGTCTCTATACTCTCGGAGGCTAGAGTGCTGATTTACAACACATTCTACTCCAGATTTCAACCATTACCACTCGTTTACTGTCAACTGCTTTGGTGCTGGCCCACTCATCAACCCTCGCCTTCAGGAGGAACTAGGTCAACTACCATTGCAAACTCTCTACAGTGTCTCTGAAAAGCACGACGCGACTAACAGATTTTGGTCCTTGTTGTCTGAAATCGTTGAGATGCTACATAACCAAGTAAGTCGCGATTATCTAGATTGTTGTAAAACAGTTACTAACTAAATCCTAGAACCTCAAGGACCGATTCCCTCGTCTCATCTCCGATCTTTCAACTGTTTTCTTTGAGGCATTCCAAAGGCCTTATCGAGACAAAGATTTGACTTTGCTGGTCTACCAGGTGCATCATCCTTATGTTCTTCAAGTTGAGGCGTCGAACCCAGCTTCGGGGTTTCCTCTCGATCTTGTAGATGGCGTAAAACAGGAAATTCGCCAAATTATAAGAACTGTCATCCAGTCTCCCGAAGAGCAGAGGCTTGATTTCACAGAGCGGCATTATGCAATGATTGCCTGGCATTTTATGTGCATCTGTCTGACTGTTAGGTAATTCTTCAGCGTCAAATCTTTTTATTTTTGACACTGATACCTAGCCTTACTTTAGCTGCTGTAGAAACATCGATGAATTTGAAAAAAGCCCAGGATTGGGAAAAGAAGGCACATTCACATTCCCTTGTGGCACTGCGCTGCATTACCCATGTACTTCCACTCTCTTGCGAGGATGAAATGACTCTACGTCTTATTTCTGGCAAGAAATTTCATCAGCGATGGAATTTGGATGAATGGAACGACCACATCATCCAACCCGCTCGAGACGCAGTTGTCAGTTATTATCAGGTATGTATGGCCAAAATCTCATCTACGCAGTGTTCACGCTCAAGCCCTGTTTATCCCCAGCGCTATGCGGAGCCACCCGACGTCGAACGGTACATGCGCAAGAATAACCTATCCTAGGTTCTACTTTTGTTTGACAACATCCCTTTGGTAAAATTTGCCGCCGCGCCTTCTATACAGCAATCATTCAATTATTCCTGGCTTCTTTAGTCCTTAATTGCTATCGGATTATGGTGTGGTATTGGTACCTTCCAATTCAAGTTTATTTTCCTACTGTACGCTCAAGCGCAGATGATGAATGGGTAGGTTGTTTAGACGCCAGTAGCGTTTCACTCCAGAAGATATTTTGAGAAGATCCCTTCGATGGTGGACTAAAGTTGAGTTTGATATACGATCAGACGTGTGCATCTTTGCCTTTATACTTATCTAGGCCGTCGGTGATAACAACGAATGGGGAGTCGTTGAAGTCGAATCCAGTAGAATGGAGGCGCCGAAGAGGTTCGTTGATGAGCTTTGTGAGTTGGACATCCACGGATTGGTGAATAATCATGGGGTCAGCGTCCACAACAGTTTCGATCGGCTCGCGTGAGGCCGGAATTGCACGAGAGATTTTATATGCTACGATGGCGATAAATCGTGTAATATTGTTACGCTCCGACGCTGTCTTCCAGAAAAAAAAAGTGGCGAGGAGCCATCCTCGCCTCTCGCATATTTCAGGAATCGAATGTGCGATGGCCAACTTTCCGGCTCTGGCGGCGCCATAGAGCCATAGAATTAGAGCGTCAAAATTCAAACATCCCAAGAAGCCAGTCAATGACCTTGCTGATTACGGCGACGCGAGTGTTGGGGTGGCATTTTGGTGCGTCGAGTTGCTCGCTCGAGGGAGTTGTAGATGGCATCCGTTGCAGAGTTTAGGAAAAGATATTTTAGCCCTGGATTCGTAGATGCTCGTTCACTCAACAGATGGAGTGTACTACATGAACTTAGTGCGCACTTGTACTCCGAGCTTGCACCTGGGTGATGCCTCGCCTGGAATTGCCTATTCGCAATGATAGTGTTCTGAATCCGCATGGTCGAAAAACGATGCTAACAGGGATACAGGGAAGAGTAGTCGCCGAGTAGATTTGCTTCCACTGACTCCGAGACATATTGTCAGTGGTGCGTCAAGAGTTGCTATGAATAGGTCTGCAATGGATGGAGTGAAGGAGGTGGATGAACAAGAGTAGTCATTATCTCGACTTGAAGAGGCTCTGAAATGTGCAATGGCGGTGCAAAACACTGCCTACGATAGCGGACTCGCCTCGAGGTTGCCTCGAGGAGTAGCCAGGTCAGCGGTGGGCCGCGCGAGCCACCTCTCACCTTATGTATATAAAATCCACGTATACGCGACAATTTACTCCCAGTTTGTTGGGAATGCAATCGTGTACGCCTCGGAATGGCTCGAACATTCGATAAAATGGACATTATTAATATAAACTATACATATTCTTGTGGTATAAAAGCGGTAGATACACGATACGGTAATATAATATACTCTACTGGGTTCCACGGTGCAAGATTCCAACACAGTTACACCAGAGCTGGCAAGAGTCCGGTGTACTTGTCGTCAAGCCTCACCGCGTCTAATGGTACTCCTGGTAGATTTCTTGCTATTTGGCTTTCTGATATTTATCCTTGGTGTCATTTCGAATGAGATATCACGGAGTTTGCCTCTGAGTGTAGATATAAAGCTCATGGGTTTATCTTCCGACTTTGGTTGGCGTTGGCGGGTGTTGGACTCCCAGGCGTGAACAACCGACAATACTACGAGACTAGCCACAATTCCGCCTACGGTGCCGACAATAGCGCGGGAAATTACCGTAGTCTCAAGGAAAAAGCGGAAAGAAAAAGCGGCAAGCAAGGCAACCACCCTAGGATTGTGACCATGTTAGTCCAGTTGTACATGAGGACGGGGCAGTAAACACGTACGCCCACATGAGCAATGCATACGGGAGACTGTGTAAAATGGCTAGAAACTCGATTCCGAGGAGGGGGTGGCTTTTGCCATTCAGATACTCCTGCTGGTTGGAGTTAGGATATAAGAAATTGTAAAATTGCCGCGTAGCCTCACCGCATCGTCAGTCTTGTTCATTATATGAGTCTGGCGGAGCAAGAGCCTCATCCCTAAAAGAATACTCCCAACCGTAGTAACTATAGAGAGGTAGCTTGCAATCTGAGCTCCAGATGAATAATGTTGATCCGAGGTGTCCACAGATTGGATGGCTAAGAACCCCACATTGGCAGAGAGTAGCACTGTTCCCTATGGATGGCGTCAGAATAGCTACCTCTGCGATAATATAGCGCGTACAAGTAGAACAAGCTCCTTGCACTCATTCCTGAGCATCTCCATCGCCTCCCCCCAAAGAGTATGGTGCAGCACC
>Ga0247742_10003237_pt1 | contig 10351 bp, 10 predicted proteins | sample UWRJL208509C2_FD_180944 | JGI IMG/M metagenome (GOLD analysis project Ga0247742, IMG submission 180944) | Plant litter microbial communities from Arlington Agricultural Research Station in Wisconsin, United States - UWRJ-L208-509C-2 | ecosystem: Environmental > Terrestrial > Plant litter >... | reverse complement strand
CTCTAAAGGTCCCCACTTCGAGTCTCCGCCTCATTTGGGTATGTATCTGTCCGCAAATCGTGTTTTGTTCACAATGAAGCCTTTGCAGTGTAGATCAACCCTGCACGGCGGACAGCTCTGCCAAATTTGTTGGCGAATGTCGGACTCGGCCCGATGCGGGTTCATCGTATTGCACAGAGCAATGTGCACCGTGAGTTTATGTTCCTTATCTTCACATCATACTCATCCGCGCCTGCGATTCCGACAGATAATCCCTCTTCTCTACTATACCCTTTCCACCCCATTGGCCTCTTCTGGCAATCTGCCCCACGAAGGAACCTAGACTCTAAGGGACTGTTCGGGATCGTTGTCCCTCCCTGAAATGTGATGTATGTCGCCTCGCCTCAGTCGCAAAAATAGACAGACGAAAATAGCCCAAGACCATGCGAGCCGCATTCATCCCTTCGACGGACTCAGGAACTTATTTATAGTCAATTCCTGATGGATATCGATTGTTCATGTATCACACGCTTTTTATATTTCCGTCTCCGTTCCTCGATTAACACAACAGTCGTCCTTCGTTCAGACGATCAGACGAACGATCCTGGGCCTTGCACTGCGGGCGCGTTGACTCAGCGCAACTTGAATACGCGAGGCCTTCCCTGAACGTTATTTTCGAGTGGGTTTCCCCTTCAATACAAGTCAATTTGCATGGTTAACTTTGCACCCCCAGAATCCCATCGGACAAAGGCTATTCAATCACTAAGGACCTATTTTTCGCGCAACGCCACTGATTATAGTGAGACATCGAAATCGTTCATCGAAATCGTTCCTCGAACCCTCCACGAGTAGCAGTCAAGTCTGTGGAGGCGGAAGCACGCACGCGAAGGAGCAACTTAGGCTAGCCCAGCTTGTGTCACCAATTTGACGGGCGTGAGTTGGTATTGGGGATGGTGGTGTGCTGACTATAATTCGCTGCACTGGACGCTATTTCCGTGGTATTTTTTATTTATTGCTCGCTGTCAAGTCTACATCCGAGTGCTCAACTTCCTGGTGTGACGTCCACCTCGTTGCTGATACAAACATTGGTTCGTCTTCCGAGGGGGTTCATTTTGTACGTGTCCGTTTCCCTCTATCTCCTTCCTTTCTATCTTCGTTTGCCCATCGGTGTCTTATATCATGCTATCCTCTAGGACCTCCCCATCTCCATATTCTCCCATACTCTTAACAAGCGAAGTATCGCCTGCCGCAGCCCCTCCCTTCTCTCCCCAAGTTCATATCCCTGGCATCCGCTCACGCTGGCTACCAGATGCTGCGCAAAAGGCACTTCGCAGTCGTCGGCATTGTTCTCTCATGGGTGTCTTCAGGCAAAGGACAAACCATCACCGAGTTTGTTTCAAAGTGAGTCTCCACTATATTCTAGTATACGCCAAGTGCCCAACGTTCTCGATCTTCTTCCTCGACAGTGTACCCACAGTTGTTGGTGTGTTCACGACCGCGACGAGCGGCGGTGCGGCGTTTCTCGACACTCTGTGCGTAGCCATCCTTTGTGCTCTAAATCGGAGTCGGAAATCTAAAGCATATTCATTTGTAGCTCGACACTGTCAGTTACTGGCCAACCCATCTCAACACCATCCTCCTCATTATCCAATAGTCCATCTACCGAAGCCCCAGCACCGTCTGTTCCCATAAATACATCATCTGTATCATCACCATCAACTTCGGCCTCAGATGATACCCCCGACCCAACAAGACCCCACCTCTCCTCGCCCGTAGCGCTAGTATCCGGCGTGTTGGCAGGATCTATCGTTATTTTCGCCGCCATCCTGGTATTTTTCGTTGCGCGTCGTCGGAAAGGAAAGCGGCGGCGTGCTCTGCTGCATTCTGCCATAAGTCCGTTTGCCGGCGCCGCTGTCGCTGCTGCGAGAGCAAGGAGCGGTGGAGCGGGAGCGGGTGGCGCTGAGCGCTTTTCGTCAGATAGCGAGGCAGTCGGGAAGCTCACTGGTGAGTTCCTAACTTTTCGGAGACGGGAGCATGTTGTTGATCGACACTAAAAGCTTACTGCCCAGAACGAGATCATCGACGGATCATACATTGGCACTCGATACCACACAAATCACTCTTCTCTGGACGTCCATTATCCCCATCGTCATCTTCCTCTTCCAAATCACGTAGTAAATCCCACGGCCAGACCCACACCAACTCACGCCAGCCCCACCTGCATCCCACTAGTGGACTAATGTTAGTCGAAGACCTCGAACTTGGCCGACGGCTATCTACTCCCATATCTATTTCCCCACCGCCCTCTCCTTCGACGCAGAGAAGTGTACCGACTTCACTGTCGATGTCGACATCATCACATTCCCCACTGATTGTTGGGAGCGTCGAGCCAACTCGATCTGGATCTGGCGGTGCTCAAACTAATTTATGGCGGCCACGGTCCTCATCTAGGAGTCCGAGTCGAATATCATCTGCTCTTACTAGTAGTGGGCGATCAATAGCGCCGACTGACATCTCCAGTTCTTCGGCCACATCGTCGTCGATCCCGATTCTGACATCTTCTTTGAACCTATGTGAAAATAACCTCGGTGAGAAGGAGACGTGTATAGGTGTAGCTGTAAGCCATCATCTCGAGGACGACTTACCACCAGCATATGACGATGTTCGATAGTAGCGGAAAGGACATAAACTAGTATCAATAGCAATTATACCACTCATCCTGTATCATATGACACATCACTATATCCTACAATTTGTATCATTGCTCTTTCATTGACTGTGGCACATCCACGGTTCGCGTATAATTGAGGGAGATACTAGTCCCACTTAAGATCGGTACGGAGACAAAGCCAAGTCACTGTCAGCACCACGGCCCACCCCCGTCCTGTTGTAGACCGCAAACCTGTCTGGGGGAATGCATGGGCATGGCGGTTGATTTAATCAGCTGTAGTAGTTTGCGACATTTAATTTTGTATAGCCCGCGTGAGATAGTAGTTGCAGAGCTCTTCAATATCTTCTTTCTCACCTCCAAGGACGCCGATAACCTTTATCTCGCGGCCTTTCTTGATGAGATTTTGCGATCGGTATAGTGTCCCAAATATACTGAAAAGCTCTTCAGGGACGGAAAGAAATAGGTCCACCAAAGACTATCAAGAGAGTTGTGCATTGTGAATCGAAAGTTCGGACGCATATCGCATGTAGACATGCCAGCCAGAGCGCCCGAGGAAGGTTGCAACATTGTCATGCGAGTTGACATCGCGTTGCCGTAGTTTTCCTCGGCGAGTGGGCACGAGCAACGTCTAGTGGCGTCTATGGATCGGTCAAGCCATTCCAAAGTCGAGCCTACATGGATTTTTCTATCATACTAGCTGAGCCAAATTGAGAGTGAATTTGCAGTGAGTCCGAGCAAGAGTAAAGATATGAACAATGAGTGGTACTGGGACATTAGTCGACTGGCGGGTTGATACCTAGCGTCGATAGAAGGCATTAGAAGGCGCAAGGTGCTAGATTGAGTGCAAGCAGACCTTTCAAAATCCACGGCATCCATCCACTCACTCCTTGCCGAGATACCATGGAAAGACCAGGCACGAAGACGAGGCCAATGTGATATAAAAACCTGCGGAGAATAGAGCATTTTCAGCGAACGCTTCATTCGACTATCGCAGCCAGAAGACACTCACAAGAAGTACAAATGTTTAAATCTCGTCAGACTCCCTCGTTTCTGACACTCGACGTTGTATAGACCAGGCAAGCAAGTTGTGTTTCTTTTTCATATAGGTGGTGATCTTTATATCGTGGCCGTTCATGACAAGTTCTTGAAAATGACTAGCGGATTCATTATCGATCCAAGCATGTTCAGGCATTTCTTGTACATTGTCAGTCTTCAGGTGGCGCGACGGAAGCAGGTCGGCCAGACGACGCCAAGAGACACGAGGCGCACAAATTGAGAGCTCGCGTAAGTTAGGGAGGAGAATAGTATCGCCTCCCCACTCGTTGAGTTCCATGAGGTTATTGAGAATTTCGATTAGGGAGTCAAGGTAATTTCCCTCATATTTCAGGACTTCCAGCTCTCGTAAATGAGGTGTTAGTCCCAGGAAGCTGACTTGAATATAGTCGTTGGAGATATGGAGAGTCGTAAGCCTACAGCCGGAGCGCTGGAGGAAGGCTATGACACTTTCAGGCGAGCTGTCGCCGAACTCGCATGATAGGTGTACGAGTGAAGGGAGGGTGAGGTACGGGAGGAGATCTTCGCTGGTTATTCCATCCCCTAGGCCATCTATGTCCAGACGTAATAGAGCGTGATGATGCGTTGGCGAAGGGGAGGGTAGGTGTTTGTCTTGTCCGGGTCGAAGCAAGTACAGTGTGCATGTGGTCAAGCGTTGTGCCTTTTGGAGAAGGGCAAGGCATTCGTTTGGGTAGAGGTCGTCGATTTCGACGATGGTTAAATTGGAGTAGTCGATATCAATCGATCTAAAAGGCATGGTGGATAATAGCAGCTGACTGGGGGCGGGTAACGCATTCATGAGTGACAAGCGATGGGATGGGCGCTGGTTTGGGCTACACTGGGATTCCTGGACTGTCAAGCGTTCAAGAATGCAAATTCCATCACCATCGCCTACGATATACGAGTGCACAAAGTCAGGCACGTCCATATTGACTGTCCTCCACCGACTTGAGCATCCGTTGATGATATCAATAAGAGGCTTCCATAGATGGATATTTTTCTCTGTGAGACGCCCTGATGCAATCCTGGGATCATATCCAACAGCCAAATCCAGTGGGATATGAGCTGATCGTTCAAGCCATTCCAAAATCAGATCCAGACGGGTTTTGCTGTGGCAGTGGAGGAAGATTGGTAGAGTCGACCATAAGTCAGGTGTTGACCAAGCAATATGACGCCATGCCCGACAGATTGCCCCCAATACGATATTGAATGGCCTAATGCGGTGACGATTATAAAGAAGTTCTATCTCGAGTGGCGCAATATCAACTCGCGCTTGAGGTAGGCAAAATGCGAAGACTTTGGAGATGAGTTCCAGAGGAAGGCATTGAATGAGTGGATCGTGGTGGTGATTGACCTGTTCCAAGATGGTTCTACGCTTTTCACAGAGAAGATCTACAATGGATCGTGCTCCATCATCAAAGGCCTCCAGCTCAACACAAAGTGCGCATGGTCCTCCATTGAGCAACTCGCAGGGCTCAGGTTTGAAGGAGGTCTGTTGGTTGCCAAAAGAGGCATCCGAATTCAACATGTCAACGCCGTGTTTCTGTGTGGTGGCTAATGCGGCTGCAAAAAATGAGCTTGTAGAGTGCAGATTGTAGGTGAAGTACGTAGATCGTTAAACCTAGTTATTCCGGCGGACGCTGCGGAATTTTTTTTTGGCTACTAAGTATGAGTACTATTAAATATGTTTAAATCTTTCTCCGTTGTTGCAGCATTTTCACGGTTAAATTCCCCTATACTTAAGGTGTAATTTTAAACGAAAGATTTCAAAAGATTTTACGAAAGAACGCGAAAAGACCTATGGCAGACATCCACATCGCCCTCAACGTTCAACACTCATCCTAAATACCTCTACCCCACGCTCACCCACCGTACCGCATCACTGGCCACCCTAACCCTTCGAACGCAAGAGTCGCGCACCTGAGTTCTACGGATTCGTAACATGGACATTAACTTAACTCCTCTTTGTGCTATACATTCTCTGGGCTGTCTTGCCGGATGGATGGATCGAGTGGACGGGTGTGACATGGTATCCTAGTCGGTATGTTCTTTAGCCTTTCTGTTCTCGTCTGGTTGGGGTGTGGGCTGACTCGAATAAATGGCGACAACAGGGAATGGTCACTACTAGTCCCTTCATGGAGCGTCGTACTAGGCATTTCGACATACCTCACCTACTCTGCGCTGGCAATACGCGGTACACCCGCGTTTGACTATATGAGTGCTATAACAGGTGCATTTGTCCTCCCCTTGCGAGTTCTGTTTTTTGGCCTAATTGGTCGACGCTCATGCAGATTCACGCGTCGCCCTGCCATCGGATGAAAGTGCCTACGACCCATACCACGCCTCGATCAAACCAGACGCTATCCCAGAGTTGTATGACATTCCGATTGTGATGGTCAACAGCGTGCTGTATCATGTAGCGTTATGCCGTGCAGCCGCCAAGGCTCGTGCAGGATGTGAGAAGCAGCGGCAGCAGCAGCAGCCAGGGGAGTAGATATGCTGCGAGTCTACTTCGGCTTCGCATCGTAATTCTTTGGTTACCCACTCTGGAATGTATCCTGCCTAACACTCATATCTGACGAGCTCTGTCAGATCTCGGCGTTCGACTGAGGCCGTTGGCGAGCAAAGAATTCTTATAAGATATTCACTCGCATCCCAAGAACGAAAGCCCGTCAATAGGAAGACCGAATATGAAGTGAATTCGAGCATAGATATAGGGATGGTAGACAGCAAATTTGGAATTTTGAAGAAAGTGGAAGGCATTATTCATAACATATTGAGACAATGGAAGGGCTTTGAATAGACCCTAGGGCGACAAGTGGGTGAAAACGTGCGCTTCAGATTCGCGTTTAGGTGTTCGTAAATAGACAAGAAAAGGTGGAGCCTACGCTGTGCCGCCCAAAGACCCAATCACTGAGATCCACGAAATTGATAGACAAACAGACATTTAATTGCCTTCGGCAACAGAAATGAATAAGAAGTAAGATTAAACACAAATACAGGGGTGGTGGAAGACAACAAACAGGCATCAAGAAAGGGATCTGTTGCTTTTCAGAACAGCGAGTAGGTAAGAAGGTATTAGTCGTGGATGAGGTAACTGTTGAGACAATAGAAGGCATCGAACGATGCAAAGACTAAAGGTGGGTGATGAGCATACGGAATCCGCGCGCTACATATTCAGAGTCGTGTTGTTTTTGTGGGTCATAAAAGGAGAGCGAAATGCCACGGCAGAGACTTGGAAGCAGCCTACGCTGCAACCAAAGACCCACGGTATCCGTCTCCTCTTTTCCTTGCCGAAATACCACGGAAGAGGACGAAGACAAGAGTCAGCGTGATAACGACCCTGCAAGAACGAACAAAAAAAACAGTATTAGTAAGGTGACCTCTAAAGGGATGAAAAATCAACCACACGTACCAAATCAACCACGCGAACCCTTCCAACGCGTTCAGCTGTCCGCAGTAGACGAAGAAATCCTGGGTGTGGCAGTTGAGTGCTCCGCCGAGGTTGGAGGTGATGGCAGCTGCCGCGGCAAGCCAGAAGATCCAGGTGAGGATGAGGCTGTATGGAAAAGAGAGAGGTGTAGTTAGTAAGGGTTCTGGATTCTCGGATGCAGCGGAGGTATGAGAGAAAAAGTACGAAGAAGGAAAAGTCACTCATAGGCCAGTGTGAATGATCAAGAAGTCCACGGAAATGAGGCGTGGTTCCGCCGGTGCTGACGCCGCCGGCAATGTGGGTACACGACAATGTACGTTAGGCAAGTCAACGAATAGTGGCCCCCACCCACATACGAAGAAAGGCAGAAGTGCACCTAAAGGAAACGGGTACTCACAATACGAAATGCGAGGCAACGCTCACGAGCACATTCCCAGCTGCCATCAAGAACCCGACAAGATACAGCGAGCAGAAAACTATCGTCCACACCGAGCAGAAGAGGATGTATCGGACTTGGTTACGGAGACCTGTGCCTGAGTAGTTGTGGTGTTTGTTGTATTCGGAGACTAGCCAGGCGGATATGGCCATCTAATAAGTGCATGTTAGCTCAAGGCGTAGAGGCGGGTCGGGGGTAAAAGATGCACCTCAATGACTGCGAAGAGTACTAGGAGGCCGAAGACCACTGCAAGAGAGAGTCAGAATGATATTGAAGACAAGAGATGAGCAATATGCACCAGGATGGCCTCGTCGAACTGCAGTGTCCATCATGTTGAAAGTGTGAGATGGGTGGGTTGTCGTAGAATTGGTCGTTTGATTCGAGCTGCTTTGCTCAATATTTCTCGTTTATGAGTAAAAGGTTCTGTGAAGAAAGAATGAAAGTATCGCCGATCAACCAAACTGCGGAGAATAAGGTGAGATTGTCTTACAATCGTAATCTGACCGCAGATATGGAGTATCGTGCTGCGGGTTGTTTCTGCTTTGCGTCCGGCTCGCACAAATGGTGAATGTCTGTGTTTTGTGTCACAGAAAGGAGTCAACTAGTCGAACATGTTAGCATTCTTCGCTTGTGTGTAACCACTGACGCAAAGCCCTCGATGGGCGCTAGCGACAGGGGGATATTCACCTTGATTCGTAAATGTCGTATAGTTCGTATAGTTTGAAGCGTTGGAAATGTAGATGTAGATAGAGTGCAGTTTTATAGTCGGTCGATTCGGTGGTGCTCGACGTAAGCGCACTCGCTGCGCCCAGGTGGTTCGACTGATTATTCAACATGACGTCACGGTCACGCTTTCCCGCGGATTGAAACGTCGGGACCTCCTCCGGCCCGAGGCGAAATCTCTTGTTCCGTTGTTCTAGATGCGGTCCCACTAAAAAATCCTTTGGACGGTAGCTAAAATTACAGTTCGGAAACAATGTCTAATGAGGTCCTTCACCAAGTCCAGACCAAATAAGACTCAAGAAATATTTGGAACAGTCCGCGGAGAGGTTCCAGCTTTCAGTCTTGCCCAGAATACTGTACCATTACGACCTATAGTTCACAGCATGTTACACGTTAGATACATTGTTCACTGGACATGATGTTCGCTACCAAATGTTACCTGTTACCCTAGGCAAACATCGTTCACGGACGTCTGACCATTCCTCCTGACAGCCAGCCGACGGCGCCTTCTTGTTTGGTAGCCTGTAATTCACAAAAGTGGGCAAATAAATTCTTTGAAGAGACAATTATAGCATTTTGGGCGAGAAGGGTGTGTCGGAAGCGAGCTTAGATTTCCTCTTGACTCCTTTACGCTTTGGTGCGGTCGATCGATGTCTGATCCGGGCTTTATGGACCTTGCTATCATCGAAGGGGGGTTTCTCAACCAGTTAGTGGCTCAAGCGAATGGGACATTAGCGCTTGTGTGCGCGGCTGGCGTTTAGGAGAGAAAAAACGCTTTTTTGGCTAATTCTAGAATACATATAATACATAGTTCACCGACCCATGTTACCCGTTACACTTACAAATATTGTTCAGTTCACGACTCCCTGTTACCCGTTACGTGAACTTTAGGTCGTAATGGTACAGTACTCTAAGTAAGTATTCCAAGTAAACCGCCTTGTCACGTCGTTACATCAGTCACGCCCAGGTCGTACATAAGGACCTCGCCCGTCTCGTTCGGTAATTATATATTTTACTCTTGTACCACGTCCTTGTCTCATCTTCACCACTAGGAATTATACCCATCGGCCTGTTTCTTGAGTCGCCCAGTGTTTCTGCCCCACCGCCAAGCAAGCTTCTACCTCTTTCTCTATTCCATCTTGTCCTGGCGGTCAGCATCCCCTCGTCAGCCGCCCTGTACTTCGCCATACATATAGCTCGATAATCTATTCTATTCCCCTCAGAATCGCTATCACAAACGCCTAAAGTGAGACCCATTTCCTTCTTTCTTGCCGCTATATATGCTTACGATCTATCAGCCCACATCCACATACCCATACTACACTCGCTATAAGGAAGCTCAAGCCTAATAGTTCTCGACTTTCACTCACCTCTAAACTCATTTATAGCCCGCTTTTCTAGACGCACCATGAATCCCCTCGCTTCACCAGGCTCACGCTTTATCGGTGAAACCAAGACGGATATCCACCTTACGAACTGGAGGGTCGATCATGGGCTACAACCACGAAGGCAGCGCGAGATGCCGATAATGCCAGGCTATACTTTTATCACCGCAGAGTCTTCAAAACTAAGCCCAGCACAACTTCTAGCACCCGGTGGACCGCCCGATGGGGCATGGGAATACGACCTGAGGTTGACGGCCATGCTGGAGTTCACTGTTATGGAACCGAGTGCTCTCAATGTTCTATCAGCGCCAATGGTGCGTTTCTACTTTTATTTGAAGCTCCTCGATTAACACTTACCGGCTTTACGTTGAACTAGATTACTGGTCGCTTAGCCCCAACAGCAATTATAGTGGGCAGTCTGTTGAGGGTCGGGTATATGGTTCCGTGGAATTGCAAGGTCGAGGAACGTCAACTCAGTCTTCAGCCGGTGGAGGATGACCCTTACTGCGACCTCTACTACTACGAGCACGAGAAGCAAGCCCCGGAAGACCCCAACGCGACGCCGCAGATGAAGCTCGATGGGGATATTGGCATCGCGCGGGCGATATACCACGAGACTCGGATGGAGTTTATAGTAACCTTATTTGAGGTTGATTCGACCGAGTTGTAAT
>Ga0247742_10003236_pt1 | contig 10352 bp, 9 predicted proteins | sample UWRJL208509C2_FD_180944 | JGI IMG/M metagenome (GOLD analysis project Ga0247742, IMG submission 180944) | Plant litter microbial communities from Arlington Agricultural Research Station in Wisconsin, United States - UWRJ-L208-509C-2 | ecosystem: Environmental > Terrestrial > Plant litter >... | reverse complement strand
GTGCGCGCGCCATTGACCGCCGTCATCATCATCACCGAGACGACCGCGAGCCGGGGCATGATCCTGCCGCTGTTCGCGACCGCGCTGATCGCCGATGCGGTGAGCGCGGTGATCTCGCCCGAGCGGCTGTACCACGGCCTGTCGCGCGGCTTCCTGGAGCGGGCGAGCGACGCGCGGCCAGAGCAAGGCATTAAATAGATCCGTTTGTCCTGAGTAACGGCCGAGTAGCCCGCAGGGCGTATCGAGATGAGCAGGTGAACATGCCCCCGGCATGTTCAGGATCATCCGGGGGATGATCCGACCTGCTCATTGTATCGAAGCACAGGCCCCGCGCGATTACCTGTGCTTCGATACGTGCTCTCGATACGGCGCAAGCGCCTACTCGATCCCTACTCAGCACGAACGGGTGGGGGGATGTGATCGCGTTCTAGCCGCACCTAACCGAAGGTATCGGGTTGCGCGTGGCCCCCGACATGGCCGATGGTGCCCGATATGAGCACGCTCGACACGCGCAGCCACCAGATGTTCCCCACGCTCGACGCGAGCCAGATCGAGGTCGCGCGCCGGTTCGCCAGCGGGCCGGCGCGGCACTTCGCGGCGGGGGAGGCGCTGTACGAGATCGGCGAGGTCGGCGCGCCGGCCTGGCTGGTGCTCGACGGCACGATCGACGTGACTCGCCGCGACGGGCTCAACCGCGAGGCGACGATCACCCAGCATCATGCCGGCCAGTTCAGTGGCGAGGTGTCGCAGCTTTCCGGGCGGCCGACGATCGCCGGCGGCGTGGCGGGTGCCGACGGCTGCACCGCCTTGCCGTTCGATGCGGCGCACTTACGCGCGCTGATGGTCGGATCGGCCGATCTCGGCGAGATCGTGATGCGCGCGCTGATCCTGCGCCGGGTCGGGCTCATCGAGGAAGGCGGCGCGGGATCGATCCTGATCGGCGTGCCGAACAGCCCCGATATCGTGCGCTTGCAGGGCTTCCTGACGCGCAACGGCTATCCCAATCAGGTGCTCGACGCCGAATCGGACGAGGAGGGCCATGCGCTGATCGAGCGGATCGGCGTGCTGCCCGACGAATTGCCGCTGATGGTGTGCCCCAACGGCACGATCCTCAAGCGGCCGAGCGATACCGAAGCGGCGGCGTGCCTCGGCATGACGCCCAAGCTCGACCCCGAGAAGCTGTATGACGTGGCGATCGTCGGCGCGGGGCCGGCGGGGCTGGCGGCGGCGGTCTATGCCGCGTCCGAGGGGCTGGCGGTGGTGGTGCTCGACGAGCGCGCGACCGGCGGGCAGGCGGGGGCGTCGAGCCGAATCGAGAATTATCTCGGCTTCCCCACCGGCATTTCGGGTCGCGCGCTGGCGGGGCGGGCGTTCAACCAAGCACTCAAGTTCGGCGCGGAGGTGGCGGTGCCGCTCGGTGTCGAGCGGCTCGACTGCACCAAGACGCATGGCGCCGGTGATCCGCTGGCGCTGGTGCTGGCAGGCGGGGGCACGATTCAGGCGCGGTCGGTGATCGTCGCCAGTGGCGCGCGCTATCGTCGCCCGGCGATCGACAATCTCGCCACGTTCGACGGCGACGGCGTGTCCTATTGGGCGTCCCCGATCGAGGCGAAATTGTGCGAGGGCGAGCGGATCGCGCTGGTCGGCGGCGGTAATTCGGCGGGGCAGGCGGTGGTGTTCCTCGCCGGCAAGGTCCAGCATCTCGACCTCGTCGTGCGGCGCGACCTGCGCGAGACGATGTCGCATTATCTGATCGAGCGGATCGCGGCTCTGCCCAATGTGACGATCCATGTCGGCTCCGAAGTGGTCGGGCTGGAGGGCGACCGCGCGACCGGGCTGACCGCGGCGCTGTTCCAGGACAAGGCGACCGGCGCGATCAAGCGCTGTCCGCTTCGCCACCTGTTCCTGTTCATCGGCGCGGACCCCAATGCCGGCTGGCTCGACGGCTGTGTCGAGACCGACGACAAAGGCTTCATCGTCACCGGCGGATCGTCGCTGCCGCTCCAGACCAGCCTGCCCGGCGTGTTCGCGATCGGCGATGTGCGCGCCGGATCGACCAAGCGAGTCGCGGCGGCGGTGGGCGAGGGCGCGGCGGTGGTGTCGCAGATCCACACATTGCTGGCGGGATGAGCGATCCCTTCGATCTGGAGCGGTTTCTGGAGGCGCAGGCGGATAGCTATGCGACCGCGCTCGCCGAGGTGCGGCGCGGGGCGAAGTGCAGCCATTGGATGTGGTTCGTGTTTCCGCAGATCGCCGGGCTGGGATCGAGCGCGATGGCGCGGCGCTATGCGATCCAGTCGCTCGATGAGGCGCGGGCGTATCTGGCGCATCCTGTGCTGGGGGCGCGGTTGCGGGAGGTCACGGGGGCGTTGCAGGATTTGCCGCTGGGTGCGCCCGAGGCGGTGTTCGGGGTGATCGATGCGGTGAAGTTGCGGTCTTCTCTGACATTGTTCGAGGCGGCGGGTGGGGGTGCTGTGTTCGGTGAGGCGCTTGACCGCTGGTATGGCGGGGAGCGCGACGCGGCGACTGTGGCGCGGATTAAATAGGGCGTCGCCCCGGCGCAGGCCGGGGCCGCTGGGTTTGGGGCAGACCATCCGCCAAATTACACAGCGGCCCCGGCCCCTTCGGCTGGCTGGCAAGCCAGCCGCTCAGGACAGGCTTCGCCGGGGCGACGGGGTTTCGCGCTGTGGCGACCGTGCTATCAGCCGCGCTTTGCTGGGAGGATCGGATGACCCGATTGCGGATGCGCGACGCGACGATCGACGATCTGCCGGTGATCGTCGCGATGCTCGCTGACGATATCAAGGGCGCGACCCGCGAGGACGCCAGTCTGCCGCTCGCCCCCGGCTATCTTGCGGCGTTCGCGGCGATCGCCGCGACCCCGGGGATGCGGCTGGTGGTGGCCGAGTTGGACGGGCGCGTCGTCGGCACGGTGCAGATCGCTGTGTTGCCCGGGCTGTCGCGCAAAGGCGCCTCGCGCGGCTATCTGGAAGCGGTGCGGATCGCGGGCGATGTGCGCGGGCAGGGGCTTGGCGCGGAGCTGGTGACCTGGGCGGTCGAGCAGTGCCGGGCGGCGGGGTGCGGGATGGTGCAGCTCACTACGCAGCGCGACCGCATCGACGCGCACCGCTTCTACGAGCGGCTCGGCTGGGAGCGCAGCCATATCGGCTACAAGCTGCATTTGCAGGGCATCGCATGATCGACGCGGCGACGGCGGCGGACGCGGCGGCGGTGGTCGCGCTGTGGCGCGTGTGCGGGCTGACCCGGCCGTGGAACGACCCGCACGCCGATTTCGCGCTGGCGCTCGGCACTGCGACATCGACGGTGCTGGTCGCGCGCGACGGCGCGGAGATCATCGGCAGCGCGATGGTCGGGTTCGACGGACATCGTGGCTGGATCTATTATCTCGCCGTCGCGCCGGGGCGGCAGCGCGGCGGCCTGGGGCGCGCGCTGATGACGGCGGCGGAGGCGTGGCTTCGGGCGCGCGGCGTGCCCAAGGTTCAGTTGATGGTGCGCGAGGGCAATGAAGCCGCGCTCGGGTTTTACGAAGCGCTGGGGCTGGAGCGGCAGCCGGTGGTGGTGTTCGGGCGCTTTCTGGAAGGTGATGAGGCACGATGACGACGCTATACGGGATTCGGAATTGCGACACGATGAAGAAGGCGTGGTCGTGGCTCGACGCGCATAATGTCGCGTATGATTTTCACGACTATAAGAAGGCGGGGATCGACCGGGCGACGCTTGAGCGCTGGGCGGATGTGCTGGGCTGGGAGGCGCTGCTCAACCGGGCGGGGACGACGTTCCGCAAATTGCCCGAGGCGGACAAAGCCGATCTCGGGCGCGACAAGGCGATCGATCTGATGATCGCGCAACCGTCGATGATCAAGCGGCCGGTGCTGGAGAGCGGGGCGACGCTGCTGGCGGGGTTCAAGCCGGAGGTCTATGCGGCGGCTGGGTTGAGCTGATCCCGGGAGGATCAGCCGGCGGGTAACGTCAGCACGAATCGCGCGCCGTGGCCGGGGGCGCTGTCGACGGTGATATCGCCGCCCATCGCGCGCGCCAGCCGGCGGGCGATGTACAGGCCGAGGCCGCTGCCGCCGGGTTCGCGCGGATCGACGCGTTCGAACTTCTCGAAGATGCGGGCCTGATCCTCCGGGGCGATGCCCTTGCCCTGATCGGCGACGATCACCGCCGCCGCCACGCCCTCGCGTTCGGCGCGCACCCAGATCACGCCGTTCTCGGGCGAATAGCGCACTGCGTTGCCGATCAGATTGACGAGGATCTGCAACACGCGGCGGAATTCGCCGCGCGCGGGCAGCGCCTCGCCGAGCGCGGGCTTGTCGATCCGCACCTTCGAATCGGACGCGCGCACTGCCAGCAATCCGGCGGCGCGGCGGGCAAGATCGGCGAGGTCGATGGCCTCGACCGCGACGTGGAAGTCGGCGCGTTCGATCGCCTGAAGATCGACCAGATCGTCGACCAGCCCCATCAGGTGCCGCGCAGCGCTGGCGATATCGGCGGCATATTCGGCGTAATCCTGCCGCAGCGGGCCGTCGGACTGGGCGTTGATGCTGTCGGCGTTGGCGATGATCCGCCCGAGCGGGGCGCGCAGCGCGGTGTCGAGCCGCACCGCGAACGCGCCGCCGGCGTCGTCGATCGTCTGCGGGCTCTCGGGTCGCTCGACCGTCACCGCGCCGGTGAAGCCGACGAAGTCACCGCGCAGGTTGCTGCGCGGGGCGGCGGCGAGGCGAAGCGGCTCGCCGGTCGCGCGCAGCCGCGCGGGCTGGTCCTCGAACCGCTCGCGCATCGCGAGGCCACCGAGGATCGGGAAGCCGCCGCTCTCGTCCTCGCCGAGCACGAACAAGGTGGTGAGCGGCTGCCCGAGCAGCGCATCGGCATCGAAGCCGTGGCGCGTGCCGACATTGGGGGTGAGGAAGGTCAGCCGCAGCGCCGCATCGGTCTCCCAGCGCCAGTCGGCATCGGCGGCGAGCGCGGCGTGCTCGGGTTCGCCGCTGGTGTCGGGCGCGGTCCAGGCGGGGCGGCCGCGCCAGCCGGTGATGGTGAGCGATACGCCGGCCGCGCCCGGCTCGGCGCGCACCCACAGTTGGAGATCGTCTGCCCCGTCCGCCGCGACGACTCCGCGCGAGACGAGGATGCCGAGCCGCTGCGCGAGCCGCGCGAGGCGTGCGAGTTGCGGCACCGCCACCGGTTCTCCGAGCGCACCGCCCGCGCGCGTGTTGAGATCGCGAAGGCGCGGGTCGGCCTCGACCAGCCGCCCGTCGGGATCGACGAGGCCGCGTACCAGCGGCAGCACCGGCTCGTGCGCGTTCATGCCCGCACCCCGCGCGCGACGGCGAGCATCGCGGCGCGATAGTCGGGCGGGAGCAGCAACGGCGTGATCGCGGTGCGCGCGGCTTCGGGCTCGATCGCGGCGACCGCATCGAGCATGTCGGCGAAATGGTCGATGTCGCGACGCGGATCGGCTTCGCACAACGCCAGCCCGATCCGGGCGATTGCGGTGCGGTCGAGCTCGAGCGCGCGCAGCACCAGCCACAGCCGCTCGGCATCGGGATCGAGCACGAGATCGCGCACGTCGCCATAGCCGAGGCCGAGCGCATGGCCGAGCAGCGCGATGAACAGCGACAGCCGCTGGTCGGCGAGCGAATCGGTGAGCAGCGCGGTGAGGTCTTCGGCACGCGGATCGAGCGCGGCGGCGAGGCGCGCCGCCGCCGCTTCGAGGCCGTCGCTCTCGTCATGCGCGGCGATGCCGTGCTGCGCCGATTCGGCGAGCGCGCGGTCGAGCGAGTCGATATCGCCCGATGCGGGGATGTCGCGCAGCGCAGCAGCGACCCACCAGACCAGCCGGCGGTGGATCGCCACGGGCAGATCGGTGCGCGATGGTGCGCCGGTAAGAATGAGCGCCTTGCGGTGGCTTTCGGCGGCGAGCAGCGCGATGGCGGCGCTTGCGACGCGCTGATCGGCATCGCGCGACAGGCGGGCGAGCAGGCTCGGCTGATCGGCGCGCTCGGGCGGTTCGATCGGCAATGCTTCGGCGATCAGGCCCTGCCGGACCCGGTTGATCAGCTCGTGCATCAGCTCCGGGTCGCGCAGCAATCCAGCCGCGCGCAGGCGATCGAGCGCGGGCACGCCATCTGCAATCGTGCTGGCGAGCTGCGGCAGCGCGCGCGCGGTGAGCAGGCGGGCGGCCTGCGCGCGAATCGGGGCTTCGATAGCACCGACCAGCGCTTCGAGCATGATGGCGAGGGCGGCGCGCGCGCGATCGTCGAGTCGGCCGTCATCGCCGAGAAAGACATCGACGATCGCGGTGGCGAGCCGGCGATCGGCACGCAGATCCGCCGCCGCCGCGCGCGCCAGCAGCGTGGGGGCGGCAGGCCGGCCGCCTGAGTTCGGATCGCGATCGTTGATCGACATGCCGACATGCCTAGCGGAGTATCGTTAAGACCGGCCTAAGGCTTTTCGATCAACGTCTCGATCGCGACGGCCAAAGTCGCGGCGGCATAAAGGCCGGCGACGCCCAATGCGACGAGCGGATAGCCGAACAGCGTGAAGGGCAGCATCACGATCGGCGCGGCGGTGAGGCTCGACCACCAGCGGCGCGGCCAGGTGGCGAACGCGACCCGCTCGACCAGCGCGCCCGCCACCAGCGCGCCGATCGCCAGCGCCCAGCCGAGCGCGACATGCGTGGCATTGCCGACCGCGAGCAGGCTCGCCGCCGCCAGCCCCGGCGCGGCGACCGCGAGCACGCGCGCCGGCAGCGCCTCGTCGCGTAGCCAGGCGAGCGTATGGCCGATCGTCGCGAGCAGCATCGCCGCGAGCAGCACTAGGAGACCGATCGCCAGCCACCCCGACAGGATCGCGCCCAGTCCGCCGAGCCCGGCGACGCCTGCGCCAAGGCTGAACGCCCAACTCGGCGCGGCGCGCGCGAGCAAGGGCGGCAACAGCAGCCGCGAGGGGAGCGCGGTGGCGTAGCGATCGGCCCAGCGCTCGGGCTGCGCCATCAACGTCGCGACGATGGCATTGCCCCAGCGCGCCAGCGCCTGCGAATCGCGTTCGATGCCGTGAGTCGGCTCGGCGCTCTTGGGCAAATGGATCTGGCGCGCGCCCGATTGCGCGACGATACGCAGCAGGGTCGACTGGAAATCATAATCATGCGGCATCGCCGCGACGTCCTTGATCCGCGCGACCTCGATCAGCGCGAGGCCGGCCCAGGCGGTCGAGACGCCGATCCGCTCGAACCGGTCGTCGCCGTCATCGGTGACGAGCAGCGTATCGCCGCGCTCGGCGGCGAGCAGCGCGACGGTGTCGCCGGTGGTGACGACGCCGTCCGCCACCACCGCGACTCGCGCAAGCGGGTGGAGCTTTTCGACCGCTTCGACCGCGGTGCGCACGGCATCGACCGTCACGCCGCGTCGCCCGATCCGGCTGATCGCGCCGAGCAGCCCCGGCGTCATCCGCGCCACCGCCAGCACGATCTGGGTCGCGCCGGCCGCGATCAGCAGCCGTGCCTGGAATTCGATGAGCGTGAGTCCGCCGAACGGCAGCGTCTCCGCCAGCGTCCCCGCACGATCCTCGGCATCTTCCGTCGCAAAAATCAGGCCCGCCAGCATCGGGGGCCATTAGGCGGTGTTGCCGGCAAAGGCAAAGAGGTTGCGGAAACCAACGTGCCGTTCGTCCCGAGCGAAGTCGAGGCACCTGCGCTTGGCGCTTGTCCCTCGACTTCGCTCGGGACGAACGGGGAGGGTTTAAAGCCGCTCCACCGCGCGGCGCAGCCGGCGGACCATCGCCATGTCGAGCGGCTGGGCTTCGGCGGCTTCGTTCGCCACCGCCATCAGCCGCACCGCGCCGAAGCTGGCGGCGAGGCCCTTGAGCCGGCTCGCCGCGAGCCGCCATTCGGACGCGCGATGCGCCGCTTCGAGCTGGTCGAGCGCGCGGTTGGCGCTGTCGAGAAAGGCGTCGCGCAGTTCGGCGATCAGCTCGGGCTCGTCGCCCACCGCCGCCGCCAGCGTCGCATCGATTGCTCCGGGATCATAAGCCATAACGGATCAGTATCACGGCGGACGTTAAGGCAAGGTTTCGCAATTCGCTTCCCCGGCGTGGGAATCATGGTAAACCCGCGGACATGAACGGGGGTTCTCGCATCATCGATCTGCGCCCGAGCGCGGCGGATTTTTCAACCGGCGAGCGCGCCGGGAGCGGAGAGCCTATCACCGAATCTTCAACCGACGGCCCGCAAGATGCGGTCGATCTCGATGATGACATCGTAGCGCGGGGCTTTGGCTGGGTGCTGCCCGCGCTCGGCGCACTGGTGTCGGTCGGCTGGGTCGGCACGATGCTGGCGCTGAGCTGGAGCCGGCTCGGCGCGACGCCGCCGATGGAGCTGGCGGTGTTCATCGCCGCCTTGTGCGTGCCGCCGGCGCTGATCGGCATCGGCCTGTTGCTCGCGCTGCGCACCAGCCGCGCCGAGGCGAACCGCTTCGCCGGCACCGCGCACGCGATGCGCGCCGAGGCGGCGTCGCTCGAAAGCACGATCGGGGTGCTGTCACGCGGAATCGAGGACAATCGCGAACGCCTCGCCGAGCAGGCTGCGACCTTGGCGATGCTCGGCGAGACCGCGACCGCGCGGCTCGGCAGCATCGGCAGTGGCATCGCCGCCGAGATCGCGCGCGCCGAGACCAACGCGCAGTCGCTCGCCGCGCTGTCGGCGGAGGCTTGCGCCAATGTCGAGACGCTGATCGCGATGCTGCCGCGCGCTGGCGAGGATACCGCCTCGCTGACCGAACAGCTCAAGCACACCGCGATCGTGGCGAGCGAAAGCGCGACCGCACTCGATGCGCAACTCGTCGCGCTCGGCGACCGCGGGCGCGAGGCCGATCAGATCGCTGGCGGTGCGGCGCAGAAGCTCGCCGCCAATCTGATGCGGATGAAGGCGACCAGCGACTCGGCGGCGGCGCGGCTCGAACAGGTCAGCGCGGAGATGTCGGCATCGGTTGACGGGTTGCTCGATCGCACCGCCGGCGCGGTTGATGAGGCGCGCAAGGGGATCGGCGCGCAGGGCGAGGCGATGCTGGCGATGCTGGGCGCCAACCAGGCCGCACTCGACCACGCCGCGCGCGACAGCGCAGCGGCACTCGCCGCGCGCATTGCCGACATCGAGACGGTGATCGACCGGATCGCGGCGCGGCTGGCGACGCAGCGCGACACCACCACCGATCTGGTCGAGACGCTCGGCGCAGGCGTCGATCATCTGTCGGCCGAGTTCGACGGCTTCCATCACCGTCAGGCGGCGCGCGCGCAGGAACTCGCCGTGTCGATCGAGGCGTTGCGCGCCTCGGCCGAGGGCATGTCCGAGACGATCCGCGCCGGTGACGACATCGCCACGACGACGATCGAAACCGCCGAGCGGCTGCTGATCGCGCTCGATTCGGCGACGCGCGAGATCGACGAGACGGTCCCCGCCGCGCTCGCGCGGCTCGACGCGCAGATCGTCGCCAGCCGCGCTCTGGTCGGCGATGCGCGGCCTGAACTCGACGCGCTCGTCATCGCCGCCGAAAGCACGCACGATGCGATCGAGTCGGTCGCCTTCGTGATTTCCGGCCAGCGCGATCAGGCGGAGACGCTCGCCGGCACGCTACAGACGACGCTGGCGGCGAGTGCCGACAAGGCGGCGGAGCTTGGTGCGTCGGTCGAGACGACGATCGCTCAGGCGAACCGCTTTGCGGAAGATGCCGCGCCGCGCCTCGTCGATGCGCTGCTGCGCGTGCGCGACACCGCCAACGCCGCCGCCGCGAGCGCACGCGAGACGCTCGCCAGCGTCATTCCCGAAGCCGCCGCCGCGCTGGAAGCGGCGAGTGCGGATGCGATGCAGCGCGCGGCGACCTCGTCGCTCGACCTCAACCTCACCGCGATCGGCGAGGCGGCCGAAGCGGCGGCGCGCGTCGCCGAGGGCGTCGCCGCGCGGATCGCCGACCAGATCGCGACGATCAGCCAGGCGAGCGCGATCGTCGAGACTCGTGTTGAACAGGCACGCAACGAACGCGAAAAGGCCGAGGAGGAGAGTTTCGCGCGCCGCGTCTCGCTGCTGATCGAAGCGCTCAATTCGGCCTCGATCGACATCGCCAGGAGCTTCTCGACCGAAGTCGCCGACAGCGCCTGGGCGGCCTATCTGCGCGGCGATCGCGGCGTGTTCACCCGCCGCGCGGTGCGGCTGCTCGACGGCGGCGAGGCGCGCGACATCGCCCGGCTGTATGACGACGACAACCGCTTCCGCGACCACGTCAACCGCTACATCCACGATTTCGAAGCGATGCTGCGCGCGATCCTCGCGCAACGCGACG
>Ga0247742_10003235_pt1 | contig 10353 bp, 12 predicted proteins | sample UWRJL208509C2_FD_180944 | JGI IMG/M metagenome (GOLD analysis project Ga0247742, IMG submission 180944) | Plant litter microbial communities from Arlington Agricultural Research Station in Wisconsin, United States - UWRJ-L208-509C-2 | ecosystem: Environmental > Terrestrial > Plant litter >... | reverse complement strand
TTCACACTACACTTACAACATACAACTACAGTCTCTCACAAGATTTCAGCCCACTGAGAGTGGCGTGACATCGCGTTTGACGATCGACGTACAAAGTTTCCACATTTGGTGCGCGTTACGTTTGGATCTGAGCCGCTTCAGCACCCTCATCGTCCTGCTCAGAATCACTCGCTCCGTCTACCTCCGCATCAGAATATTCCCTCTCTCAATGTCATCCTCGTCCTCGCTATCCGATTCACCCGCTATTGCATCAAGTTGCACTTGCCAAAATTCGTCCAATCCATCGTCGCCCAAAGCCTTCATCAGTCTAGCCCTCTCCTCCTCCTCATCAACAAGCTTCTCATTTATACAATTTCTACTTAACGATGTCATCTGCTACATTCTGGCTTGGTGAGCCTTTTTTGGTCATAGCATGCCTTGTGATTTACTGACCAGGTGAGTTGTAACATCCGGGAAACACGCTCGGAGAATTGAATCCACCCGGATAGGTGCTTCGTCTGACATTGGACATCCAACGACCGAAGCAGGGCTCAAGAACAGTGACAGGGTTGTGGCAACTCTCCGAACACCTGATGCGCTGGCTGGTCGCCAATCCCGCTACTCGATTGAAAAACTGCTTGTCGTCAAGCTTGACGTTACCAGGTTAGACGAGATCGATGTTGCATTCGCAAAAGTAAAAGCGGCTTCCGGTAGCATCGACGTTGTCTTTAAAAAGATTCGTCTTATTGTGGTCGGAGAAATCGAAGGCACTCAATGTGCGCAGAGTCCGAGGTAGAACATTCTGACCGTTTATATATTCTCATTGTAACGCTCTTGCAACAAGGTTCTATTTTTCGGCGCCGCAAACGTATCCAGGTCTACACAATCGCAGAGTCATCACTAATTCTTTCCTAGGTCTTAAATCTCAATCGGTGCCTTGGATCAGGATGGGCGGCCGGTTCGACAGGATGAATGCTCGCCTCAAGTCTCTGATCCTGGATCCCGGTCATTTCTGCGCTCGATGTTCCTCCATCTGTCGACGTTACTGGAAATGTGCCTTCACCAGGTCTATTGTGTGTGGAGCAAACTCTAACAAACCGCACCCGATCGAGTCACTGGTCACCGCTGTGTCTATCTAGTGTCAAGAACTTATGAACTGCTGTGTATATGGCGTCTTGCTCCCGCTCCCTTCTTATCACGCGAACAAGTTATTGTTGGCATCTATTTTTGCACTCTATAATTTTGCACTGTTGACTCTGTGGGGACTGCATCCAAGGAGATCGACGTGATTGTGTGGCGTGCCGCCATTTCCATCAGTTGTACCTCATGTCAGTAGCAATGAATACCGCCTGCGCGTTCATTCTGAAAGCCCGAGCACCTTTGGCGGCTGCTCCATTTTCGCCTGTCTAACAAACTCGGAGTGTCCCAATATGACGCGCTTGTTATGTTTGCCGTGCCCTCTCTGAAATAGTATAAAAACGACAAATACCACTCACCCACCTTTTTTTATTTATTCAACCGCCACAATCCCTAGCTATAACAACGGACAATGTCGCACTATGTCGTCCACTCCATCCCTTTCGAAACTCGTCTCAAGCACCATGCTGCGAAAGATATCCTTGCTCATGACCAGGCGCGTGCCCAGAGGCTGTCGAAAGGTCTGCACCCCCATGGACCGCTTTCTACTGCCCGTCATCGTGGTTTGACGGGGGATGATGGTGAAACCATGTCTGCTGAACTTGCGCAGCCCCAACCTGTTCCTCCTGCTGGCGACCCAGAGGCAGCGCAGAATTCTATCGATGTCACCAACGCTGGTAAGTTTAACTCGCATATAAGGAGCATATGTGCAACTGAACTTCATTTATAGGCGTCACCTACACAATGTCGGTTGGCATTGGCGAACCAGCCACTGACTACACGCTTTTGATTGATACTGGTAGGTTATTAGTCTCAGCAGATCCAGGCTAGTCTGACTGTTTTTTTAAATAGGAAGTTCCAATACGTAGGTTTTCCGCTATTCCAGTCGATATCAAGGTGCTAATTATTGATTCTTTAGCTGGATTGGTGCCGACAAGAAGTATACCCCTACCAGCACTAGCCACAACACCGGAAACAAAGTGGTATGTCCAACCCGTATATGTGAACGCATTGGTATTGACAAGGCGAATAGATAGTCACTTTTGGCTCTGGATCCTTCTCTGGCCCTGTATGTATGCGCTCCAATATGTGTTTTAGCGTTTACTGTTACTGATTATCACGGTATACTACAGTTACAGACCAAGTGACGATAGGACATTTCGTCATCAAGAACCAATCCATCGCCGTGTCATCCAAGGTCGTTGGCTTCCGGGACGGCGTAGACGGCATCTTGGGGTGAGTTGCAGTACTGGCAGATGCAACCAATGGCTTTCTTATATAATTATCAAGAATTGGACCCGTTGACCTCACCGTCGGTTAGGAATCGCTTTCGGGACCTATTTCTACCTTCTGAACAAGCCTTGTAGGAACCGTGACCAACACCGCGACTGTTCCGACTGTCACTGATAATATGCTCGAGCAGAAACTTATTCCCACTGAGACAATTGGAATCTCGTACGAACCCACAACCAAAGAGGGCGAAATGAACGGTTCCATAACTTTTGGGAATGTCGACAAGTCTCGGTCAGTGTTTGCGAAGCTTGTTTATGCTTCAGGTGTTCACTCATGTTGTCCAGTTTCACTGGAGATATTCATTATGTCCCTATCACCAAGACGTCTCCGGCGAACAAATACTGGGGAATTGATCAAGTTCTTACTTACGGGAAGACGACGACGATTTTAAAGGGAAACGCTGGAATTATGGACACCGGAACTACCCTCCTCTTGATTGCCACCGATGCCTTCCATGCATACCAGAAGGCAACGGGAGCTACTGAGGATAAGTAAGTCCACAAGGGAAATTCACCTGCGATTTTAGCTTACCATGTTACACCAGGCATACAGGCTTGTTCACAGTCACAGAAGCGCAGTTTGAGAAATTGCAAAGCTTGTTCTTCAAGATTGGTGATGTCAGTTCGTTTCGCATTTGTTTTCATTCACTTAGCTGATATATGAATAGACGACATTTGAGTTCACTCCGAACGCCCAGATCTGGCCGCGTGCTCTTAATGCCACCATTGGTGGTGGAGAGGGTAAGATTTACCTCATCACCGGTGATTTGGGTAGCAACTCTGGTCAAGGGCTTGATTTCATCAGTACGCCTTTCACATTTCTGTATCGTTTCGATGACCGACATCCGATTTTGTAGATGGATTCGCTTTCTTGCAGCGATTCTATTCCGTTTATGACACCTCTGGTAGTCGCATTGGTATCGCTCCTACACAATTCACCAACGCCACCAGTAACTAGACAGGAAGACCTGAAATGCTTCTCCAAGAAAAATGATGACCACGTCGAAACAGAATATGTAATGGCAATGAATATGCAGCATTTCCAGGTGTACAGAGCATGCGGGAGAATACATGCGCTACGATTTTCCTCGAGAAGCTGATCTTCTTGACTTACCAAGTCTTTTTGTTCCCCCTCTGCCACCTGAACTTGCGCCGCCGCGACCTCCTCTCGCACCGAATCCACCCCGACCTCTTGCACCACCACGTCCACCTCCGCGCCCCCTTCCACGTCCCGCGCTAGAGTCGAAATTATCCGTTGATTCTCTCGTATTTTGTTTTGAGCGGCGTGATGCGCCACCAAACCCATATTTTTGATCGCGTACTGAACGAGGGACGCCTCTCCCATTTGCAGCCTTGCCCCGTTTTGCAGGGCGATCCGAGATGGCGTCTTCTACTGCAATGTCAAAGTCGTCATCGTTTGCCTGAGGTTTGTCCAACACATCCTTTCGTTCTGAATTGGGTTGTTAGTGTCAACCCAGTAGGAAGGCAAATGAGAGCGTACTTCTTTTCAAACCCTTCAACCGTTCCTCCATCTCCTTCTTGCTCCTCTCGCGCTCCTTCAATTTCTCAACCTGCACCTGCTTGCCGAACTTCTTCCCTTCCCGCTCTTTCCGCTTGTCCTCACTCTTCTTAATCCCAGAGGACTCGTTGAGAAGCCGAACGCGGATACGCTCCATATGTGCGTCACTCTTCACCATTTCGGCGAAATAGTCAGACGGCCGCGTGAATGGAAAGTTGTGCTTTGCGGCCAGTGAACGAGCTTCGTTGGCTCCGTGCAGTGCTTGTTTATAACTGAGAAGGGGCGTGATAAATTTGTGAGGAGCATGGAGGGTTAGAGGTAAAACGTACAACGCTAGCTCTCGATTGAGGTCATCGTTCACGTCGATATCTATCGAATGTGGGTATGACAGGACAAGAGTCTCTGTCCACGGCAATGATGAATCTAATTTTATTGATTCACGAATTTGATCAAGGGCAACCTAATAAAATTCTTGAGTGAGGAAATTGACAACAAGAAAACTTGCAGACGTACTTTGTTGTCAATCTCGATTTTTTGACGAGGGACTGCGTCTTCGTCGACGGAGTCTACCTCTTCGAGAAGAACGTCACCTTCTAGATCCAGTTCGTCGTCGTCGCCCTCGCCTTCTGAACCATCATCATCCTCATCCTCTTCAGCATCCCCATCGCTGTGCTCGGAATCACTCGCTCCGTCTACTTCAACATCAGAATCTTCATCCTCCACACCAGATCCACCCCCCTCAACCTCGTCCTCTTCCTCACTACCCGATTCACCAGCCAATGCATCAAGTTGCGCCTGCCCAAATTCGTCCAGCCCATCATCGCCCAAAGCCTTCATCAGTCGAGCCATCCCCTCCTCATCAACACCATCATCCTCTTCATCTCCACTACTGTCTTCCTGGTCGGATTTCCAATCTGAATCGCCTTCTTGGGGTGTAGGTATGGGTGAAGGTGCTTTCTTGCCTTCCTTAGCTTTTGCCTTGGCCTTAAGTGTAGATTTCCCATTTGGTTTCGCCAGCCCGGGTTTTGAATGTGGTTTTAGCTTTGAGTGCTTGGTTTTGGTATTTTTTGATTCCAGCCCCATGGTAGCGATCTTGTAAAGGTACAAGGAGTGTAGATTGAGACGGAACTACTGAGCAGAAAGTATTTTTTGGCGCGCAAGCAGAAGCAAATATAGATCACGTGGGATGGAGATGCTTTTGACCTGAGACATTCACCATTTACACAAGGTTAAAAGCTTATTGCGATTCGCAGTGCTAGGCGATGCCGAACTCCGATCAAGCAGGGTTTGAAAAGTGATTATGAGCAGCCACGGGCAATCGCAAGCATTTGTCAGAATCAGTCCGAAGATCGTCATTCTCCCCGAGAACTGCTCAATAAGCCCCCCTGCACGAACCAAAGCCCCTGCCACGCAGACGATGGTGGATCATAATCTCAGTCCATACGTGTCCGACTATGATGGAGGAGGAAAGGTTTAAAACCTCTCCTTGTTCATGATGACAGACATCTTCTCATTTACACAATTTCCGCACAAACTATGACATCTGCTAAAGTCTGGCTTGGTGAGTCCTTTTTGGTCATGGCATGCCTTCTAATTTACTGACCAAGACCCCGCAGTAGCTGGTAAGTCGTAACATCCAGGAAACGGGTTCGGAGAATTGAATCCACCTGGATAGGCGCTTCGTCTGGCATTGGACGTGCAACGACCGAAGCAGCGCTCAAGAACGGTGATAAGGTCGTGGCAACTCTCCGTACACCCGTTGCACTGGCCGATCTTCAATCCCGCTACTCGACTGAACAACTCCTTGTCGTCAAGCTTGACGTCACCAGGCCAGACGAGGTCGAAGCTGCGTTTGCACAGGCAAAAGCGGCTTTCGGTCGCATCGACGTTGTCTTTAACAACGCCGGGTCTTATTGTGGTCGGAGAAATCGAAGGCACTCCAGAAGAGCAAGCTCGCACAGAGTTGGAGGTACGACATTCTGTTCATTTATTCTCAATGAATCCATTCCTCACGGTCCTGCGACAAGGTTCTATTTTTCGGCGCCGCAAACGTATCCAAGACGTCGATGAAATACTTCCGAGAGAACAAGCTGATTGGGGGGCACCTTATCCAAGTTTCGTCTGCTGGCGCGCTTCGAGCTCTTCCTGGTGCTGGTTACTACTCTGCAGCGTAAGCTCACAATCTCCTGAAGATGCAAATTTCCTGCCTATTAATGTGCAACAGAAAGGGTGCAATTGGTAGTTTCACGGAAGCCCTCGCGAAGGAGATCGATCCTGCATGGAACATCAAGGTTAGCGATGGTTTATGCGCAAATGCTCTTATTGCCCTTATTTGAACTGACGTGCTTCAATAGATTACTCTCACTGAGCTTGGCTCATTCAGGACGAAGGGAGTCAGAGAGAACGCTACTGTCCTCCCTCGTCACCCCGCATACACCAATGACGCCCTACCCACCAATTTACTCAGAAAGTTTGTCACCGTTGAGGATGCGGCTGGAGACCCCGATAAGGCGGCTCTTGCCTTTGTAAAAATAGCCGGCCTGGAGGATCCTCCGTTCCGCTTCCCTATTCACAAGGATGCGATTGCTGCTGCTAGGTCCAAGGCTGCGGCACTGAACGAAGCAGCCGACAAGTGGGAGTCCTGGTCCGAAGGCATATATCACTAGGCTAGATGAGAGTTTATTTGTACAGACGTCGTCTCTAGTCTCTCGCATCTTAAAATCTGTGACTTACCTTGGAACCTCCATGCGATGCCTCCCCGCTCGTAAGTATCAATGGTTGACTTACAGACCTGAACCGCTCTGAGTATAACGCCAGCCTACTTCAACACGATGATGAATAATCCAATTAGGCTATCAAAGGACCCGAAGGAGTGCAGAATACTTGATGTTTTTTGAAACCGTCCGGCTGTTCACCTGTTTAGTGAGGACTGGCACTGCGGTCATTGTGTCCAGCAATGACGACACGCCTCTGATCGTCGTTCCAGAAGCTCCTCGGACTTGCCGGCGATGCTTAACTGGGCGGCCCCGACATTGTTGACCATAGCTCAGCTCACCGTATGGACACTTCCGCTCATCACCACGGCCGGCGTGTAAACCGTACACATTTTATTTCCAAGTGCCATTATTTTTGAAAGCGCAGAAAATGAGTGCTGCCGAGATATATGAATTCTCACACAAAGGGGACTACGATCTAAATAAAATTCAATTCCCCTAGAAAGACCTCGAGGTAGGTACCTCCCATGGCCTAGACGCCGACTAGCAGTCAACATTGCTTTAATCACATCAATACTAGATGAAAGGGACATTCTTCACACATTGCTTGCTCGCCGCCTTTGCCTTACTTTTCGATATGTAATTCGCCGGCGCAGCCCTCATCTTGCGCCGACAAGGAATTGCTGGTGGTATAAATCAGGCGGGAAATGCGAGAAGTGCAGCCGCATAAGCGGTGATAGTTCTTCACCACTCTCGTTTCAAATCGACTCCCTCGCCTTCCACTGGTGGCGCCATTGCTGGTGTTGCCAGGTTCGTGGGTCACTCGCCTCTAAGTTGTGCATCTGACCATGATATTGCAAATCTCTTATTCTGAACACCACACTATTCTTTCTTCTACCCTTACAACTTATAAAGTGGAATAGCACAGGGCGTTGCTGCTCTTGGCGGGTGAGCGTTGAGATTGAATGTTTTCTCTCGTGCTCGTAGCTCAAGGCGAAACATATTTATTCTGACTCTCTGTTTATGCAGTGGCACAGTCTCAGCTGTTGGAAGGGGGTAGCAGCAATAATAGGGAAATAATTAGCTGTACTTGATTACGGATCAGAACTCAGCTATTCCATCCGGGGCAAATGAGTTAGCACTTGGGAATGGACACGTGATTGCGACATAAGCGCCGAAACACTGGTTTAAGCCAATTCAGCCTCCGCATCTCATAAGAATTGGAATAAAATAGGTATGGATCCCGGTGTATATGTAAATATACACCGGAAGGATATTATTGAGCATTTAGTCTGGTCCTCAAAATTCTTACCCGACTCTTCGTCGGCGGAGAACAGATACGCAAAATGATTTTAATATACCAGGACTTCTACTTTTCTACTTCCTACAGAGATATCGTTTATGACTAATTCTTCTAGTGATAAATGTCTTCCGACCAGGACTCCCACTTGTCGGCTGCTTCGTTCAAGGCCGTGGCCTTGGCCCTCGCAGCAGCTATGGCCTCATTGTGAATTGGGAAGCGGAATGGAGGATTTTCCAAGGCCGCAATTTTTAAGAAGGCAAGTGCCGCTTTCTCGGGGTCTCCGGATGCGTCCATGCCAGTGATGAGTGTCCTCATGAGGTTGGTGGGTAAGGCGTCGTTAGTGTATGCCGGGTGAGGAGGAAGGACAATGGCGTTCTCTTTCAGTCCTTTCGTCCTGAATGTGCCAGGTTCAACGAGAGTGATCTGTCCACAGGCGTCAGATCAAGCGAGAAACTTTGATTAAACGAACGCTAACCTTGATATTCCATGCAGGATCAAGCTCCTTCGCAAGAGCTTCTGTGAAGCTTTCTAGAGCACCTTTCCTGCAGCAGATAATCAGTTGGCAATTCAAATCGCACCAATACTGAAAACTTACGTGGCGGAGTAGTATCCTCCCCCTGCAAGAGCTTGGAAAGCGACGGTGGACGAGTTCTGGATGAGGTGTCCTCCGATGGGTGAATTCTCGCGGAAATACTTCACAGCGGTCTTGGACACGTTAGCAGCGCCGAAAAATAAGACCTTCACGCAGAAGCATTAGGGAAAAGCTCATCAAGAATAAATGGCGGTGATCTCATACCTCGAACAGTCCGCGCGCTTGGTCGTCCGGAGTGCCCTCGATTTCGGCAATCACAAGGAGGCCAGCATTATTGAAGACAACGTCAATGCGACCGAAAGCCGCTTTGGCTTTGGAAAACGCAGCTTCGATCTCGTCTGGCTTGGTCACGTCAAGCTTTACGACAAGCAGCTGGTCGGTCGAGTAGCGAGATTGGAGGTCGGCGATTGCATCAGGTGTGCGGAGAGTTGCCACGACCTTGTCTCCGTTCTTGAGTAATGCTTCGGTCGTTGCTCGTCCAAATCCAGAGGATGCACCTATTTACATAGAATTTAGTGACTTTGCTAGGTTTCTCTGCTTTCTGCAACATACCGGTGACTGCAGAGTAATGGTCAGCAAATGAGGACAACTACTGTCACAGAAACGAACTCACCAAGCCAAACTTTAGCAGATGTCATTCTTGATAGAGTATAGAGGGATATAAAATGTTGGGGATTTTTATCTTGTATGGTGAACAAGGAGAGACTTTTATGTCTTTCCTCGTTCACCCCTAAGGCTGGTGATTATGAATTTCTGCCACGTTGCTCATCGTTGCGTCATCTACTAAGCCTATAATAAATCCTTTCCAAGCCAATAGCTTATTGAGCAAAGTCACAGCTTGTTAAGCTAGAATATAGCGATCTGACAAACATCCGAACATAACGAGGCTCGGTCTACGTTCGGGGATCGTCGATCATTGATCATTGATGGATGGATTCACGATCGCCTTCCAGAACGTTACGGGCCGTAATTTGCGGTCCAAACTCATCAGCTTGCAGCTTCAAAACACGACAATCGAGGTCCCTCCGAGTCATAGATGGAGCGGCTACTACTGGTCTAACTCAACAATATCATTTGCAACGATGATGCAGGAGGGCTACTTGGCAGTGTGGCTCACAGGAGCAATTTCCTCCACTACTACCAGAGTTAGAAATGCTGATATTTGAGCAGTAATAGTAGGCCTAGGTATTGGGGTTCGTGATATCTCAGGAGTAAATTACGCAAGAGTGATGGACCACTCCATCTTGCAATGAGTGAAAAGTTGGGTATATTCTCGTTCTAATCTAATCTCTCTTTCTTGCTGGATGAAGTTACTAGTAGAGACATGAGTGCAGAGTCGGCCCGCATAAAAACAACCCACGGGCACCGTGACCTACGTACGAAAGCTTTTATAAGTGCTCAGCCGCGTAAGTGCTATTTCCCTTGGCGATATCTTCGATGACACACCTATTGCAGTTTGAAAGCCACCACCAAACCTATCCATACAAGGTGCTTCCTTCGATATAGTCATCATGATGGAAAGTAACCCACTATGATCAGTATCGAAAGAATTCCAACAGGAAATATCCATCGTCACGTAGTCCAGACGTTCGAAATCTCGCTCTGGCGTCTGCCTTGGGGAGACTAAAACTTAGTAAAAGGAATGCATTTCCATGTGGTTTTTTCTCCAGAGCGCCTTGGAAGGTTCTTCGATGTGTAGAAAATACCATCAAATCCAGCTTCGTCGACGACGGCAAGCAGCCAGAGAGGACCGCAGCAGCGAGCCGTCGCTAAGTGCAGGAATAAAGTATATGTAGTACCTCAGAGACCCAGTGAAG
>Ga0247742_10003234_pt1 | contig 10355 bp, 9 predicted proteins | sample UWRJL208509C2_FD_180944 | JGI IMG/M metagenome (GOLD analysis project Ga0247742, IMG submission 180944) | Plant litter microbial communities from Arlington Agricultural Research Station in Wisconsin, United States - UWRJ-L208-509C-2 | ecosystem: Environmental > Terrestrial > Plant litter >... | reverse complement strand
CGTTCCCCGGCCGGCGGTTGCGGGCGGGCAAACCAGGGTTTGTCTGCGGCGGGAGGCGGGACGTCCTGTGGCCAGCCAAGGAATGCACCGCGCAGGATTTCCCATTTGTGGCCGATGCCGGGGGTGCGCTTCATCTTGAAACCCGCCGCATTCAGCAGGCGCCGCACCCAGCCGGTACTGGTGAAGGTGCTGATGGTCGAGCCGGGCGCTGCCAGCCGGGCCAGTTCGACAAACAGTTCGGCGGTCCACATGTCCGGGTTTTTCGCCGGGGCAAAACCGTCGAGAAACCAGGCGTCGATCTGTGCGTCCAGTTGCGCCAGCTGATCCAGCGCATCGCCGATCAACAGGGTCAAGGTCACCCGACCTCCGGCGAGCACCAGGCGCTGGAAGCCCGGATGGATGGCCACGTATTGGGCGAGCAGTTGATCGGCGAACGGTTTGAGCTCCGGCCATAGCCTCAGTGCCCGCTGCAGGTCGGCGGCACTCAACGGGTACTTTTCGACGCTGACGAAGTGCAGTCGCGCACCGGCCGCCGCCTGTTGTTCGAACAGCTGCCAGGCGCAGAGGAAATTCAGGCCGGTGCCGAAACCGGTCTCACCAATCACCAGTCTTCCGCCTGCCGGCAACGCAGCAAAACGCTCGCGCAAGGCGTTCTGTTCAAGGAACACGTAGCGGGTTTCATCCAGCCCGGACAGGTCGGAAAAATACACATCGTCGAACACCCGCGAACGCGGGAGCCCTTGGTCATCCCAGTCGAGCTGGGCGTGGGGCAGGACAGGTTTCATGGCAGGCTCGGTAACGGCAAGGGCGCCATTCTAGCCGATCGCCGGGGTTGATCCATGACCCAGCGCATGCCCGCCCTTCTTCGTGGGAGCGAGCCCCGACATTGACGGAGGTCCTGATGGGCGTGTGTTTTTCCGCTAGGCTTGTGCAATCTTGAAAGGGAGCGGTCCATGTTCGAATCTGCCGAAATCGGTCACGTCATCGACAAAGACACCTACGACGCTGAAGTCCCCGCGCTACGCGAAGCTTTGCTCGACGCGCAGTTCGAACTGCAACAGCAGAAGCGCTTTCCGGTGATCATCCTGATCAACGGCATCGAAGGCGCGGGCAAGGGCGAGACGGTAAAGCTGCTCAACGAATGGATGGACCCGCGACTGATCGAGGTCCGCACGTTCGACCAGCAGACCGACGAGGAACTGGCCAGACCGCCGGCCTGGCGTTACTGGCGGATGCTGCCGGCCCAGGGGCGCATGGGCATTTTCTTCGGCAACTGGTACAGCCAGATGTTGCAGGGCCGGGTCCACGGCGTGTTCAAGGACCCGCGACTCGACCAGGCCATCAACGGCGCGGAGCGTCTGGAGAAAATGCTCTGCGACGAAGGCGCGCTGATCTTCAAGTTCTGGTTCCACCTGTCCAAGAAGCAGATGAAGGCGCGGCTCAAATCCCTGGCCGACGACCCGCTTCACAGCTGGCGCATCAGCCCGCTGGACTGGCAGCAATCCCAAACCTATGACAAGTTCGTCAAATACGGCGAGCGCATTCTGCGCCGCACCAGCCGCGACTATGCCCCTTGGCACGTGATCGCCGGCATGGACCCGCGTTATCGCAGCCTGGCGGTCGGCAAGATCCTGCTCGAAGGCCTGCAGAACGCCTTGAAAAGACCAGACATCCACCCGGATAAAGTCAGTGCCGCGCCGCTGGCCAGCAGCGTCGACCGCGTGAGCCTGCTCGACAGCCTGGACCTCACCCAGCGTCTGGAAAAGGAGGATTACGAAGAGCAGTTGATCACCGAACAGGCGCGGCTCTCCGGGCTGATGCGCGACAAACGCATGCGCCGCCACGCGCTGGTTGCGGTGTTCGAAGGCAATGACGCGGCGGGCAAGGGCGGGGCGATCCGTCGGGTGGCGGCGGCGCTCGACCCGCGGCAATACAGCATCGTGCCCATCGCTGCGCCGACCGAGGAGGAGCGGGCGCATCCCTATCTGTGGCGGTTCTGGCGGCATATTCCGGCACGGGCCAAGTTCACCGTGTTCGACCGTTCGTGGTATGGCCGGGTGCTGGTCGAACGTGTCGAAGGCTTTTGCAGCCCTGCCGACTGGCTGCGAGCCTACGGCGAGATCAACGACTTCGAAGAGCAGCTCGCCGATGCCGGCGTGGTGGTGGTCAAGTTCTGGCTGGCCATCGACAAGGACACGCAGATGGAGCGCTTCGAAGAACGCGAACAGACCCCGTTCAAACGCTTCAAGATCACGGAAGACGACTGGCGCAACCGCGAAAAGTGGGACGCCTACCGGGCGGCGGTCGGCGACATGGTCGATCGCACCAGCACCGAGATTTCCACCTGGACGCTGGTGGAAGCCAACGACAAGCGCTGGGCCCGGATCAAGGTGTTGCGCACCCTCAACGAAGCCCTGGAAGCGGCCTTCGAAAAGTCCGACAGGCACGGGAAAAAACACAAGTAGTTCAAGGGGCGGGCCGATGGTGACGCATACGCCGGGTGAATGATTGTCGCGGGCGGTGAGGGCTGGACTTATGCTCGGTCCACTCTCAACCGACAACAACAATGAGGTATGCCATGCGTGAAGTGGTGATCGTCGACAGCGTGCGGACCGGCCTGGCCAAGTCCTTTCGCGGCAAGTTCAACCAGACCCGCCCGGACGACATGGCGGCCCATTGCGTCAATGCCTTGCTGGCACGCAGCGGCATCGACCCGGCGAGCGTCGAGGATTGCATCGTCGGCGCCGGCTCCAACGAAGGCGCCCAGGGTTACAACATCGGACGCAACGTCGCGGTGCTGTCGCGCCTGGGCACCGGCACCGCCGGCATGACCCTCAACCGGTTCTGCTCCTCGGGCCTGCAGGCGATTGCCATCGCCGCCAACCAGATCGCCTCGGGGTGCAGCGACATCATCGTCGCCGGTGGGGTCGAGTCCATCAGCCTGACGATGAAAAGCGTCAACACCGACAACCTGATCAACCCGCTGCTCAAGGAACAGGTGCCGGGTATCTACTTCCCCATGGGCCAGACCGCCGAAGTGGTCGCCCGCCGTTATCACGTCAGCCGTGAAGCGCAGGACCTGTACGCCCTGCAAAGTCAGCAGCGCACCGCCCAGGCGCAGGCGGCCGGGTTGTTCGATGACGAAATCGTGCCGATGGCGGTGAAATACCGTGTCGAGGACAAGGCCACCGGCCAGGTGCAGATCCTCGACGGCATCGTCGATCGCGATGACTGCAACCGCCCGGACACCACCCTGGAAAGCCTGGCCGGGTTGAAACCGGTGTTTGCCGAAGACGGTTCGGTCACGGCGGGCAACTCGTCGCAGCTGTCCGACGGTGCGTCGATGACGCTGGTGATGAGCCTGGACAAAGCGCTGGAGCTGGGCTTGAAACCGAAAGCGTTTTTCCGTGGATTCACCGTCGCCGGTTGTGAACCGGACGAGATGGGCATCGGCCCGGTATTCTCGGTGCCGAAACTGCTCAAGGCCAGGGGATTGCAGGTCGCCGACATCGACCTGTGGGAACTCAACGAGGCGTTCGCCTCGCAATGCCTGTATGCCCGTGATCGGTTGGGCATCGACAACGAGAAGTACAACGTCAACGGCGGTTCGATTTCCATCGGCCACCCCTTCGGCATGACCGGTTCGCGTCAAGTCGGGCATCTGGTTCGCGAGTTGCAGCGACGCCAGTTGCGTTATGGCATCGTCACCATGTGCGTGGGCGGTGGGATGGGGGCTACCGGGTTGTTTGAGGCGGTGCGGTGAAGCGTGAGATTTGCGGAGATTGTTAGATAGCTATCGTCGGATCGCCGCCCGGAGCCAGCCCGCTCCCACAGGATCGGAGGTGTTCACACAATGGTGAGCACACTGACGCCCCTGTGGGAGCGGGCTGGCTCCGGGCGGCGATCCGACGATGGCAACGACTCGGTCTAGCGCCGAGCACTCAACGCCTGCATCCGCCCAATATAAGCCTCGATCTCCAGAAGCGCCTGCTCCATGCTGTCAAAAGGCCCCTCCAGGGTGTTCTCCCGGGTGCTGAAGTACAACTCCCCGTTGACCCGACACACCCGGTCACTGCGAAAGTGCGTGGCGGGAGCGTTGTCCTGGGCGCGCATGCCGTACATGGCGGTCTCCTGAAGGTGAATGGCTGCCATCAGCTTATGCATGAACCGCTTGCACTGCCTGGCGACCCGATCGACGGCAATCGCCCGTTTATCGTTGCGACCCGCACAGTTTCATTCGCGTCGGCTCGCCAACTGTCCCTGTGTGCCATCGGCCGCTGCGCCTAGAATGGTGGTTTCTGCCATCTGGCCCTGAGGTACGCATGCACATTTCATCCGGTCGCTGGGTGTACGGACTGTTCCTGGCCCTGTTGACCGCGCTGTTGTGGGGAATCCTGCCGATCAAGCTCAAGCAAGTGCTGCTGGTGATGGACCCGGTGACGGTCACCTGGTTTCGACTGATGGTATCCGGCAGTTGCCTGTTCATTTACCTGGCGGCGACCCGACGCTTGCCCAGCCGCAAAGTGCTCGGGCCGCGCGGTGGCTGGTTGGTGGCGATGGCGGTGTGCGGGCTGGTCGGCAACTACGTGCTGTACCTGATGGGCTTGAACCTGCTCAGCCCCGGCACCGCGCAACTGGTGGTGCAGATGGGACCGATCATGTTGCTGATCGCCAGTGTGTTCGTGTTCAAGGAGCGGTTCAGCCTGGGGCAGGGCATTGGCCTGTTGGTGCTGTTGATCGGCTTCGGACTGTTTTTCAACCAGCGCCTGACCGAGCTGCTCACTTCGCTGAGCGACTACACCGCCGGCGTGCTGCTGGTGTTGCTGGCGTCCACGGTCTGGACGTTCTACGCCCTGGGACAGAAGCAATTGCTGACGGTGTGGAATTCGTTGCAGGTGATGATGGTGATCTATCTGTTCTGTGGGCTGCTGTTGACGCCGTGGGTCCATCCGCTCGAAGCACTGCAACTCAACCCTCTGCAAGGCTGGCTGCTGTTGGCGTGCTGCATGAACACGCTGATTGCCTATGGCGCGTTCGCCGAGGCTTTGGCGCATTGGGAAGCCTCACGGGTGAGCGCGACGCTGGCAATCACACCGCTGGTGACCTTCGGGGCAGTGGCCGTTGCCGCCTGGGTCTGGCCCGATTTCGTGCAGGCCGAGACGATCAATGGCCTGGGGTATGGCGGGGCGGTGCTGGTGGTGCTGGGGTCGGCGCTGGTGGCCTTGGGCCCGTCGCTGATCACCGGGCTGCGGGCGCGGCGTGCGCGGATGGCGGCCGGCTAGGCCGCATTATCGTTCATCGTCGGAACGCCGCCCGGAGCCGGGCTCGCTCGCACAAGGTGGAGATCACCTGTGGGAGCGAGTCTGCTCGCGAGAGTTGGCCTCAGCCTTTCGCCCCAGCCTCCAGCATATTCTCCGGTCTCACCCAGGCATCGAACTCTTCATCGGTCAGATACCCCAGCTGCAACGCCGCCTCGCGCAAGGTCAGCCCCTCGGCATAGGCCTTCTTGGCGATTTCCGCCGACTTGTCGTAACCGATGTGCGGGTTCAGAGCGGTGACCAGCATCAGCCCGCGTTCCAGGTGTTCAGCCATTTTCGCGGCATCCGGCTCCAGCCCGGCAATGCAATGCTGCTGGAAGTTGCTGCAGCCATCGCCCAGCAGGCGGATCGATTGCAGCAGGTTGTGGATGATCACCGGTTTGAACACGTTCAGTTGCAGGTGCCCCTGGCTCGCCGCGAAACCGACGGCGACATCGTTGCCCAAGACCTGGCAGGCCAGCATCGACAGCGCTTCGCACTGGGTCGGGTTGACCTTGCCAGGCATGATCGAACTGCCGGGTTCGTTGGCCGGCAACTTCACCTCGGCGAAACCGGCACGGGGGCCGGAGCCCAGCAGGCGCAGGTCGTTGGCGATTTTCATCAGGGTCACGGCGAGGGTTTTCAGCGCGCCCGACAGGGTGGTCAGCGGTTCATGGCCGGCCAGCGCGGCGAACTTGTTCGGGGCGGTGACAAACGGCAGGCCGGAGAGCGCTGCCAGTTCGGCGGCGATGGCTTCGGCGAAACCGTGTGGCGAGTTCAATCCGGTGCCGACCGCCGTGCCGCCCTGGGCCAGTTCACAGACGGCCGGCAGTGCGCTGCGGATCGCCCGTTCGCTGTAATCCAGCTGTGCGATGAACCCCGAGAGTTCCTGGCCGAAGGTGATCGGCGTTGCATCCATCATGTGGGTGCGACCGGTCTTGACCAGCTTCATGTGGCGCGCGGCCAACTCCGCCAGCCCGCCGGACAGTTCGCTGATCGCCGGCAGCAAATGCTGCTGCACCGCCTGGACGGCCGCAATGTGCATGGCGGTGGGGAAACAGTCGTTGGAGCTCTGGGAGCGGTTGACGTGATCGTTGGGGTGCACCGGCGACTTGCCGCCACGCGGGTTGCCGGCAAGTTCGTTGGCACGCCCGGCGATCACCTCGTTGACGTTCATGTTGCTCTGGGTGCCACTGCCGGTCTGCCAGACCACCAGCGGGAACTGGTCGTCGTGCTGGCCGTCGAGCACTTCGTCGGCGGCCTGTTCGATCAGGCGGGCGATATCGGCAGGCAGGTCGCCGTTGCGATCGTTGACTCGCGCCGCGGCTTTCTTGATCAGCGCCAATGCGTGCAGCACCGCCAGCGGCATGCGTTCGTTGCCGATGGCGAAGTTGATCAGCGAGCGTTGCGTCTGAGCGCCCCAGTAGGCTTCTTCGGGGACTTCAACCTGGCCCAGGCTGTCGGTTTCGATACGGCTCATCGTGCTCACTCCTGAAGGTCCAATTGCGCAGTTTAGGCCGTGCATGCCGGCCGTGGTTCCATCGGTCTGGTTTTCGACCATTCAACCCTTCTAAATCAGGCGCGGCAAGGCTTGGGGTTGAGTGACACACTTTTTTAGGCGCAGAATGGTCGCCCTTGGGGTTTTACCTCGCCTGCTAGAAAAGGAAACTCGATGACTCGTCTTCGTGCCATCTGTACCGCGGTTGCACTGGTTTGCGCCAGCGGCCCTGTTTTTGCCGATACCGCCAGCCACAATGCCAGTGCCGAGGCTTTCCTGACCCTGGCGCACGCTGACAAGCTCGGCACTCCGGTGTACATGCAAGTGCAGCAGATGTTCGCTCAACGCTTTGCCCAGACCAAAGCGCCCGAGTCGAAAAAAGCCTTGCTGGAAACCTACCAGGCCAAAGCCAACGCCGCGCTGGACCAGGCCATTGGCTGGAACAAGCTCAAGCCGGACATGGTCAAGCTCTACACCACCAACTTCAGCGAATCCGAGCTGAAAGACCTGGTCGCGTTCTACCAGTCGCCACTGGGCAAGAAAGTCCTGGAAAAAATGCCGCAGCTGACTCAGCAATCGGCCCAGATGACCCAGGCCAAGCTGGAAAGCGCGGTGCCGGTGGTGAACAAGCTGCTGGCCGACATGACGGCCGAGCTGGAGCCGAAGGCTGCCGCTCCTGCCAAGAAAAAGCCTTGAGCGGAGCCCGGGCATGACCATGCAACAACGCATCGAATCGACGTTGGGCCTGCTACAGCCCGACTACCTGCAAGTGCTGGATGAAAGCCACATGCACAGCCGTGGGGTGCAAACCCATTACAAGGCGGTGGTGGTCAGCCAGCAGTTCGAAGGACTCAATCGCGTCAAGCGCCACCAGAAGGTCTACGGCACGCTCGGCGAGCTGATGGGCGAGTTCCATGCGTTGGCGCTGCATACCTATACCCCGCAGGAATGGGCACAGATCGACACGGCTCCGGCCTCGCCGACCTGCGCTGGCGGCAGCAAGCATTGACCCCTGGTTTTTTGCTAGAATCCGCAACGCGCCGCTGACCCGGCGCGTTTTTTTTTGAATCCGGTTCACCCCTTACGAGGGTAGCCACCTGGAGAATCACCCATGACACAACAGATTGTCGTGGCGGCACTGTATAAGTTCGTCACCCTGGAAAACTACGTCGAGCTGCGCGAGCCCCTGCTGCAAGCCATGGTCGACAACGGCATCAAGGGCACGCTGCTGATCGCCGAGGAAGGCATCAACGGCACCGTCTCCGGCAGCCGCGAAGGCATCGATGGCCTGCTGGCCTGGCTCAAGAACGACCCGCGCATGATCGACATCGATCACAAAGAGTCGTACTGCGACGAGCAGCCGTTCTACCGCACCAAGGTCAAGCTGAAAAAAGAAATCGTCACCCTGGGTGTCGACGGTGTAGACCCGAACAAAAAGGTCGGCACCTACGTCGAGCCGCAGGACTGGAACGCGCTGATCAGCGATCCCGAAGTGCTGTTGATCGATACCCGCAACGACTACGAAGTGTCGATTGGCACCTTCGAAGGCGCCATCGATCCGAAGACCACCAGTTTTCGTGAGTTTCCCGACTACATCAAAGCCAACTTCGACCCGGCCGTGCACAAGAAGGTCGCGATGTTCTGCACGGGCGGCATTCGCTGCGAGAAGGCTTCCAGCTACATGCTCAGCGAAGGCTTCGACGAGGTCTATCACCTCAAGGGCGGCATTCTGAAGTACCTCGAAGAGGTGCCACAGGAAGAAACCAAATGGCAGGGCGACTGTTTCGTCTTCGACAACCGCGTGACCGTGCGTCATGACCTCAGCGAAGGTGACTACGATCAATGCCACGCCTGCCGCACGCCGGTTAGTGTGCAAGACCGCGCATCCGAGCACTATGTGGCCGGTATCAGTTGCCCGCATTGCTGGGATAACCTGAGCGAGAAGACCCGGCGCAGCGCGATTGACCGGCAGAAGCAGATCGAATTGGCCAAGGCTCGCAACATGCCTCACCCGATCGGCTACAACTACAAGCAAACCCCTTCCGAGGCCTGAACCATGTCTGCACGCCGCCTGCTTTATGTGATGGACCCGATGTGTTCCTGGTGCTGGGGCTTTGCGCCAGTGGCCAAAGCGCTGGTCGAGCAGGCACAGGCGGCCGGTGTGGAAGTGCACCTGGTAGTGGGCGGCTTGCGCACCGGTAGCGGCTCGGCGCTGGAGCCAACCACCCGTCGCTATATTCTCGAGCATTGGCAAGCGGTCACCGAGGCCACGGGCCAACCGTTCAAGACCGAAGGCGCGTTGCCCGAAGGTTTTGTCTACGACACCGAGCCGGCCTGCCGTGCGCTGGTCACCGCACGCAGCCTGGCACCGGATTGCGCATGGACACTGCTCGGTCTGATCCAGCAGGCGTTCTACGTCGAGGGTCGCGACGTCACCCACGCCAGCGTGCTGGTGGAACTGGCGGAACAGGCGGGCGTGCCGCGCATCGAGTTCGCGGCCGCGTTCGACCGGGCCGACATGCACACGGCGACGGCCGCCGACTTCACCTGGGTCCAGGACCTGGGCATCGCCGGGTTCCCGACCCTGCTGGCCGAACGTGACGGCCAACTGGCCTTGCTGACCAATGGTTACCAGCCCCTGAGCGTCCTGTCACCGTTGCTCGGCCGCTGGCTGGAGCGTGCCGCCTGTGCATGACCGGCACGATGAAACACCGGCTGCCAGGCGTGTCGATCGACTGAGCTGGGCGGAAATACGCCGTCTGGCCCTGCAACACAAGAAAGCCCTGTGGATCGCCAATGGTGTCGCCTTGCTGGCGACGCTGTGCAGTGTGCCCATTCCCTTGCTGCTGCCGTTGCTGGTGGACGAAGTGCTGCTGGGGCACGGCGACTCTGCGCTGAAGGTCATGAACCACCTGCTGCCGCAGGGCTGGCAGAAAGCGGCGGGGTACATCGGCCTGATGCTGCTGGTGACCTTGTTGCTGCGCTGCGCGGCCTTGTTGTTCAACGTGGTGCAGGCCAGGTTGTTCGCGGCCCTGGCCAAGGACATCGTGTACCGCATCCGCACCCGGTTGATCGAACGGCTCAAACGCATCTCACTGGGCGAATACGAAAGCCTGGGCAGCGGCGCCGTGACCACGCACCTGGTGACCGACCTCGATACCCTGGACAAATTCGTCGGCGAAACCCTCAGCCGTTTCCTCGTGGCCATGCTGACCCTGGTCGGCACCGCGAGCATCCTGATCTGGATGCACTGGAAACTGGCGCTGCTGATCATGCTGTTCAACCCGCTGGTGATCTACGCCACGGTGTTGCTGGGCAAGCGCGTCAAACACCTGAAGAAGCTCGAGAACGACAGTACCTCGCGATTCACCCAGGCGCTGACCGAAACCCTCGATGCCATCCAGGAAGTCCGCGCCGGCAACCGCCAGGGCTTTTTCCTCGGACGCCTCGGCCAGCGTGCACGGGAAGTGCGGGACTACGCCGTGACGTCGCAGTGGAAAACCGATGCCTCGAACCGGGCCAGCGGTTTGCTGTTCCAGTTCGGCATCGATATCTTCCGT
>Ga0247742_10003233_pt1 | contig 10359 bp, 17 predicted proteins | sample UWRJL208509C2_FD_180944 | JGI IMG/M metagenome (GOLD analysis project Ga0247742, IMG submission 180944) | Plant litter microbial communities from Arlington Agricultural Research Station in Wisconsin, United States - UWRJ-L208-509C-2 | ecosystem: Environmental > Terrestrial > Plant litter >... | reverse complement strand
AACTGTTGCTGCTTTATGGAAACAGATGTCTGAAAAACATATGGAAACTTGGCGTTTAACTCAGTTTCTTAAATCTCCTGCTGGTTTGAATCTTCGCGAGGAGGATAGTTTGTATTATGAGAGTGAGTCTCGGATATCTGTGTTTGGTGCTGATATGACACCTTACGCTCCTGCTTATCTAGAGATGATGAAGTTAACGGAAGTTGCGAAACTTTATTCTGTTGCCCCTAATCTTATGGGGAATGCTATGTTGGCTTTACAGTTCCGTCATCTTGCTAAAGAAGATAGTTCATTTACTATGGATGACTATGATCGGTTAACCGCATTTTTAAGAACCCAATGGGGTCAAGTCCACCCTGAAGATGATTCCTTGGGGCTAATTTAGCTAACATTATCTTTAGATCTCCGATAGTTAGATAAACGACTCAAGGAGCTTCCTATGCCAAATTTATGTATTAACAAACTTATTATTAAAGGTGATTCTGCGGTAATCGAAAAGTTTATTGAGGACAATTCTGGCGATGGGAGCGATGATCGGTTTCTAGGCGATCTTGATTTTCGAAAACTAGTTCCGGAACCTGATAATATTGATGCTCTACCTCATGATGAACAGAATAAATGGTATGAAGATAATTGGGGAGTTAATTACGTGGATGATACATATGGCTGGATTAAAGAAGAAGGGTTAGCTTCTTTAATCTTTTTCACACCTTGGGGATGTCCTGTGGCGTGGTTAGAGAATGTAGCTAAAGTTTATCCTAGTTTAGAGGTTACTAATTTCTTTTATGATGAAGGAAATGAGTTTTACGCTCGTTTGTTTAATATGAAAGAGGATTTATATATTGAAGACTTATCAAAACAGTTACAGAAATATTTTAAATTAGTTATAAAAATTGGTAAGGCGCAAAAATCTAAAGATTCTGAAGGCTACGTAGAGAAAGCTTTAGCTCTTATTAAAGCGCAAAAAGGATATGAAGATCTCTGGAATTTATTAGAAGAACAAAACGGGGAAGTTACTGCTCGTTTGGAAGAACTCTCATACGAATGATCACGAGAGTCAGATACATCCAGATGATGATTCTTTGGGTCTAATTTAGCTTATTTCCTTAAGAAGGCGATCCATCTCATCTTGAATCCATTTGTCATCATCATAGGTGACAGAGTATGCGACGGTATCATGATATTTGAATGTGATCCCTAATATCTTGAAGGGATGGGGTCGAAGGATCTTAATAGAGCACAGGCGCTGCGCTACTATAGGGTTCAAATGACGGTCGATACTCCAAACCAACCCCTCAGTTAGTGTAGGAATCTGTAGTGTAGACATTTTTCTTCCTTTTCATAGTTTCTTGATTAATGATTCTTAAAATTTGTTAAAGACTAAACAGTTTCTCAGCATAAACAGCGTTCTTGGCTGCGATTTCTGCTTGAGTTTTGCGGTAAGCGATTCTTCGTGCTTCCATGACTGCCTCAAAGTTGGGTAGGCGGGATGCCGCGTAAGCTTGAGAGCGAGCCATATCATCTTTCCACTTCTGGGTGCGAGTGGTGATTAGCTGACAGGCAAGCTCCTGTACGCGTCTGGGGTTCATTTCAGAGAGATAAAGCGGGATACTGTCAACTGTAATGGTTACGGTCTTAGATTTGATTTTACCGAAGATGTTCTTACGGCTTACAGTCTTATCCTCAAGGATGTAAAGCACATTGAATCGGTCGGTAGCTTGAACCATTTTCCAACGCTGACTAACAGGGAGGACAGGTAGACCCGTTTCAGTATTGACGGTAAAACTTCCCCACTTGTTAGTGGCTTTTACAGTTTCTAGCTCAGCCATTGTTCTCTCCAGTTTATTGGCTTGGATGTTGTCTTACCTTTTATCGTAGCGGTTTTTACTTCTTTTCGCAAGTCTTTTATACCCTTGTTTGTTATTGACTTTTAGGGTGTTCATATTGTAGACTGTTTCTATTATATTTTTCTTTTGAAGGGAGTAAACATTATGAGAGCTAAGACACTTAATTTGGCTGCGTCTGTTTATACGCAGATTAGTATTCCGGGGCATAATGTTACTGTCCGTTTGTCTTTCACCGAGGGTAAAGGCTTTGAAGCTGCTGAAGCTTACATGCATGTTGAGAAGCGCATCCCTGAAGGTAGCATTAAAAAGAACCTTAACGATCTTATGGAAGTTATTGATGAGTGGTATAACGCTGAGTTTGAAGGTCATACTATTCCTAGTATGTGGGATGATATTGACCCTGACACATACATTATTGCTCGTGGTTATGCCAAGTTGAATAATAACTGGCGTTATACGTATGAGATGGATTTGGTTAAGCAGGAGCTTGCCAAGATGAAGACGAAACGTGAGCTTTCTACTCGCTGAGTAGTTAATTACCATTAAGGTTATATTATGTCTATTTTAGAAGGTAAACCACTGCGGTATGCTGCTGATATAGCACTTGTTTACCCTCAAATAGATTTTGATGTTCTTTCGGATGCTCCAGAGGAATGGATTAAAATTATTTACCCAGATCTTCGTATGATTGAAGATTTTGGGCCTAACCATAAGATTCTTGATAAAATTTATGAGGAACTTGAGTTTAATGATGCTCGTAGGGATAGTCTGATGAGAATTATTACTGACTTTCCTGATATTCATACCACTTGGCCTTTTGATGAGTTCTCCGCTAACCAGTTCGATGCAGCTTGGAAACGACTGAAAGAGCTTATTTGGTTTCACATTTATGCTTTAACTATTAATGATGACGAGAATAAACTATCTTTATATGGCAAAAATCTTAAGCCTGTTCTTATGGTTAAAGCTAGTTTGTTAGCTTTACAGCATAGGCATCTTATCCTTAATAACTTTGGTAATCTATTCCAACCTGATGATTATGCTGTTTTGACTCTTTTTCTAAGAACTTATTGGGGTGAGCTTCATCCTGATGATTGATCTTACGCTTTTAATGGTTTTACGTTAGGATTGTTATATGGATATTTTTGATGGCAGGTCTGGGCAGTTCGAAACTGATATGGAATTCCTGTACCCTGAGTTGGATTATGATGTCCTTGCGAAAGCCCCTGACGAGTGGGTTCTTGCTCTTTACCCTGATATGGATATTATTGAAGAGGTTGGGCCTAACTATAAAGCTGTCAATAGTTTTAAAGATGAGCTTAAAACTGATACTGCTCGTAGGGATAACCTGATTAGAATCATTAATGACTTCCCCTATATCCATAATACTTGGCCTTTTGATGAGTTCTCCTCTAATCAGTTCGATGATGCTTTAGATCGGTTGAAGAAATTTCTCCAGTTTCGCCCTTATTCTTTAGCTACGGATGATAATTGGGATGAACTTGATATTGGTGCCGAAAAACTAAAACCATTTCCTATGTTTAAAACTGGTTTGCTAGCTCTACAGCATAGACATCTTATTTTATACCCGAATGAGTATGGTGTTGTGTTTGGTTCTTCAGATTATGCTGTGCTAACTATATTTTTGAGAACTTATTGGGGTCAACTTCACCCGGATGACTCTTTCTAAGCAAAATACCGGCCATTTACTTCCATTTGTTTTTACGGTATGATTAGGGTATGAGTTTCTTCGATGGTCTACCTGAGCATAAACGCCGTAGGCTTATTGCAGATATGGAGTACCTCCATCCGGGGTTAACTAGGGACGAAATTATTTCGATGCCTGAGGAATGGTTGAAGACGCTTTATCCTGATCTGAAAAATATTGGTTCTTTGGGGCCAAATTTTCCTTGGGTTAATGAGTTCTATCAGGAACTACGCGGTAACGTTCAACGCCGTGAACTTTTCTTTTCTATTATCAATAACTTTCCGGATATTCGCCGTGAATGGCCTTTCCCTAAGTTCAGTTATATCAAATTTATTCAAGCTTATGAAAGAATGAGAAAAGTTATTTCTTTCGACCATTATGGTATGGTGACGGACACAAATACTGCTACGCTTGTTCTTGTATCCGAGCATCTAAATCCTCTTCCTTTAGTTAAAGCTGGAGTGTTAGCTTTACAGCATCGTCATCTACTTCTACCTAATGATAGTTACTCTATTGCGCAAGCTCAAGACTACAACATCTTAACGTTATTTCTTAGAACTTATTGGGGTCAAATTCATCCGGATGATACGGTGGAGATTCAGAGAACCTTATGAGTCTTCTTACAGATAACAATGGGTTGTTGCTTTTTGATATGTCTTTATTGTACCCAAAAGTTAAGTTTGGTGAACTTATTGACGCACCTGATGAGTGGTTACGTGTTCTTTATCCTGAAATTGATCAGGTTAGGATGTTTGGCCCTAATTTTTCTCATATCTATAGCTTCGAGGATGATATTACACTTGATAAGGAAGCTCGGGATGAGTTTTTTGCTGTGGCTATCAAACAAGGTAATATTTTCACGGATAAGAAGCGTTGGCCTTACAGTATTGGTAATTTTGATAGGTTACAAAAAGCTAGGGAGCATTTAAGTTTTGTTGAAACTAATGTTAATTATCCTAGGAGGATTTGGCCGAAAGTAAATGAATGGGCTAAAAGCTTTGGGAATCCTTTTGTTAGTGGCTCTATCGCAGATAACCCTCTGATTGAGACTGGTCTTTCCGCGTTACAGCATAGACATTTTACTGATGATCATAGTAACCCTTTCACAATGGAAGATTATTATGTGTTAACTGTTTTATATAATACTCATTGGGGTAAACTTCATCCTGAGGATGGTAGGGTCAAGTGAGGCTAGATGATGCCGTGGTGGGTAGGCGAACTAAACGAGATTTAAGATTAATTTTAACGCCAGAGCAGTATCGTGCGGATGTGTTAGATGTTCCTGATGAGTGGATACCTTATATTTTCGTTAATATAGCAAGGTTCGGGCCTCAATATGATGTGCTGTTGAATGTTCTTCGTCAGTTAGATGATGATCGTTCTGAGTTATCTAAAGAACTCATTGTGTATGAAGGTGAATCATATGCAGGGTTATCAAGTAAGGGGCCATTTGAGCTTGAATATGAGCGGAATGCTCTTCATCAGAAAATTAGTGATTTCGCGGCTGGCGAAGGTTACTCTAATGTGCGTTACCTATTTGCTCCAGAGTTAGCGTATGAAACTTTGATTAGCCCAAATAGTTTACTAATTCATGGTTCTCCCAATTTGAAGAAACGAATCATGGCGGCTTTAACAGCTTTACAGATCCGACATCTTATTACAGATGAGCCTTTAGGATTTAAGTTACAGCATTATAATGATAATATTCGTTTTGTTGTTAAGCATGGTGTGGTTGGACACCCTGACGATCCGCTTACTGGTTTACGCACACATCCTGAGCCTATTCCTTCTGAAGAGGATTTTCTTCAATAATTATTTATTTTTAAATCTTTTACTGATAAGTAGGTCATTAAACGTGAATCGCCCTGCTTCAGGTAAACTCTTTTTTATTTGTTCTTGATTGAAAGGTAACTTAGGTTTTAGGTTCTCAGGTAAAGAGTCCGCATTATAAGCTTGAGAGATGCCTTCTGTCAGCATCCGTAGTTGAGCTTTGGCCACTAAGGGAACTTTCATTGTCCATTCTGTTATTTGAGATAAAATTTTATGAGCAATTATGGGTAGTGGTATTACCTTTACTTTTACTTTATTTGCTTCAGCTATACGTTTTACAGCTTCAGTTAATGTTAGTTCTTCATCGCCTACAACTTCGTAAGTTCCTTGAGCTAGTTTATTCTCTGCGGCTGCTACAATTATTGTGACTAATTCTTCAACCGGAATAGGACGAATAGTTTTGCGGGGAATGGAACCGGTTACTCCTACCGCGCCGAAAATAGGTAATGTATGTAAGGTATGACTTATATGATCAATCATATGGTCACCTTTGCCATAAACCATTCCGCACTTGAGTATGACGTATTCTAACCCTGAATTCCTTATCATCTCTTCACCTAACCATTTTGTTTCATGGTATGGGCTACCTGAGTTAGGTCTAGCGTTGAGGAAAGACATCATAATGATTTTCTTAACGCCCGCTTTTTTAGCTGCGGCAACCATGTTACGCGTTCCTTCAACATGAACTTTCTCATATGTTTGATCGCCAATTTCACGGTTAATTCCGGAACAATGGATTACTACTTCACAGTTTTTAAAAGCTTCAGTGAGTTTACTCACGTCAGAAAGATCCAAACCAGTTCTTCTGGAGATTATAACGACTTCATCATTAGTTAATTTTTCTGCGACATGACGGCCAACAAAACCTGTTCCACCTGTTATTGCTACACGCATTGTTAACCTTTCTTGTTAAACCTATATCGGTTATGGGTTATTGTGGATAACAAGTTATTAGGGTATAATTAATGTATGACTGATAACATTATACCCGACCAAGATTACCGGTCTTTAGGGTACTCTAATGTTGAAGGTACGCAGTTTGAAGCTGATATGAGATTGGCGTTCCCTAAAATTGATTTTGAAACTTTCTGGGAGATGCCTGACGAATGGCGTAATGTTCTATGCCCGGACTATAATAGTCTTCGTAACTATGGGGCTAACTTTTATTATATACAGAATTTTCTTACAGAATTTCAGAACAGTAAGATCCGTAATGAATTTCTTAATAATTTAGTTCCTTTTGTGAACGAAATGGATGAGGCAGGAAGTTGGGATTCTTTTAATGATTCTCTTATTAGGTTGAATAAGGTAGCTGATGATCGTTATGTTCCGATGTTTACTGCTTCTCAAGGGTTTATGACTATTGTTGGAGTACCTGTCCCTCCTACTCCTTTACTTTCTGGAGGCATTTTTGCTTTCCAGCATCGCCATCTTGCTACACCAAATAGTGATTTTACTATGGAAGATTATAATATTTTGACAGCTTTCTATCGTAAATTCTGGGGCAAGCTACACCCGGAAGATGAAAGCTCTGTAGGTGATTAAAGATGGATAAAGTTTATGAACCTGAAAATTATTTACGAGAGGAATTATTTTTCTCTTTACCAGAGCGGGAACAGCATTTACTTTCTATAATGCCTGATGAGTGGATGATAAGTTATTATTCAGGTAGTCTTGTTTATCGCTTAGGCGCTAATGCCGAGCATATCCATAACCTGTTTTTAGGGTTGAATTATAATGAAGAAAAAGGTAGCTCTTACCAGAGACTTTGGGATTATGTTATGTATAACCGTAAAGCTAACCTTAATTTAACGGCTGAGAAGCACAAAGAGTCGGCTCCTCTCAGGAAGATGGTTCAAGCTCTTGGTTATAAGCGTGGGGCAGATTTTCTTACTGAATACTTTAATGAGTTACCTCATGATGGAATGAATTTGTATAAGCGTTACCCTAATAGTGAGATAACTGTTTGTATGGGTATGCTTAAAATTCGTCATCTTATTAGTGATGCTTCAGATGTAACTATGGATGATTACAATAGATGGACTGCGGCTGTTAGAAATGCCGGATATGTTGTCCATCCTCAAGATGACCCTATTTTGGGTATGGTAGAATACCAGAAACCTACTTATCTAATTAAATAAGTATTAGTTAACTGCGCGTAACTGTGGTTTGGTGTCCATTAAGACATTATTGCTCTGTATATGGTTCCATGCGATCTCATTTGAGGTAAGAGGGTTACCATCAGCATCTGTAGTGGGCCAACCTTGAGCTTCCGCATAAGCGATAAACTTCTGATGTCCCTTCTCAATTTCAAGTTCATGAGCTTCAATAAGTTGCTCAACTGTGAAGCCAAAACGAATGGGGGTTACGGTTGCGTCGGACAAAGGATTTTCTTTCTGTAAGTTATAATTTTCAGTATACATTATTTTTCTAAATTTATCAAATGTACCCTTGCTTGTACCCTAAAGTTATGTATACTAAGAACATGTCAGCTTATCGGGAAGAGACAGAAAAGGTTATAACGCTCATTAAACAGTTTTCTATTATTGTTAATGAGAATCAGGATCTATTTGATAGAGGTCTATATACTTCTGATGCGCTCAACTCTATGCGTAACATAAAAACGTCATTATCTATAATCCCTAAACGCGTTATTGAAGATACAAGGTTAGGGATTAGGTATACTCCTCCTCAGCTTCTTGATGTTATAATTTAATTAGTATGAATTCCTCCTCTAGTGTAGAAATAAATAATACGCAGTATGAATTAAGTTTTTATTTATCTTCTGACGAGCTAGAATCTATAAAAGGTGCTCCTGAGGAATGGTTAAAGACTATTTATGAAGGTAACCCTGTTCTAGCTTATGGAGCTAACCATGAACATCTTGTTAATCTTTTTACAGCTTTCAATTTTTCTTTAAATGACTCTTATATAACTTTAAAGAAACAACTTATGTCTTCTCCTGTTAATTGGAGAGATACGGATGAGAACGCTTATTATTTTCAGAGGACTAAGCAGGCTAGTGCGTATATGACCCTAGATGTTAACTTAATTTCCCATTTTGCTTTATTTTCTAATTATGATGGTGATGAGAATCTTTATATTCAGTTTCCGGATAGTTTCCTTAGCCTTGTGTTCCAATCTTTGCAATGCCGTCACCATATTACAAAAATTTCAAGGTTCACTATGGAGGATTATAATTTTCTGACTAAAAAAGTTAGAGACTGTGGTTTTATTATCCATCCTGAGGATGATCCTATTCTGGGTATGATTGATTATCAGAAACCCTATATTAAATAAAGGTTGTTTCCTTCAAGAGATGGTGATATAATTATTTTATGTTTAACCGTGACCCTGAGATTGGGCTTTCCAAGAGTAAGAATGAAGGATTAAATTATTTCCTTTATCTTCTTGTTTTTAAGGGTGCGCCTGAAATTGTGTTCCTTGAAGAGGAAACCCTTGAGTTGGGTGTAACAAAAATTTCTTGGGGTGTTTCCCTTATGAAGCGCGATTATGCTTCTGGTGTTCATGAGTATGCGCTTATTGAATCCTATTTTGAATCAGAATCTGGTGCTCATGTTTCAACACATGTTGCTAAGAAGATTATCAATAGCGATAATGTTCAGCAGTTACTGATTGATGTTGCTTCCTTGCTGGCTTCCCGTCAGGATGGTTCTTATAATGAGGATGATCTTACTTTTGTGGAGCGACCGCTTAAAGCTCCTCCTGTTTCTGAATAATATTTAGGGTTAACCCCGATAGTTCAATCCTAATTAGTTTTCTTCTGATGGCATTATTTCCTAGCGAGATCCCATTCTTTTAATATGTTAGATATGCTTTATGGCTATTTCAGAGAAATGTAACGCAAAAGATCGTTCAAAATGTCGTTTTCATGGTGCGTTAGACCATGCCGGGTTTGCTGTTGAGGAAGCTAAAACTCGTTTACAAGAAGTTTTAGAAGCATATAATAATGCTGACCCTGCTACCCGTGATTTACCTCAAAGTCGATACACTCGTTATTCTGCTCTTCAGAATGCGATAGCTAATGCTAGAGCTTCTTTGAGGAAGAAACAAGCTGTTTTAGATTCTTTCCCTACGGAATTAAAGAAGCTTCGTACTATTGCGGAGAGGACTACTCAGAATAAAGGGATTGACTCTGCAGAGTCTAAAGAACTTTGGGGACGTGTTACTCGCGCTGAAGGCTTAAAAGCTAAAGAAGCAGCTAAGGCAAAAGAGGAGAAAGCTGCTGCTAAAGCTGAAGAGGCTTTACGTAAACGTAACGAATCTTTGTTTGAACAGATTTCTCGTGAAGTTGAGGAGAAAGAAAATAACACGGCTTTAGGCTCTCCTGATAGTTGGAAGATTGGTTATCAGCGAGCTATCTCTGCTGTTATTGCGGAGCAAGGATCAATTATTGATGGCCCCGGTCATTCATCTTATGGAATGTACTTTAAGAAACAGAATCATGAGAAAACTGCGCATTTCCGTGAGTGTGGTACTTTAGATATCCGTAATGTTGAAGAGGACTCTTGGGATGAGTATGATTTTAATTCTATGGATTCTCATCAAACAAGCCATGTTGAATATAAGGTAACAGCGGATGCTACCTGTAAATGTGGTCACCTTGTTTCTGAGAAAATTGAGGTCAGTTCTAATCTTTCGGATATTATTTCTAGTGTTCTTAAGTTTTAATTAGTTTGTTAAATAAGTTAAGCCCCAACCTAGTAATTTAAGGTTGGGGCTTAACTTATTTTGTTTAGTTTAGTTACTTCTGGGGGTAACCGGGGTTCTGACCGTAGGGGTCACTCTGCGGAGCTTGAGGATAACCCGGTGCCTGAGGATATCCACCTTGTTGAGGAGCCTGAGGGTAACCTTGAGGTGCTTGAGGATAACCACCCTGTTGAGGTGCTTGACCATAGCCTTGCTGAGGAGCTTGTTGGTATCCACCTTGTTGAGGGAATCCTTGGTGTGGTT
>Ga0247742_10003232_pt1 | contig 10369 bp, 9 predicted proteins | sample UWRJL208509C2_FD_180944 | JGI IMG/M metagenome (GOLD analysis project Ga0247742, IMG submission 180944) | Plant litter microbial communities from Arlington Agricultural Research Station in Wisconsin, United States - UWRJ-L208-509C-2 | ecosystem: Environmental > Terrestrial > Plant litter >... | reverse complement strand
GACCCACGGCGCGTGCCGCCCAGCTCGAAGGCAGCAAGGCCTTTGCAAAGGATTTCCTGGCCCGCCACCACATTCCCACCGCGCACTACGCCGTGTTCACCGAGCTGGCGCCTGCGCTGGCCCATGTGCGTGGCACGGGCGCGCCGATCGTCATCAAGGCGGACGGTCTCGCCGCCGGCAAGGGCGTCGTGGTGGCCATGACGCTCGAAGAAGCGGAGGCGGCACTGGAAGACATGCTCGGCCAGCAGGCCTTCGGCGACGCGTCGTCGCGCGTGGTCATCGAGGAATTCCTCGATGGTGAGGAAGCCAGCTTCATCGTCATCGCCGACGGCAGGCACGCCCTGCCGATGGCGACCAGCCAGGATCACAAGCGTCGCGATGACGGCGACCTCGGGCCGAATACGGGCGGCATGGGCGCCTACTCGCCCGCTCCCGTGGTGACCGACGAGGTCTCCGCCCGGGTCATGCGCGAGATCATCCAGCCCACGCTCGATGGCATGGCCGCCGACGGCGCTCCCTTCATCGGGTTCCTTTACGCGGGCCTGATGATCGACAAGGCGGGCGCGGCCAAGGTGATCGAATTCAATGTGCGCTTCGGCGATCCGGAGACGCAGCCGATCATGCTTCGCCTGTCATCCGACCTCGTCGACCTCGTCGACGCTGCGCTGGATGGGGACGTCACCGCCGCGCATGCGGAATGGGACATACGCCCCTCGATCGGTGTCGTACTCGCTGCCGCCGGATATCCCGGCAAGGTGCGCACGGGCGACGTCATCGACGGCGGCGAACAGGATTTCGGCCGCGACGTGAAGGTGTTCCATGCCGGTACCGCAACCAACGAGCAGGGTGTGGCGGTGAGTGCGGGCGGTCGCGTCCTGACCGTTTGCGCGCTGGGCACGGACCTCGCGGAGGCCCGCACCCGTGCCTACGCGGCGATCGGCCGGATCGGCCTGGCGGGCGCCTTCTACCGGAACGACATCGCGCATCGCGCCCTGCGGCGCGATTGACCGAAGCGCGTGTCCTTTCAGAGACCGTGGCGTAAGGGAAGCGTCTGCCAGCGTTCGGTTGTCTCCACGTAGCGGTAATCGAAGCCTGGGATCTTCTGGAACGTCGGCTGGCGACCCGAGAGGCTAGGCACCCAGTCCCCATCGCCGGGCGGGGAAGGGTAGGACGACCATGGGCGCAGCAGGAAGTGATTGGGATTGGGCGCCATCAGCTGGTGACGCGAGGGATCGAATTTTGCATTGATCGCGCCCTCGCGGAGGTGCAGCCGCCAGGTTTCACCCCCCTCGTACATGGAGTGAATGCGATCCGCGGACCATTTCCATTGCTGGTTGAGTGCATGGGATTGGCAGGCCGCCGTGCTCACGTTTCCGTCGCGCGTGTCCGTCGTGAGGCAGGCGCCATTCGCACGGTTGCGATAGGTGCTGTCGGCTTCCAGGATCCACTGCTGCGAACGCTTTTCCTTGGTGCAGGCCGCAAGGCGCACGGCTCCACCATCGGCCTGAAGGCACTCGCCGAGCGCCGACAGGGACTGGATGAGAACCGTCGCTCCACGCGTCAGATAGGGAGAGGATAGATCGATCTTCGACGCGACCCAGGGCTGGATGTCGCCGCCTTCGTAACGCTCCTTGTCGACGCTGTCCTCCCACGGGAAACCCTTTTTTTCGACCTCGAAGGGATCGCGTGAGGCGGTGTCGAGGTTTACATAGGGTCGCCTTTTCGGATCATTGCGTACGCCCGACCACAGGAAGGTCCGGTTCTCCACCGTGCCGCGGGACGCGATCAGGATGGTCTGTTCGTCGTCGCCATCGATCCGCCATTCCGAGGCCGTTTCCAGCGACGCGTGACGCATCATCGGCGTCATCGATCGGGTCGACAGCTTCTTTTTCCCGAAGTAATCGGCGTTGCCGCTGATATCGTTGGAAAGAGGGAACGTCCAGGTGCTCGCGAGACCCCATGGATACGTCTGCGCGCTGACGCCCACCGAATAGTCCTCGACGGTCATTTCAACCGCGGAGCGTTCGCTGGACTCGCTGGCCCACGCCAACGAAAACGGCACCTTGCCCTGGGCATTGATGCCGTCCTTGTTGAGTCCGCTCTGCACGTCGGGCGCGACGGACGCGGTGAACGTACTCTTGCTCGATATCTCCTCAGTGATCTTCCGGTTGGTCACGCCGCTCGTCTTGGGCACGGCTTGAAGTAGCCGGGCATCGGGAGACTTGTCCTTCCATTGCAGCAGGGTCGTCGAGCGGTACGCTTCAGGAACGTGCAGGAAAAATCCTTCGCCATGGGGTTCGAAGTACGGTGTCAGCTCCTCGTCGTCGCGGCGTTTGAGGATGCCGTTTGCGTAGGGAATGACGTTGACGGCCGCTTGCACCGCGATCACCTTGTAATCGTGACTCGGCGTGGTGTCGCGCATGATGCGAATCGTCTGCGAGGCGGCACGGCCGTGTTTTGCAAATATCTGGTCATCGATCCGCAGGAAGGCACGCTCGCCCTGACCCTCGTCAGCCGTTACAGCGTCGTCCTCCAGGTGCGCCGATGAACGCATGGCAGTGAAAACGGCGTCGGAAGCGTCGTGCCAGGATGCCACGGCGTCGGGGTCGTCGAGAGCCGCCGTGACCGAGGTCATGCTGTAGCCATCATCGGTGTGCCGGTAGACGGCGGTCCGGCCGATCGCCTCGACACCGAAGGTCGCGAGCTCATGACGCGTCTCACCCGGGTGACTGGTGACCAGGACGGCGATGCCTCGCTCCAGCATCCTCCTGACCTCGGTCTGTAAGTCGGGATCGGCCAATGCCGGGCTGGACACCCATGCGGCAAGCGGTATGCCGCGGTGCGCGGCATCGGCGAGCGTCAGCCCCCGAAGCGATGTCGAGACATCCCAACCCACCGGATCGCCACCCGTCGCCGCGAGCGTAGATGGGATATCGGTCACAGCGAGAAGGCGTGGCGATGCGTCGAGGATGGGTGCGATCTCGACGGCTGATGTGTCCGCCTGGGCGTGGCGGCCATGGGTCGCCAGCAAGGCGACGACGCAGACTGGAGCGATGAGGGAGAGGTGTCGACGTTTCATGGAGCCATGTCCTTGGCGGAAGAAAGGACATCTTGTCCAGCACCCTCCTTTGAATGATGTAGGGGAAGTCTGTTTTGTGCGTGGGCTTCCCGAGAGGGACGTAGGGAACGTGACCGGGTCGGGTACGGGTGAGGCAGGGCATGCTGTAGGGGAGTCGCCCCGTCTCTGGAATACGCCTGCGGGGGACGGTCGGATACACTCGACCGATCTCCTGGCGGTGGCACATGGAATGTCTCAGTTCTCCCTGTTGACGAAGCGACGCTTCGCACCCTTCTTCTGGACACAGGCACTTGGCGCGTTCAACGACAATGCCTTCCGCAACGCGATGGTCATGCTCGTCGCGTTCCAGATGGCCTTGCCCGATGCCCAGGTCTCGCTCTACACGAACCTGGCGCCCGCGCTGTTCATCCTTCCGTACTTCCTGTTTTCGGCAACGGCCGGACAGATTGCGGAGAAGTTCGAGAAGACCCGCCTCATCCGCTACGTGAAGTTGTTCGAGATCGCGGCGATGATCGTCGCGGCGATCGGCTTCTTCACCCACCACATTTCGTTGCTGCTGGTGGTGCTGTTCCTGATGGGCATGCACTCGACGATGTTCGGTCCGATCAAATATTCGATCCTGCCGCAGGCCCTCGAGCGCGACGAGCTGGTTGGCGGCAATGCGCTGGTTGAGATGGGTACGCAGCTGGCCATGCTGGTCGGCATGATCGTCGGCAACTCGCTGATGCTGATTGCCGGTTACGGCACGCTCGCGGCGTCGCTGACGACGATTGCGATCGCGGTCACCGGTTACCTGGTGAGTCGCTCCATTCCCGCCGCGCCGGCCACGGCGCCTGGACTCAAATTCAACTGGAATCCGCTGAGCGAAACCTGGCGCGTGCTCAAGCTCACCCATGAGGACCGCGCCATCTTCAACGCGGTACTGGGTATCTCCTGGTTCTGGTTCTTCGGCACGGTGATGATCGCGCAGCTGCCGAACTACACCCGTCATGTGCTCGGCGGCGATGGCTCGGTGAATACGCTGGCGCTCACACTGTTCTCGATCGGCACTGGTGTGGGCTCACTGCTTTGCGAGCGTCTCTCCGGCAAGCGCGTGGAAATCGGTCTCGTGCCGATCGGTGCCTTTGGCCTGACGGTATTCGCGGTCGACCTGTTCTTCGCGCACCCGGCTGTGACGGCGGGCACGACGCTAGGCTGGAGCGCTTTCCTGGCCGTGCCGGGGGCACGGCGCGTTGCCCTGGACCTCACGATGATCGGCGCGTTCGCCGGCTTCTATGTCGTGCCGCTGTTCGCCTTCGTGCAAAGTCGCGCGCCACGCGAGCGCCTGTCGCGCATCATCGCCGGCAACAACATCGTCAACGCGCTGTTGATCTGCATCGCATCGGGATTCGGCATCGGCCTGACGGCCTTTGGCCTCAGCGTCCCGACGATCTTCCTCATCACCGGGCTGATCAACATCGCCGTCGCGGTGTACATCTTCACGCTCGTGCCCGAATTCATGATGCGGTTCATCACCTGGATCCTCGTGCATTCGCTTTACCGCGTGCGCGTGGATGGGCTGAAGAACGTACCGGACGAAGGCGCCGCGCTGGTCGTCTGCAACCATGTGAGCTTCATGGATCCGCTGATCCTGATGGCCAGCGTGCGCCGGCCGATGCGCTTCGTCATGTACTACAAGATCTTCAACATCCCGGTGCTGAACTTTGTCTTCCGCACGGCCAAAGCGATCCCGATCGCCGGGCGCAACGAAGATCCCGCACAGCTGGCCCGTGCCTTCGAGCTGATCGACGAAGCCTTGGCCGCGGGCGAAGTGGTATGCATCTTCCCCGAGGGTGGGCTCACCAAGGACGGTGGCATCGCGACGTTCCGTTCCGGCGTGGACCAGATCCTCGCTCGGCGTCCGGTGCCGGTCGTGCCGCTGGCGTTGCGTGGCATGTGGGGCAGCATTTTCAGCCGACGCGACAGCGCCATGCACCGGTCGCGCCTGCCGCGCCGGTTCTGGTCGAAGATCGAGCTGGTTGGTGGCTCGCCGCTGGCGGCGAGCGACGCGAATGCGGCGGTGCTGGAAGCGCGCGTAAGCGAACTGCGCGGCGACAAGGCCTGAGCCAGGTCGCCTGGATCGCCCGAATCAGGCGACCCAGGCGGCGAGGACGATGACCGCGACGACGGCAAGCCAGACAACGAGCACGCGACGGATCACCCGTCGCGCGTCCTCGAGTTCGGCCACCGGATCGCTGACGTCCTGGACATAGCCGTCGCCGGCTTCGACATCCGCATCGACGCCCGCGCGGGCGACCGCACCGAGGAAGTCCGGATCGAGGCGGGAACGCGGGCTGCCCGAGGTGTGGTGCCAGTGCTTCCAGGCGCCGATGACGGCGTCGAAGTCGGAGACCAGGGCCATGGCGAAGACCATGAGGTGGGCGGGAATCCAGTCCAGCGCATCCGCAACGCGTTGCGCCGCGATGCGGGTGGCGCTGTCCAGTGCCAGTGAGGCATCGCGGCCGAGGATCTGTGCCAGGCGATACCCGAGGCCTCCGGCAGGGCCCAGCAGCAGGAACCACAGCAGCACGCCGAAGCGACGACGCAGCGCGCCGTAGAACGCGGCTTCGACCAGCGCCGGCGCGAACCAGGTCAGCGCTTCCTCGTTGTGACGAAGGCCGACCATCGCCTCGTCACGGCGGAGCGTGTCGGGTGCGCGCAGGATGGCGTCGATGTCGGTTTCGATCTCGCGTGGACCGAGGGCGTAGACCAGCACGGCAATCGAGAAGATCAGCCAGGCCAGATCGAAAAAGGGGAGGGAGGCCAGCAAGGTGGCGAAGATCGCCGTGGCCAACACCGGAACGAGCAGGATGACGGCGACGCGCCCGGGGCCCGAAGTATCGCCCAATCGGTTTACCCAGCCGCGAAACCAGCGGTCGTCACGCCACCGCGCGAGCTGTGGCACGCTCCAGACGATGGCGAGGGCGATGAGAACGGCGAGGAGACGTAGAGCCATGGCGAGCGCGATCCGCTGGTCGATGCGCCGATTGTAGGGGATCAGCCGCGGGGCGGCGCACTCGCGATGAGTTCGTCGAGGCTGACGCCGCGCAAGCCCAGCCAGTGCTCGATCAGTCGATACGACACCGAAAGCGGCGGCGGCACGCCAAGCTCGCCACTGGCCATGCCGTTGACGATATCCTCCACCGTGAACCAGCGCGCATCTTCGAGCTCATCGTCGCGCAGGTGGATCTCGCGCGTCTTCGCGGTCGCGGTGAAGCCGACCATCAGCGAGGCCGGCAGCGGCCAGGGCTGGGACGAGTGATAGGTCGCGTGGAGCACTTCGATGCCGGACTCTTCGCGTACTTCGCGACGCACGGCATCTTCGAGCGATTCGCCCGGCTCGATGAATCCGGCGAGCGTGGAGTAGCGGCCGGCAGGCCACCCTCGCTGGCGACCGAGCAAGCAGCGGTCACCGTCCTCCACGATCACGATGATCGCGGCGTCCGTGCGCGGGAAATGCATGTGCGCGCCGTCCGGGTTGGTGCATTGCACGCGATGGCCCGCGGCGACCACGAGTGTCGGCGCGCCGCACTGGCTGCAGAACCGGGTCTGGCGCTGCCAATGCGTGATGCCTTTGGCAAAGGCGAACAGTCCGGCGTCGAACGCGGTGAAGACCAGGCCCGCTTCGCGCAGCGACACACGGCGTGAGCCGGTCAGCGCGGTGAAAATATCGGCCTGAGCTTCGTCCACGACCAGCGTGAACCAGGCAGTGTCCGCGGCGAGACCGAGGAAGGTCGCGGGAATGTCACCGAAGCGCTCGTTACGCATCGTGGGCGACATCCACTCCGGCGCGTCGTCGTCGCTCCGCGCGAACGCCTGGCCGTCACTGTCGAGTACCAGGAAGCGACTGCTTGCAGCGCGCTCCATGTCTTCGACCCAAAGCCGGTCGTCGCGGCGCTCGGCCATGCGATCGATGTCGATGCCTGCGAAAACATTCTCACGGGCGCGCACAGCGACGGCCCGGTCGCGCTCCTGGTCGATCGTCACGCCGCGCGGCCGCTCATGCGCTGAACGACGAGCCGCAGCCGCAGGTCGTCTTCGCGTTCGGATTGCGGATGACGAACTGGGAGCCACTGAACGATTCGGCGTAATCGATCTCGGCCCCGGTGAGGTACTGCAGCGAGAGCGGATCGACGACCAGGGTGACACCTTCGCGCGAGACCGCGAGGTCGTCCTCGGCCTGGTCCTCGTCGAACGTGAAGCCGTACTGGAAGCCCGAGCAACCGCCGCCGCTGATGTAGACGCGCAGCTTCAGGCCGGGGTTGCCTTCTTCCTCGATCAACTGGTGCACCTTGCGGGCGGCAGCTTCGGTGAAGATCAGCGGCGCACCAGCGGAACGGTAGTCCGGGGACGGCGCCATGGGAAAGGGGTTGTTCATGCCACCCATAATGGCGCCGTTCGGCGACAGGTCAAGCCTCCGCCGGCACCGGGGCAGCTTCGATGGCGGCCTGGGCGAGCTGGCGGACAGTAGCCGGGGCGCGGTGGATCATCTTGCCGTTGACCTGGGCGCCGGCTGCCATTTCCAGCACCTGATACTGGACATCGCCCTCGATGCGGGCCAGTGGAGCCAGTTCCAGCCGCTCCGACACCTCGATATCGCCGGTGACGCCACCGTTGATCACCGCGTGCGGCACGTCGATGCGACCGATAACCCGGCCGGTCTCACTGATCGTGAGTACGCCATCGCTTCCCGGATCCGCCTGAACCGATCCCTCCACGACGCCGTCCAGATGCAGGGTGCCGCTGAACTGCACGTCACCGCGGATGGTGACGCCGCGGGCGATCAGGCTGGTGGCGGCGGCGCCGACGGAGGGGGCCTGGTTCTTCCGGTTACTGCTGAACATCGTTGACCTCGTCGTTTCGAGTGGCGTCTTCCCAGGGAATCGTACGGGTGACGGGCTCATCGCCGTCAGGGTTGGCAGCGACGCGCAGGCGCGTCGGCTTGAACCCGGCGGGGAGGGTGAAGCTTCCCTGGATCTGCTGGAAATATTTGAACGCGAAGGCGGGCCCTTGCGCCGCCGCAGGCTGGCCAAGCGCCGGCCCCTCGAGCGTCGTCACCTTGCTGCCCTGGATACCCTCGACAGCCAGGGTGAGGTTGCCCTTCAGCACCTCGCCGCGCCGCGCGTTCTGGGTCAGCGTGATCACGACGTTCCAGGCGTTGGGCGATCCCTTGACCGGCTCGGTGCGGGCGCCCTGGACTTTCAACCCATCGCGCTGGCCACTGCCGCCGACAAGGCGCGAGTAGAACGCGAGGTCGGTGCGCAGGCCGCTGATTTCCTCGTCGCGCTCAGCCAGGTTTCGCTTGAGTTCTTTTGCGGCGATGCCAGCGACCTGATCGGCGCGCTGGAGGTTGGCCACCTGCTGGCGCAAGTCCTCGTTTTCCTCGTTGAGCGCGCGAGCACTCGTCCGCGACGAGACAGCGGCCGGCCCATGACCGACCAGCATCCAGACAAGAAGCCCGACGACGACCAGGCTGGCCGCCCACAGGCCGAACAACAGCGCCCGCTTGCGGCCCTCGCGAACCGTGTCGGCGAGGGTGCGCACGACGAATCGTGGCGGGTGCCGGGAAGCCATGAGCGATTCCGTGGAGGAGGCGTGAAGGCCGGATGGTATAGCCCGCCCCTCCCTCCAGGGTCAACCGACAGTCGCCCAAACTGGAACGAGCCGCACTCTCCGCGAGCCGATTCATCGGCGAAAGAATCTCGCGACCGCCTCAAAAAAAGCCGCCTCGCGGCGGCTTTTTTCTTCAGTCGACAAAGGCGAACCTCAATCCGACAGCTTCCCCACCTTGCTCAGCATGTAGCGCTCCGGACCGATATCCGAGATCAGGCTGAACTGCGTTTCGAGCCAGTCGATGTGCTCTTCTTCCTGGCCGAGGATGAACTTGAACAGGTCGCGGCTGACAAAATCGTGGATGCCTTCGCTGTAGGCGATGGCCTCACGCAGGTCCTTGGTCGCGATCATCTCGAGGTCGAGGTCGCCCTGCAGGGCTTCGACCACGTTCTCACCGATGCGCAGCTTGCCCAGGTGCTGAAGGTTCGGAAGGCCGTCGAGGAAAAGAATGCGCTCGATGAGCTTGTCCGCGTGCTTCATTTCCTCGATCGACTCTTCGTACTCGTGCTTGGCGAGTTCGTTGTAGCCCCAGTCCTTGAACATCCTGTAATGCAGGAAGTACTGGTTGATCGCGGCGAGCTCGTTGTAGAGCACCTTGTTGAGGAATTCGATGACCTTTGCGTCGCCCTTCATGAGGGGTCTCCCTGACTGTTCAGGGCACGACTATACGTCGCCGCGAAAGGGCATGACGAAACGAGAATGAAGACGGTTCGCGTCCGCGAAAACGCTACGAATGCGCTCAGGCGGGTGTCGGCAGGAAGGTCAGGACCGACCGGGTCTGCTCGACGGCGTCACGCAGGCATTGGCGGGCTTCCGGTTCACAGGCGCCGCAGCAATCCGAGCAACCCGTGCGGGCCTGGAGCTGGGCGAACGAATCCACACCTTCGGCCGCGGCGCGTCGGATGGCGTGGTCGGTGACGGCGTTGCACATGCAGATGTACATGGGTGCGCATTCGAATACGAATGCGAACGATTGTCAACTACACAAACGTGAAGGCGGCCTGCGCCAGGGCCGGCTACTCGCCGCCCTGGGCCAAGCGCAGGGCTTCGGCCTGCTGGGGGCAGGTGCCCACGGTGACCGAACAGGTGACCTCGACGGTCGGCGCGAACTGGCGCAGGGCCCGCTCGTAGACCTGGCGCTTGAAGTTCACCACGTGGTTGGCCGGGTACCAGAAATCCACCCAGCGCCAAGAGTCGAACTCGGGTTTTTCGCAGGCGTCGAGCTTCAGGGCGTCCTCGCTGCCGGTCAGCCGGAGCAGGAACCAGACCTGCTTCTGGCCGATGCAGGTGGGGCGCTGGTGGTGCCGTACGAAGCGGCTGGGCAAGCGGTAGCGCAGCCAGCCGCGGGTCTCGGCCAGCACTTCGACGTGGTGGGCGTGCAAGCCGGTCTCTTCCTCCAGCTCGCGATACATCGCCTCCAGCGGGGTCTCGTCGCTGCGCATGCCTCCCTGAGGAAACTGCCAGCCGTCACGGTTCACCCGACGCGCCCAGAACAGGCGGCCGTCCCCATTGAGGAGAACGATCCCCACATTCGGTCGATAGCCATCAGCGTCGATCATCCGCCCTCCGCGAACGTGCCGCGATACGCCCGATTCAACCACACCGCGAGAAGCGTGTACAAGGCGCTACTTGAACGGA
>Ga0247742_10003230_pt1 | contig 10376 bp, 9 predicted proteins | sample UWRJL208509C2_FD_180944 | JGI IMG/M metagenome (GOLD analysis project Ga0247742, IMG submission 180944) | Plant litter microbial communities from Arlington Agricultural Research Station in Wisconsin, United States - UWRJ-L208-509C-2 | ecosystem: Environmental > Terrestrial > Plant litter >... | reverse complement strand
CTACGCTATCTCCAAGCCGACTTCCTAAATCTGCAGCGTAATGCTGCACGAGAAAAGGAACAGACCCGCGACTTTGCCATTACACGCTTTGCAGGCGACCTGCTGGAGACCGTCGATGTGCTTTCAATAGCCCTTAAATCCGTCCCAGCAGAGGCGCTTAAGCCGTCGTCATCAGCCGAGTCGTCGGCTTCCGAATCTTCCGAGTCATCTTCATCTTCATCCCCCTCCGCACCGCTGCCGAAGAACCACGAAACATATCTCCATGAGCTGCACACTGGTGTGGACATGACACATCGACTGCTCCTGCAGACCTTGTTCAAGTACCACATCAAGCCATTCGACCCAACTGGTGACAAGTTTGACCCGAACATGCATGAAGCACTCTACCAAGCCCCTATACCAGGGAAAGAGCCCGGCACCGTCATTGACTGCCAGAAGACTGGGTACAAAATCAAAGACAGGGTATTGCGGGCGGCGCAGGTCGGAGTAGCCCAGGACTTGTCATGATGATGATTGTGCCAGGTTTCAGAGCTAGATGCGTCGGGCGGCGGCACGTAGTGCACGGGGACTTCTCTCATTAAAATTACCTACCACCTTACATATAATCTACATACCTTCATCGCATTGCACACGACCCCAACTCTCCATTCGATTAAGCACGCATTTGATTAGAGCATATTACTAGACATTAATGTAGCTTGCTATCACAAGCCTGCTATCGAATTTCTACACCGAACTGGTCTTTAAGACGAGAGACAACGTCATTTTGAACATGGTTTATTTCTTCGTTGGAGAGTGACCTTGGATGCATACTTGAGCTGAGCTCTACAGATATAAATGAGAAACTTACCTGTCCATCGAGCGGTAATTTATGCGGTAGCAAAGACTTGTCCGGTTTGTTTTAGGATGTAAGAAGCGGTCAATCTGGCCAACAATTAGTGCCGATTTTGATATGCAGGACGTAACACGCACTTGTTTGACATCCTCGACAAGGTCACCAGCAGTATCACGGACGATGTCACAAAAGTCGTTTTCGTGAATAGACTCGCCTTGCGGTACCCAGAAACTGACATCTTTGAAACATGACGGGTATTTCGAGTACGGCTGGAAAGCCTGGATCTTCCCTTGTTCAAATTGCGTGAGGAAACGCTCGTCTGTGGACCAGAACAGTCGGATGTCGGGTATCGAGAACAACACCATGGCTATACGCTCGAGTCCAAGTCCGAAAGCCCAGCCAACTTTATTTTGAACACCTACGACGAGTGTCAGAATGCGAAACATATCAAAAAAGGATTATGCGTACCAGCCGTGTCCAAAGTCGCCTGTCGAATAACGCCACACCCTAGAATCTCCAGCCATTTGCCTTGATAGAACACCTCGACTTCAAAGCTCGGGCTCGTGAATGGGAAATACGCCTCAATCCACCTCACCCGCAGAGGCTCCTTTTCGCTAATTCCAGCAGCCTCTCCAAAGACCTTCAACATCAGATTGTTCAACGACAACTTGAGGTTCTTTGCGAGCAATTCCGAGAACACAGGATCATGGTTCGGCTGCACCGGGTTCGTAGGTGAGATGTGCGGGACATCCTCAATGATAATGTTCGACTTTGCCAGGATCCTCGACAGTCTCTTGTTATCCTCCTTCACGTCCTCCAACCCCGACTTGTCCACGTCGAACAGCCGCGCACCCTCGACTTGGTGGAACACGGGGTAATGCGACCCGTCAATCTCGTCGCGTCGGTATACGTCCGCTGTGAGCAGCCACTTGGTGTGTCCTTGACGGAACATCTCCACCTCGTGCGCGGAGGTGTGTGTACGCAGCATCATGTCGCGGTTCACGTAGTAGCTGTCCGTGACCGAGCGACCAGGGTGGTCTGCTGGGATGGAGAGCTCGTCAAAGTTCTTGTACGGCGACACGAGTGGGGAGATGGACGAGACATGGGTAAAGTCTGGATAGGCAGACTCGATGAGCCCACGTAGGGTGCTCAGAGGATGTGAGGTTTTGAGGTGCAGTTGCGACTGTGTTTTGGCGATAATAGCAGGGGTGATGTTGGTATAGTCGTCAGTAGGAAAACGTTGCCCAAGGATCTCCAGGTGGGTTTTGGAAGGCGGCACTACTGTCGACAGCGACGCAGTGAAGAGTCTGTGCCATGTTTGAGTGCACGCCCGTCGCCTACACAGAGCAAAAGTAGTCATGTCTATTTTGCAAAGGCAAGTTCGGAGTCCGGCTCAAGTCGCGACGCGTCTGCTTAGATAATTAGGAAATATGATTTTCGTTCCCTGGTGGATATATTCGTGGGGATGAACCAACTACACTAAACTAGCTACATCTATCCTATCGGCGTCAAGTTCGTGAAATAAGTTCCATCAATAATGTCGGAAGCTTCATCCGTTAGTATCATAAGGTGAACAGATGAAGAGGGGAGGGGAAGGGGCGAGCAACCAAAGTAACAGTCCGTCAACGAAGAAAATAAACAACACAGTCATAACATCAAGAATCGTGAGCGTAAGAATATTATATAGCACAAGGTTTTACAAGACCGGTCTACCATCCTCCAAACCACCGCGTAGGAACACGTTTGGGTCCTCGCATGTGTGATCTTGGCCTCTCGTCAACCTCTTCGGTGACGATCTCGACTGCGGTGGTACGTGGGCTTTCAGCAGTCGATGACGACCTCGCAGGTTCGGGTGTTGGGAACGCCGCCACACGAGTATTGGCAGGAGGAGGAACAGTAACGGTTTGTGTCTGGATCACGGTCTTGATTTCGGGTTCATACGCGTATTCAACGATAGGGGGAAGTTCCTGATACTAGAAAAGAAAAGAGTCAGCATGATGTTCACAAAACGGAGAGGAGGGAGGAGCGCAAAGCTGCCCGGCAGTTCCGAGGACACCATCACGTGGCTCGATTACGATCGTGATTCGATCGCGACCGATCGAGACGCGTCTGTGGAAAGTTGCCGAGCAGCTTGATGCGGACCAGGGGGACGAGATAGAAACACCGTGGTCCCCCAAGCCCGGACGAAGGAGGATGATGGGGCATGAGGGATTTAATACGGACTAGTGTGTCGTAATGGTCGTAATGGACCCCCTTCGTCTCAAAGCTCGTGGCGGCGAGGAGTGGGTGGCGGTACCTTGGGTTTGCGCTTAGCTTGCGGCTGCTCGTAGACATATTCATCTTCAACGGATTGAGGTGCATCATTTCCGAGAGCACTAAAGAATCCACGTCAGCGTGTGAATCAGGGGCAAATGAAGAAACGAAAAGACAAACATGAGTTGCTCCATAATCCAGCCTTCGCGACGAGCAGCATCGTGCTCTCTGCGGTTGACACCTTCTTCACGCTTGCTAATATCACGTTCACGTTCAGCAATCTTGAGCTCACGGTCGAGGAGTTCTTCGGAACGAGCACCAACCCAGCCAGGAGGTGCCAGTGAGTCTTCCTTGACAATTTCCTTGATGATGGTTTGTATGGGAAGTGACTCAGTGATTGTGACAGTGGCCACACTGCATGAGGGGCAAAGAACAGGGGAAGGAGAAGGGATGACACCGCCAGGGGCACCTGCGAGAAGCTCAGCTTCCCGACGGGCAACCTCAGCCTCGCGAATAGCGACGGCGCCTTCGCGCGCGATGAGGGCTTGTGTTCTTTTGGGGGTGAGATAGCCCAAGACTCCTGATGAAGATGAGTCGGTGGCTGTAGATGAATTGGATGGAAGTGAAAGCATGACGGCTAGGACGGCAAGAACTAGAGACAAGACGAGGAGAAGAGTGGTGGATGAGATAGTGCGGTGGTGGTGTGAGGACGATCGCTCGCGGTCGCTGCGGTGGCGATGTTCGCGTTCGCGCTCGCCGTGGTGTGAAGAAGAGGGGTTGGCCATCCTGTTCCTTTCTGTTGCTGGATGACTATCAGTACGTTGCTGGCTGAAAACGAGGCGCACTGACCGCTAATGGAAGCACTAGGTGACAAGGATGTAGTGGTGGGTGCACGGAGTAGGATAGACGTGGTGAGAAATGTGTCTGGCGCTGTGTAAACACAGAGAAAAAGGTAGCGCTGGGGAGAGAAAGATGAAGAGAAAAGACGATGAGATGGTGGTTAAAAGGCAAGGGTACCGCGGCACGTTGGAATCCAACATTTTCCCATTTTCATTGTTCAACCAAACACGTGTACAAACACGTGCACATTCATTTAGGGTGACAATGCTGTCACGTGTGTTATTGTATCCAGCGCGACCCTTGTATTTCTTGTCGTCCGCTGCGTGCCCACTGTCACTTTACACGCGTTTCGTTGCCAAACTATGGCTCTTCGACGCTTTGCACAGGAGAACAATGCCGCCGCCTCTCCCAGGAGTCCCGAACGCCCCAACGAATCAGCCCCCCAGTCCCCGATGAATGGGGTGCCTTCGACGCCTCGTAGTCGGCTCTCGTACGGCTTTCATCGTTCCCCAGCGGACACTCCTTCCATATCTTCCTCGGTACCCTTTGACTGGGATGCTGCACGGTCGAGAGGACCAGCGCCGTATGCAACTCCTCTGAAGCCAAAAGGGAGAAAGAGCGTAGGCACAGGCACTCCTGCACCCAGGAAGGCAATTATCCGGCGAAAAGGTCTCATCGAAAGGCAAGTCTAGCTAATGTCAGTGAGGCTTTATACTCATTAAAAAAATCCAGAATACAAAATATACCATCATGGATCGCGTTCGAATACGCTCTATTTCCTCAAAATGTGCCACTCCCAACACCAAAGGTCTCTGCAAGGATAGTGGGAGGCACCATCCACTTTATACACTTCTGCATGCTAGCTAGCCATGATCACGATGATGGATGGGAGAGTCTCTCAGGGGTAAAGAACACCTCTTGGTTCGACTGGGTACGTCCAGCTTGCCACTCGCCTTTACGCGTTCTTACGCTCTCATCCTTCAAATAGTCAACACCTATCACAATGCTTCTTATCATCTTCTCTGTCTACAACACCTACAGCCTTGCCACGCGGACGAGAAACTACAAGTTTCATCACAGAACTGATCCGCTTGCATCACCTCACGCAAAATTCGTGACTATCAAAGTGGACCACGAGCCTGTTGAGCGCCCGTCTCTCGGGAAACGTGTACAATCAAACGCCTGGTACGCGTTCTCCTATTCGTGGCGTTTCCTGCTGGGTATGCAGCCACCGAGTCGCGGTTCACCACCGAAGGAGAAGACGACCAGAATACAGGAATTAGATGCTTGGGATCCGACCGATATGGAGCTTGAACTATTTAGCATATACTCGCCAGCTCATGCACTGCTATGGCTGGGAATGGGATCATCAAGTTGGATAATTTCCGTACTCGTTATGGGGCTTGTTAGCGTTCAGGTACGCAGTCTCTCTCTTCCTGCGAATTTACCTTGAACTAATCGTGTTTGCACAGTTAAACGCCCTCACGTATGCTTATACTCTGTTGATGAAAGATAAACAAATTTTATCTTCAGAAACTATGAGAGAATATAATGACGGGGTACCTATTCACCTGTGTATCACTTTTCCTCACACTGAACCAATATTCTCTCAGTTTGTATACCGTCGCATCAACCCCATCCGCAAGGATGTAGCGGTGATGACCCACCAATCTGAAGTTGTCAACGTCTGGGAGAAATAAATACCCACTCATACTATTACGACCAACTCACGCCTGTTTAATACTCACATCGCTGCCATGGCATAGAACCGATCATCTAGCTTGTTGCAATTTATACCTGCCCCCATGAATCTGACCTTAAGGTTTGTACACCACCTGTCACCTATCTATTCCGCACTGAAGTGACTAGTTCTCATCAAAATAAATGACTTTCACATGTAAAAATGCCCATATCGAGAGTCGAACTCGAGACCCTTGCATGGCCAGATATCCTCATAAGTACAATGCTCTACCAGCTGAGCTATACGGGCTTAGTCAAGAGGAGTCTTCTGAATCTACCTATTCTCAGCAGCACTAAAGATAACAATGTCCTGCCTTCTGTTGAAGATGATTCGTTAGCAAATGCGACACACCCGTCTTACCCCCTTACCCTCATCATCCCGCCTAATATAGCACAACCATAAGTGAACACATTGGCACGCCTAATATTTACTGGTGCTGACCAGAGTCCAGCATCTTTGAACTCCCGTTGGTCTTCCTTCTGAGGGCAATTCCCGCCGAAGGTTTCTGTGTACCCGCATATGGCTCTACACGGTCACGGCCGCTCCATATTCTTTGGATGACCTTATGTCGTGTACGACTATTAACACTTGTCTACCGCCTTGGGACCCGGATAAACTTGGGTTCTCTGACCATTAACCTCACCTTGGTAAAGGCCACACTGGTCACGGCAATTTGCAATGAAGGTAGCACGTATCTCCTTGTTCTGAATAGTGTGGTGTTATAGCGCAAAGTTTTAGGCAATGCGAGCACCGTCCTTTGTGAACCTAATGTGTCCGAGGATGTCTGGACGCATGCCGCCTGCCCTAGAATTCTTTCTAGACTAAGCATTTCCTCGCCTGGACTCCGACTCCGTTTGCAACGAAGAGATTCTGGCCACACGTCCGCCTCTGTCGAGGGATCCAACGAGGCTGACAAGGGTTGAATCAACGAAGGACGGTGGAGCTCTCGTCCAACCATATTCGACAACTCCTTGAGCAAAGCAACAAGCATTCGCGTCGCCCTGACCACGTCAACTGCTTTTTATACCTAACTGACTGCCAGCTCTACATGCGACTACGATGGGCCATACACCAACGACCCTCATACGTCAGAAACTCTTGCTCTGGGCCATTCCCATTCTGAGAACTTCTCTAGTTGTAAGGTCCAATTTGTGACTGTTAAGCAATTAATAGGAACTTATACAACTGAATATCGACGAATGGGGAAAGCAAGAAAGCAAGAACAGCGTTAGACCCAAAGAGAAAGGGCTATATGTACCAAGTAAAAGTGAAAAACTAGCCCCTCGCAAAGGATGAGGACGAAGAATGCGATACAGGAGTAGGGGGGTAGGGCGAAGGGCTTGGATCGTCGCTCTCATAGCAACCTCCAGCTGACAAGTAAACATATCTCGTGCCAACTCGCCTGCTCTGTTCAGGCGAATGCGTGACCCAAACCAAAGCCTTCAGGAAGGTGTCTGCTGAGCGGACTCTTTCGATCAAGTAGCTCTCCACCATCGCAGAAGTTTCCGAGTCTAACGCCGAGGTTGGTTCTATGGGGTCGTAAATCAACATTTAGCTTTGTATGCTAGCATCATTGTTGAGTTAAAGTCACTTACCATCGAGGAGAATAACTTCGGCGGTATTCAGAGACATAGCCGTCGCGAGGAGGATCCTCTGGCCCTCTCCACCACTGAGGTTGATCCACCCTCGGGTCCACAACTCGGGATCAACACCCCATGACTCGGCGATGTCAAAGGCGCGTTTCATGACATCTTTCGCGGTTCCATCAGAGCTTTTACGTGCATGGGATTTATGAATGTTGAAGTTGGTGATCGCGACGAGGAAGTCGTGAGGTGATCCTGGGAGGAGGGCTGGTCGTTGAGGGACGTAAAGGACTCGTGTGCGATACGAGGGAATGCCTAGTACAGACTGTAAAGTCAGTATAAGATATCGCAGTGGTAGGTTATGCGTACCATACTGCTGTGGTGTACTATGGTGGCGTCAAATTGAATTTGATAAGGCTTAGGGCAACCAAACACACCTTCCCCTATAGAGACAATCGCCACTATGCAGCACCAGATGCGCAATGCATTTCAGCAGAGTTGACTTGCCTGTTCCACTCTTGCCTTGTAGAACGAGAACGTCGCCTGGTTATTCAAAAGCAACCATAGGATGACCTTCAATGCGGATCGTGAAGAACTCGAGTAGCCATCACCCTTTGGCGGAGACGAACCTTCGTTTACGGTGAAGCAGATATCGGAGAAAACGTTAGATCCCTTTTCCATATAGCAAGAGACATTTCTGAGTTCAAGCAAGGACTCTGTAGGATCTGAGCTGGAGGCCATGGTGGTGGTAACACTTGATCAAGCACCAGATGAACCGTGACCGGTAAATAAATTTAAAGCAGTTTGACGTAATTGGCCGGATCATGGGCGCTCTCACGACGCGTAAGTACGCAGAAGCTCAGTCTGTGGCAGTAAGGTGTATATATCGGATATGGGGTTGTAAAATTACGATGAGGCGTTATAATGCAAAGCGCCCTCTACAATAAATTATCATTATCATTAGGCGTGAATGATAAAACTAGGGTGGTGGCATCATGCCCATCTCCTCTGGCGTCAAGCTCGAGCTCTCCATCATCACACCAACACCGACTTTGGCAGCGTTCTAAAAGGCATATTAGATACACGATACGAATACGACAATGGAAAGGACATACCTTGAAGTGATCGATCTCTCCAGCTACCAGGAAGGCAAACGCAGGGACGAAGCGTTGCTCAAGAAGGGCCGACACTTTCCCAGTTGAGTCAACCTGAGCTCGGAACGTAGCCACCCGGAAGTCATATTTCGCACCCAGGGTTGCAATAGCGTCCCGACGAGTGGGGGCAGCCAATACTTGCAGATCAGCAGCGACTTCGACCTTCTCGCTCAGCTTATGCCAGTAGGTGGCCTGGAGGACACCGGAAGGCTGCAGCTGGGCGGTGGCAATCCACCTCTTATCTGTGCTGGTCAATTTTGCCAGGTACGAGGTGTGGAACTCGTTGGTTTTTGGGTTCGGCCGTTGGTAGAAAGAATCAAAGCCGACGGCCAGGTTTTTGGTGATGGATTGAAGGTAGCTAGCCATGTAAACGCCGGTCAGGTCGTTGGGCGAAGGGTTCATCGCCTTGACATTGACGCTGAAGTCTTGTCCATGATAATCATGCTCAAGTTGGATCATGCATTGATCAACATTTTGCGAAAGCTGAGGCTGTGGTTAGTAAGAGCTCTGTGTGAGCAATGAAGCATTTACCATTGCCTGAAGCTTTGTCACGTTGTTGGCATTCCATCCGTTGTTGAAACGGCCGGTAACGCTACCTTCATGGTCGACTCCACCTTGCAAGAAGACCTAAAGTTTCATCAGCATGTGACGACAGAAACTACATTCGGTTCGCCTACCTGCGGGTTGGCAAAGATAGCACCAAAATTGTACGACGAAGGCATTGTTTGTGAGCCAAGAGCAAACGAATGCGTCACTTGGAACAAGGGATTCATCGACAAGCTCTTCGTCAAGTCCGCCCGGGCACCATCAAAGATGTAGTTCGAGAGGTGAGTAGCTGCATGTACAATGAGGACAATATTGAAGAAAGCCAGAGGTCTGCGTACCCTTCACCTCCTTCTGGAGGTTCTCGACGGTACCCGGCTGCGGAAGTCCCAGGTCCCGCCTCCAAGAAGCAAAACGGTCGTATGCATTGAAAAAGGGCGACACTGGGTTGAAGTATGAGGGTGTCACCGGCGTCGAGGGCGCATACGGGTTAAGATGCGCGTCTTTTTCGTGTAGAGGTGAGGACGCCATGGTGAGGACGAAGAAAACGAAAGTTGCAACGGTGGCAAGACCTGACGAAAATTGTGCCAAACACAAGCAAGCAGCTCCTACGTGCACATTCAGGGACGCGCGCGTCCACGCTTCCACACAACTTAGGCGCTATCACCAACGTCCAAAAGCATTAATTGCATTCGCGCTATCTATCATGAACTGGATATGCGGAGGCCCTATCGATTGCATTACCACCACTCATGCTGTTGGGAAGCTATTTTTCTTCATGTACCAACAGAGGACAGACTCGACTTCTCTGTTGCCGACTATATTTCGAAATCCTGCCGGGCGCACAAATTCATATAGAAACCTCTTCTCATGACAAATTTCCTGTGGTTCCCTCACCCACCTCCAATATTATGCCTTTCATATCTCCCAGGCGACTAGTGTTCACCGTCGTGGCTGTTGCTGTGCGTAAAGCTTATTCTGGTTCTGTTCCAATGGATTTATAACCTCATTTCAAATAGATCGGTGCTCACTATCTCGCTTCGTTCATTTTTAAAGACTACAGCGCTACTCCGAACCTCAACGCTATAAAGTCCCGACTAGGCCTGTCTTCAAAAAATCGTACTAATGGCACTATTCCTGGACTACTCGTCGACCCCGATTACCAGTCCTTCAAGCCGTCTAACGGCTCTGTGATGACTGATATCAGTGGAACACCGGAGAGGGCCAACGCGACATTCGTTTTCCTATGTAGGAACAACGATCTCGAAGGTGTGGTCAAAAGCATCAGGCAGATGGAGGACCGCTTCAACAGAAGATACGGGTACCCCTGGGTCTTGCTGAACGAGGAGCCATTCACGGAAGAGTTCAAGTCGTACGTCACATCTCCAAGATTTGAATGCAACTAGCTGACTCCTCGTTCATCCATA
>Ga0247742_10003229_pt1 | contig 10376 bp, 12 predicted proteins | sample UWRJL208509C2_FD_180944 | JGI IMG/M metagenome (GOLD analysis project Ga0247742, IMG submission 180944) | Plant litter microbial communities from Arlington Agricultural Research Station in Wisconsin, United States - UWRJ-L208-509C-2 | ecosystem: Environmental > Terrestrial > Plant litter >... | reverse complement strand
CAAGATCGCTGGTTTACTGGAGGCACAAGGCATTCAGGTGGCTCGCCGCACCGTCGCCAAGTACCGCGAGTCCCTTGGGATCGCGCCTTCGAGCGAACGCAAGCGGTTGATGTAAGCCACGCCACAGCGTTCCAGTGGTAGACCATCAGGTCTACCGCTTTATGCACTGGCAACGAAGGAGAAGCTGTATGCAAGTCAACATCAGTGGACACCAACTGGAAGTGACCGAACCGCTGCGCACCTACATCGGCGAAAAACTCGAACGATTAGAGCGGCATTTTGACAAGATCACCAACGTGCAAGTCACGATGACGGTCGAAAAGCTGAAGCAGAAAATCGAAGCCACCTTGCATATTCCCGGCAGTGAAGTGGTCGCGAACGCCGAGCATACCGACATGTATGCGGCGATTGACGCCCTCACGGACAAGCTGGACAAACAACTCAAAAAGCATAAGGAAAAGACCCAGAGCCTCCTCCAGGGCGCGACCGGTCGCTAACACTCCCCACCCATGATCCGACTTGAAACCATCCTGACCCCCGGCCGTTCCCTCGTGAACGTGCCGGGCGGCAGTAAAAAGAAAGCCCTCGAAAACATTGCCAACCTGATCCACCGCGAAGTGCCGGATCTGGATGAGCAGGCTGTCTTTGAGGCCTTGATTGCCCGTGAAAAACTGGGTTCCACCGGTTTTGGCAACGGCATCGCCATTCCTCACTGTCGCCTCAAGGGCTGCCATTCGCCCATCAGTGCGCTGATCCACCTGCAAGCCCCCATCGATTTCGACGCCATCGACGGCGCCCCGGTTGACCTGCTGTTCGTGCTGCTGGTCCCGGAAGCCGCCACCGATGCGCACCTGGAACTGTTACGCCAGATCGCGAGCATGCTCGATCGCAAGGAAGTGCGCGAAAAACTGCGCAGCGCGCCGAACAACGAAGCCTTGTATCAGGTTGTCCTGGACGAGCAAAACGGTCACTAACCATGCGCTTGATCATCGTCAGCGGCCGCTCCGGCTCAGGTAAAAGCACGGCGCTCAATGTCCTTGAAGACAACGGCTACTACTGCATCGATAACCTTCCGGCAGGCCTGCTGCCCGAGTTGGCCGAACGCGCACTGATCCATACCGAGCTGGCGCAACCGCTGGTCGCCGTGTCCATCGACGCCCGCAACCTGCCCAGCCACCTGTCACGTTTCCCCGAATTGCTTGAAGAAGTGCGCAGCCGCCACATCAAATGCGATGTGCTGTACCTGGACGCCGACGAGGAAACGCTGCTCAAGCGTTTTTCGGAAACCCGTCGCCGCCACCCGCTGAGCAACATGAGCCGTTCCCTGGCCGAGGCCATCCACGACGAAACCGCCCTGCTGGGCCCGATCGCCGACCTCGCCGACCTGAAGATCAACACCACCCAACTGAACCTGTATCAGTTGCGCGATGCCATCAAGTTGCGTCTGCTGAACCAGCCGGAGCCGGGCACGGCGTTCCTGGTGGAGTCATTTGGCTTCAAGCGTGGCATGCCGGTAGACGCCGACCTTGTGTTCGATGTGCGTTGCCTGCCGAACCCTTACTGGAAACCCGAGTTGCGTGACCAGTCCGGATTGGACGCCCCTGTTGCCGAATATCTTGCGGCGCAGCCGGATGTCGAAGAAATGTTCCAGGACATCTACTCGTACCTGAACAAGTGGCTGCCGCGCTTCGCCGCCAGCAATCGTGCGTATGTCACCATCGCCATTGGCTGCACCGGCGGGCATCATCGCTCCGTCTACCTGACCGAACGCCTGGGTCTGGCCCTGCAACAATCCCTGAAGAACGTCCAGGTCCGCCACCGCGACCTTAGCTAAAGGATCCACACCGCGATGCCCGCTCTGGAAATTGAAATCATCAACAAATTGGGCCTGCATGCCCGCGCTTCGGCCAAATTCGTCGGGGTTGCCGGCCAGTTCCCGGATTGCACCATCCGAGTCGGTCGGACCCCGGAATCCACGGTCGACGGCAAAAGCATCATGGCGATGATGATGCTCGCGGCTGGCAAAGGCACCAAGATCCATTTGAGCACGGCCGGCGAGCAAGAACAGGAAGCGCTGGACGCGCTGGTGGCATTGATCAACAACTATTTCGACGAAGGCGAATAAGCCTCTAGCGAAGGCGTTTGCTCCCGCTGGGCTGCGACGCAGCCCTTCGAAATCCGTCGTGGCGAAATCGCCTAGGCGAGCGCGGTATCCATCACCATCATCAGACAAAACCCGATCAACAGGCCCAGGCTGGCCAATTTGTCGTGACCGTTGCGGCGCGACTCGGGTATCACTTCGTGGGTCACCACCAGCAACATCGCGCCCGCCGCCAAGGCCAGGCCCAGCGGCAGAATCACTTCCGCCAGGCTTACCAGCCACGCGCACAACAGCGCGAAGACCGGCTCGACCAAGCCTGACGCGGCGCCAATCAGAAACGCCTTGACCCGCGACATCCCCGCCCCCGCCAGCACCAACGCAATCACCAGGCCTTCGGGGACATCCTGTAACGCGATGCCCATGGCCAGGCTGTCGGCATCCGGCATACCGCCACCGGCAGACACCCCCACGGCCATGCCTTCCGGAATGTTGTGGGCGATGATGGCGAACACGAACAGCCAGATGCGTGGCGGGATCACTGGACGCTCCGGCGTGCCCACCAGCATCTCCGGGGTGGCACCCGACACTTTGCGATCCACCAGAAACAAGCCGAATGCTCCCAGCATGATGCCGAAACTGATCAAGCCGCTGGACGCCCAAGGGCTCAAGCCCAGGCCTTCAGCGGCGGCAATGCCCGGCACAATCAATGAAAAGGCCGTGGCCGCGAGCATCACGCCCGCGCCAAACCCCAGCAACGTATCGCTGACCGCCACCGGCATGCGCCGGATGACCAGCACCGGAACCGCACCCAAGGCCGTACCCAGGGCGCAAATCGCCCCGCCTTGCAACGCCCGCAGCAAACGCGGCTCCATCTCCAGCCAGGCCAATCCCTGAGCGACCAACAAGGTCATGCCCGCCAACAGCAATAGCGACCCAAATGCGTAGCGGAACATCCGTCCGCTGCTGATCGCCAGTGTTTCAGTGCCCATAGTCGGCCTTGGATTCTTGTTCTAGAAGACTTAAACCAGTGCGGCCTGATAACGCGCAGCGACTTCAGGCCAGTTGATCACGTTGTAGAACGCATTGATGTATTCCGGACGACGGTTCTGGTAGCGCAGGTAATAGGCATGCTCCCAAACGTCCAGGCCCAGAATCGGCGTGTTGCCGTTCATCAGCGGGCTGTCCTGGTTACCGCTGCTTTCCACCACCAGGGTTTTCTGTGGCGTCACGCTCAACCAGGCCCAGCCACTGCCGAAGCGGGTTAGCGCCGCCTTGGTGAAGGCCTCTTTGAAACTGTCGAGACCACCCAAGTGCTCGTCGATTGCCTGAGCCAGCGCACCGTCGGGCTGACCGCCAGCATTCGGCGCCATCACTTCCCAGAATAGCGAATGGTTGGCATGCCCGCCGCCCTGATTAATCACGGCCGCGCGAAGCTTCTCTGGCAACTGCTGGACGCTGGCCACCAGTTTCTCCACCGGCCACTCGGCGAACTCAGTGCCTTCTACCGCGGCGTTGAGGTTATTGATGTAGGTCTGGTGGTGCTTGGTGTAGTGGATCTCCATGGTTTGCGCATCGATGTGCGGTTCCAGAGCGTCGTAGGCGTAAGGCAAGGCAGGCAAGGTAAAAGCCATCTCAATGAACTCCATGATGATGAGGTGAGCTGTGGCGTGCCGAGGCGGCATCGACCAGCAGCAAGCGGTGGGTGCGCGGGTATTCGCCGTGCTCACTGATGAAATTGAGCAACTCGACGTAGGTCTTGCTGCTGTGGCGCAACGCGGCTTCGCGCAGGGCCGGGGCCAGACGCGGGTCCTGCATGGTCTGCAATAACAGCTGGTGAACCGCGCACAGGTATTCGGCGCTCTCCTCCGGCTGGTTCAGGCGCAGATGCAGGTCCGCGAGGTTGTGATGGGAAATCACGCAGGCCGCGACCGCCTCATCGGCGTTGGACCAGCGCTCGAACAACACCTGCGCCAGGGCCAGGGCTTGCAAATAAGCTTCTCGGGCATCGACCAGTTCGCCCAGCATGAAATAGCGGTTTGCCCTTTCGATCGTGCGTTTCCAGTGCTCCATGGTGAGCCTCCAAAGCGTTAGCGGGAGTTACACGCCGCCCGCGGTGAGCTTCTCTGGATTGAGTAACTCTTCCAGTTGGCTGCGCGACAAGTCGGTGTGTCGAGGGCCACATCGATCACCGGACGGCCCTGTTGATAGGCCTTTTTGGCGATTTCGGCGGCTTTTTGGTAACCAATGATGGGGTTCAGCGCCGTGACCAGGATCGGGTTGCGCGAGAGCGCTTCCTTGAGCTTGGCCTCGTTGACCTTGAAGGTGGCAATAGCCTTGTCGCCGAGCAAGCGGCTGGTATTGGCCAGCAACTCGATGCTGCTCAGCAGGTTCTGGGCGATGATCGGCAGCATCACGTTGAGCTCGAAATTGCCGGATTGGCCGGCCACGGTGATCACCGTGTCATTGCCGATCACTTGCGCCGCGACCATGGCCGTGGCTTCCGGAATCACCGGATTGACCTTGCCCGGCATGATCGACGAGCCCGGCTGCAAGCCTTCCAGCTCGATTTCCCCGAGACCGGCCAGGGGTCCGGAGTTCATCCAGCGCAGGTCGTTGGCAATCTTCATTAACGACACGGCGGTGGTTTTCAGTTGGCCGGAGACCGCGACGGCGGTGTCCTGGGAGCCGATCAGTGCGAACAGGTCCTTGCCCGGGGTGAACTGCACTTGGGTCAGCTGGCTCAATTGCTGACTGAACAGCGCCGCGAATCGTGGGTGTGCATTGATCCCGGTACCGACCGCCGTTCCGCCCTGGGCCAGGGATTGCAGCGCGGGCAACAAGTCCTGCAAATGGCCGATATTGGCTTTGAGCTGTTGCGCCCAGCCATTGAGCACCTGGCTCATCCGCACGGGCATCGCGTCCATCAGGTGAGTGCGACCGGTCTTGACGAACGGATGGACCTGTTCGGCCTTGTGCTCGATCACTTGCACCAAGTGCACCAACGCCGGCAGCAATTGCTCGTGCAGGGCCAGGGCCGCGCTGACGTGGATGGTGGTCGGGATGATGTCGTTGCTGCTCTGGCCGCAGTTGACGTGATCGTTCGGGTTGACCGTCTCGCCCAGCAAACGGCTGGCCAGGGTGGCCAGCACTTCGTTGGCGTTCATGTTGGAACTGGTGCCGGAGCCGGTCTGGAAGATGTCCACCGGGAAATGCTGCATGAAATCACCGTCGAGCAAACCCTGGGCCGCATCGACGATGGCCTTGCCTTGGGCCGCGCTGATCTGCTCCAGCTCGACGTTGGCCTGCGCGGCAGCGGCCTTGGCCAACACCAGCGCACGAATGAACTGCGCCGGCATGCGCTGACCGCTGACCGGGAAATTCACCACGGCACGCTGGGTTTGCGCGCCATACAGGGCGTCGGCCGGGACTTGCAACTCGCCCATGCTGTCGCGTTCGATACGAGTGTTACTCATCGGGAAATCCTTGCACCAGTTCGATAAGGGGAATGGAGGGTTGCAACTCGCAGGTCGCCAGTTGCCAGGTGTAGCGCTGCCAGCGCTTGAGGCGGCAGTTGCACAAAGACAGGCGTTCGAGTTCGCGCAACGGGCGCCAGGCCTGGTCGAGGCAGTAGCTGCGCCAATGCCAGGGCAGCGCGACATCGGTGGCGGTATCGAGCAGTAAACGGAATGAAGTTTCAGCGACGGTCCAGGGCGAGGTGGCCGTGCAGCAGGAGAGATAGCGGCCTTCAGCCAGGTAATGTTCGATCAGGCGCGGTTCGTCGGGGTTCAGCGCGCAACGAATCTGACGACTCATCCAGCGCCAGCTTTCGAGGTAAGGCTGCTCGTGCAAGGCAGAACTCATGATCCTGGGCTCATCCGATAATGAGATTTATTATTAGATGATAATGAGAACCAAAACAAGCCTACTTTGGTATGTACGCCGGGGACCTTATGGGATTTATGCCAAGCCATAAAAAAGGCGCGCCACCCATCAGGTGGCACGCCTTTTTTTGTAACCGGAGCGCTTAGCTACCGGCGACGGTCATCCGCTCGATCAACACCGAACCGGTGCGAATGTTGCTGCGCAGTTCCAGGTCGTTACCCACCGCGACAATCTGCTTGAACATGTCGCGCATGTTGCCGGCGATGGTGACTTCCTGCACCGCGAACTGGATTTCGCCGTTCTCGACCCAGAAACCCGCCGCGCCACGGGAGTAATCGCCGGTGACCATGTTCAGGCCGTGGCCCATCAATTCGGTCACCAACAGTCCACGGCCCATACGCCGCAGCAAGGCCGCCTGGTCTTCGTCGCCATGGGTGACGAACAGGTTGTGCACGCCGCCGGCATTCGCGGTACTCGGCATGCCCAGCTTGCGCCCGGAATAGGTGCCGAGGATGTAGGACACCAACTCACCTTTTTCGACGAACGGTTTGGCGTACGTGGCTAGGCCATCGCCGTCGAAAGCCGAGCTGCCCATGGCGCGCATCAAGTGCGGACGCTCGTCCAGGGTCAGCCACTCCGGGAACAGTTTCTGCCCCAAGGCCCCTTCGAGGAATGACGATTTACGGTACAAGTTGCCGCCCGAGATCGCCGACAAAAAGCTGCCGAACAAGCCGCCCGCCAACTCCGCCGAAAACAGCACTGGCACTTCACAGGTCGGCACCGGACGCGCACCCAAGCGGCTCGCCGCCCGTTGCGCGGCGCGCTGGCCGATGCTCACCGGATCGGCCAGCAAAGTGCCGATGCGGTTGACGTCATACCAGTAGTCCCGCTGCATCTGGCCATCCGCCTCGGCAATCATCACGCAACTCAAGCTGTGCCGGGTCGAAGCGTAGCCGCCGACAAACCCGTGGCTGTTGCCGTACACCCGGCAACCCTGGTGGGTGCTGAGCGTGGTGCCGTCGGCATTCTTGATCCGGCTGTCGGCCGCGAACGCTGCGGCTTCACAGGCCAGCGCCTGCTCAATGGCTTGCTCGGGAGTGATGTCCCACTCGTGAAACAGATCGAAATCCTGCAGATCCTTGGCCATCAGCGCGGCATCGGCCAGGCCCGACGCTTCGTCTTCGGAGGTGTGCTTGGCGATGGCCAGGGCAGCGGCGACCGTTTCGCGGATCGCGTCCGGACCACTGGCGGAGGTGCTCGCCGAGCCTTTGCGCTGGCCAACGTACAAGGTGATGCCGAAACCCTGGTCACGATTGAATTCGACGGTTTCCACTTCGCGCTGGCGCACCGACGTCGACAGGCCCTGTTCCAGGGACACCGCCACTTCGCAGGCACTGGCGCCCTGGCGCTTGGCTTCAGCGATGATCTGCTCGACTTGCTCTTGCAGTGCCGGCAATGCTTGTGGGCCGACGCTCTCAACTGCACTCATGCTGTTCTCCACTCAAATTCTGCTTTCGGCTAAGGTCTGTGAGCGACCGGGCCGGACAAGCGGCCCCCGACTGGTTATCATGGCGGCGTTTCTTTGCGGACGGCCACCATGGTTGATTCTTACGACGACTCCCTCGATACGGGAGAAAAAAGCAAATCCCAGGTCAAACGCGAGCTGCATGCTCTGGTTGACCTCGGCGAGCGCCTCACGACACTCAAGCCTGACCTGCTGGCAAAACTGCCCTTGACCGACGCCTTGCGCCGGGCCCTGGCCGATGCGCCCAAGCACGTTGCGCACATCGCGCGTAAACGGCACCTGCAGTTCATCGGCAAACTGATGCGCGATCAGGACACTGACGCCATTCTGGTTCTGCTCGATCAACTCGATGCCTCCACTCGCCAGTACAACGAACGCTTCCACAATCTTGAACGCTGGCGCGATCGCCTGATTGCCGGTGACGATGCCGTTCTGGAAAAATTCGTCAGCGAATATCCGGACGCCGATCGCCAGCAATTGCGCTCCCTGATCCGTCAGGCCCAGCACGAGGTTGCGCAAAACAAGCCTCCTGCCTCCAGCCGCAAAATCTTCAAGTACATCCGTGAGCTGGACGAAACGCAACGCGGCCTGCGTTGAGTGTCCAGGCGAGTGAGTCGCCACGCGACTCACTCGCCGCTCCTTTCCTTTATGCGCCCGTGCCACCCACGGTAATCGCATCGATCTTCAGCGTTGGCTGGCCGACACCCACCGGCACCGACTGCCCATCCTTGCCACACGTGCCCACGCCGCTGTCCAGCGACAGGTCGTTACCGACCATCGACACCTTGCTCATGGCTTCCGGACCGTTGCCGATCAACGTCGCGCCTTTGACCGGCGCGGTAATCTTGCCGTCCTCGATCAGGTACGCCTCGCTGGTGGAGAACACGAACTTGCCGCTGGTGATGTCCACCTGACCGCCGCCGAGGTTGGCGCAGTAGATGCCGCGTTTCACCGAAGCGATGATTTCCGCCGGGTCGCTTTCGCCCGCCAGCATGTAGGTGTTGGTCATGCGGGGCATCGGCAGATGGGCATAGGATTCGCGACGACCGTTGCCGGTACGGGCCACGCCCATCAGGCGCGCATTGAGCTTGTCCTGCATGTAGCCTTTGAGAACACCGTTTTCGATCAGTGTGGTGCACTCGGTTGGCGTGCCTTCATCGTCGACGCTCAGCGACCCGCGACGACCGGCCAGCGTGCCATCATCGACGATGGTGCAGAGTTTCGACGCGACGCGCTCGCCCATGCGACCGCTGTAGGCAGAGCTGCCCTTGCGGTTGAAGTCCCCTTCCAGGCCATGGCCGACCGCTTCATGCAACAGCACGCCGGACCAGCCCGAGCCCAACACCACCGGCAACGTACCGGCCGGTGCCGGAATGGCTTCGAGATTGACCAGCGCCTGACGCAGCGCTTCACGGGCGTAACTCATGGCGCGGTCTTCGGCGAGGAAATAGCGGTAGTCGGTACGCCCGCCCCCGCCATGACCACCACGTTCACGCCGGCCGTTCTGCTCAACGATCACGCTGACATTGAAACGCACCAGCGGCCGCACATCCGCCGCCAGGCTGCCATCGGTGGCGGCCACCAGAATGCGCTCCCAGACCCCGGCCATGCTCACGGTCACTTGCTGGATTCGCGGGTCGAGGGCGCGGGTCGCGACGTCGATGCGTTTGAGCAGTTCGACTTTCTCGGCGCGGGTCAGCACTTCCAGCGGGTTGTCCGGGGCGTAGAGCTGGGCGACATCCTGGGCGGTGAACGCCTGCACCGTGCCGCTCTGTCCGGCACGGGAGATGGAACGGGCAGCGCGAGCCGCCGCGCCCAGGGCTTCCAGGGTGATGGCGTTGCTGTAGGCAAATCCGGTTTTTTCACCCGATTGCGCGCGCACGCCAACACCCTGGTCGAGATTGAAGCTGCCTTCCTTGACGATCCCGTCTTCCAGCGCCCACGACTCGGAAATCTGTCCCTGGAAATACAGGTCGGCGGCATCGATGCCCGGGCCGGCCAGATCACCGAGCACCGTTTGCAGGCTCTCGATGGTGACGCCACCGGGCGCCAGGAGATGTTCACTGACTGAGGACAACAACTCGCTCATATGCTTTACGCCTTAAATTCATCGTTCTGAGGCAGGTCGCCGGGCGCCCTGCGAGAAAAAGCGCCGGTGACTGGACACCGGCATCCGCGCCCGGATGGACGCCTGTTCGCTGCTATCACGTTCGGCCAGCAGCACGGCCTCGCCTTGATCCTGTTGGGCCAGTATCCGCCCCCAGGGGTCGACAATCGCGGCATGGCCCCAGGTTTCCCGCGGCCCCGGATGCGTTCCACCCTGGGCGGCCGCGAGCACATAACACTGAGTCTCGATGGCACGCGCACGAATCAGCACCTCCCAATGCGCAGCGCCGGTGACGGCGGTAAAGGCCGACGGCGCGGTGATCAACTCGGCGCCGGCGGCACGCAATTCGCTGTACAGCTCGGGGAAGCGCAGGTCATAACACACCGTCAGGCCCACTCGGCCGACCGGCGTGTCCGCCACCACCACACCACTCCCGAAAGCATAGTCATCGGATTCACGATAACGCCCGCGGCTGTCCGCCACATCCACGTCGAACAGGTGCAGCTTGTCGTAGCGCGCCACTGTCTCGCCCTGATCGTCGACCAGCAACGAACACGCATGCACCTTGGCCGTCGGCCGATCCATCGGCGGCAATGGCAACGTACCGGCCACTGTCCATAACTTGAGGTCGCGGGCGGTCTGTTTCAACCAGGGCAGGATCGGGCCTTCGCCCAACGCCTCGGCGCGGCCGATGTCGGCGATGTCGCGACGCCCCATGGCGGCGAAGTTTTCCGGCAGCACGGCCAGCTTCGCCCCCTGGG
>Ga0247742_10003228_pt1 | contig 10378 bp, 9 predicted proteins | sample UWRJL208509C2_FD_180944 | JGI IMG/M metagenome (GOLD analysis project Ga0247742, IMG submission 180944) | Plant litter microbial communities from Arlington Agricultural Research Station in Wisconsin, United States - UWRJ-L208-509C-2 | ecosystem: Environmental > Terrestrial > Plant litter >... | reverse complement strand
CGGTGCTGTATCTGTATTTGCGGCACATCGGTTACCCGACCGCCGCCACCCGGCGCCTGGTGCAGACCGCGATCCTGATCGACCTCACCTGCTGGACAGTCTTTGCCATCGCCCAGGGCAGCCTGCATTTGAGCAGCCTGCTGTTGCCGCTGGCCTGTGCCGGTGTGCCCTTGTTGCTGCGCGTGCTCGGTGGGCGGCGGCCACGGTTGTACAGCACCTGTTTCTTCGCCTTGCTGGTAGTGGCCGAGCACTACAGGCTCAACGCGTTGATGGTCGGTATCGGCTATCTGCTGTGCATGGCCGCGCTGAAAGTGCCACTGGTGCTGCCACTGCCAGCGAACTGGATCACCGGCTTGCAGACCTGGATCGCGATTCCGCTGATCCTCACGTTCGGCATCGTACAGATCGACGTCCACAGTGCCATGGGCAGTCTCGGCTGGCTGCAACTGGGCGCACTGTTGCTGCTTCCGGTGGCCAGCAAGCTGCTGGGCAACTGGCTGGGCCTGGGTTGGGCCGGCGCTTCGTTTGCAGGCGCCAGCCGCTGGCGCGAGAGCGTGCTGCTCAACATTCGCGGCTTGAGCGAGATCGTCTTTCTCAACCTGTTGTTGCAACAACACCTCATCAGCCCGCCGCTCTACTTTGCGCTGATGCTGATGGGCCTGATCGCGACATTGATGCCGGCCCTGATCGGCCTGCATCGAATCCCCCTGGAAGCCGCCACACCGCAAAGGAACTCTCATGCCAACCGCTGAAATGGAACGTCGTCAGGTCGTGATCATCGGGGCGGGCCCTTCGGGTGCCATCGCTGCCGCGCTGCTCAAGCGCAAAGGGCATGACGTGCTGGTGATCGAACGCCAGCACTTTCCACGGTTTTCCATCGGCGAAAGCCTGTTGTCCCATTGCCTGGACTTCGTCGAGGAAGCCGGCATGCTCGATGCGGTCAACGCCGCCGGGTTCCAGCTGAAAACCGGCGCGGCGTTCGCCTGGGGCGAGCAGTACACCAGCTTCGACTTTGGCGACACCTTCAGCCAGGGCAAACCGACGACCTTCCAGGTCCTGCGGGCGGATTTCGACAAGCTGCTGGCCGATCAGGCAGCGCTGCAAGGCGTGGACATCCGCTACGGCGAGACCATCGTCAGCGTCGACATCGACCGGGAAAAACCGTGGCTCGGCGTGCAACGCGAAGACGGCAGCGAGTACCGCATCGAAGCCGATTTCATGCTCGATGCCAGCGGCTACGGCCGCGTCCTGCCGCGCTTGCTCGACCTTGAGGCACCGTCGAACTTCCCGGTGCGCCAGGCGGTGTTCACCCACATCGAAGACCATATCGACCAACCGGGTTTCGACCGCACGAAAATCCTCATCACCACCCATCCGACCCAGCGCGATATCTGGTTCTGGACCATCCCGTTCAGCAATGGCCGCTGCTCGCTGGGCGTGGTGGCGGCAGCGGAGCATTTCCACGGTTGCAGCGAGAACCTGGACGACTGCCTGCGCGGTTTCATTGCCCAGACCCCCAGCCTCGGCGGCGTGCTGGGCAATGCCGTGTGGGACACCTCGGCACGCGTCATCGGCGGGTATTCGGCCAACGTCAAGACCCTGCATGGTCCGGGCTATGCCTTGCTGGGCAACGCGGCGGAATTTCTCGACCCGGTCTTCTCTTCCGGCGTGACCATCGCCATGCGCTCGGCGAGCATGGCCGCCGGGGTCCTGCACCGTCAGTTGCAAGGCGAACGTGTCGACTGGCAGCGCGAATTCGCCGAACCGCTCAAGCGCGGTGTCGATACGTTCCGCTGTTACGTCGAGGGCTGGTACGCCGGCACGTTCCAGGATGTGATTTATCATCCGGACAGCTCGCCCGACATCCGCCGCATGATCAGCTCGATTCTCGCCGGTTACGCCTGGGATGAGCGCAACCCGTTCGTCGCCGAACCCAAACGCCGACTGCGAATGCTGTCAGAACTCTGTGCAAGGGATGCAACATGAATTACTTGAGCGACCACTACGTCGAGGAGACCCGCTTCGGTCTCTGGTTCCTGCGCAGCCATACCTGGCAGCATCATGTATTGCGGGTGGCGATCAATGATCTGCGCAGCCTGTTCAGCGAACCGTTGCCGGACCGTCCCGTGCTGCTCGATGCCGGTTGCGGCCAGGGCAAGTCCTTTCAGCACCTGCGCCAGACCTTTGCCCCACAGCGCCTGCTCGGTGTCGATGCCGACCCGCACAGCCTCGACCAGAGCCACGCAGAGGCCGTGCGCCAGGGCATCGACGTCGAGTTGCTGGGCGGCGACTGCGCCACCCTGCCCGTACCGGATGCCAGCGTCGACCTGTTGTTCTGTCACCAGACCTTCCATCATCTGGTGGAACAGGAAAAGGCCCTGGCCGAGTTCTACCGGGTGCTCAAGCCGGGTGGCCACCTGCTGTTCGCCGAGTCCACCGAGGCTTACATTGATACCTGGGTCATCCGCTGGTTGTTCCGCCACCCCATGCACGTGCAGAAAAGCGCCGCCCAGTACCTCGAGATGATTCGTCGCCAGGGTTTTGAATTCGAGCCGCACAACGTGTCTTATCCGTATTTGTGGTGGAGCCGGTCCAGGGATTTCGGCCTGCTTGAACGTTTTGGCCTGCGCCAGCCGAAACCCTTCGGCCAGCGGGAAGAAACCCTGGTCAACGTGGTGGCGCGCAAGCCATTGGCAGGAACTGAGTGATGTTCAACGTTAATCGTGCGTGCTCTGCAGGAGCGAACCTGCTCGCGATGGTCGTCAACGATAACGCTGGTTTTCTGAATGCCCGCGGTGCCTGGCAGCGCTTGGCGAGCAAGCTCGCTTCGACAGGTCTGCTGTTTGCTGCCTTGCTGCTGAGCGCATGCACCAGCCGACCACCGCTGCCAGAGCAAACGCCGAACCTGCCGTTGCCCCAACAATTGCACATCCAGCGCCTGCTGGACGGCCAGCGTCAGGACTGGGTGCTGGTGATCGCCCGCGAAGGGCCGGGCATTCGCTGGTCGATGATGGATTTGCTGGGCATCCCCCAGGCACGCCAGAAACTGATCGACGGCCAGTGGCAGGCGGACGGCTTGCTCCCCCCTGACCCGGAGGCACGGGCATTGTTCGCCGCATTGCTGTTCGCCCTGACACCCGAGAACGAATTGTCGGTCAACTACCCGCAGGCCTGGCAACATGGCGCCCAGCGCTCGTTGCCGGAGCATTGGGATGTGCGCTACTCCCAACCGTTGAACTTTGAACTGAAACTGCCCAAGGGCCCGACGTATCAAGTCACGCCCCTGACCGGTGAAACCCCATGACCGCCTACCTCAATGCCCTCGGGGTGATCTGCGCCCTGGGCCGCGACAAACTGCAGGTTGCACGCAACCTGTTTGCCGGCGATTGCTCGGGCATGCGCAGCGAGGCCGGCTGGGTGCCGGAACGTTCGATACCCGTGGCCGCCGTGCGCGGTGAGCTGGCGCCGATCCCGCCTGAACTGGCACGGCAAAGCAGCCGCAACAACCAACTGCTGCTGGAAGCGGCGTTGCAGATCCGCGACGACATCGACCGCGCGATCCACACCTACGGGCGCGACCGTATCGGCGTGGTCCTTGGCACGAGCACGTCGGGTATCGACGAAGCCAGCCAAGGCCTGGCCCATTACATCCGCGAACAGCAGTTCCCGGCCGAATATGACTACCGACAACAGGAGCTCGGCGCACCGGCGGACTTCCTTGCGGACTGGCTGCAGTTGAGCGGTCCGGCCTACGTGATTTCCACCGCCTGCACCTCCAGCGCCCGGGCGCTGATGAGCGCGCAACGCCTGCTGGATCTGGGCCTGTGCGACGCCGTGCTGTGCGGGGGCGTGGACACGCTGTGCAAACTGACCCTCAATGGCTTTTCAGCGCTGGAAGCCGTGTCGGCACAGCGCTGCAACCCCTTCTCGGTGAACCGCAACGGGATCAACATCGGTGAAGCGGCGGCGCTGTTCCTGATGACCCGACAGGCAAACGACACACCTTCGATTGCCCTGCTCGGCTGCGGCGCCAGCTCCGATGCCCACCACATTTCCGCACCGGAACCGACCGGCCGCGGCGCCCTGCAAGCGATGCGCAAGGCCCTGAGCCGGGCTCAGCTGCAACCCGGACAGATCAGCTACCTGAACCTGCACGGCACGGCCACCCAACACAACGATGCCATGGAAAGCCTGGCCGTCGCGGCGCTGTTTGCGCACGGCGTGCCGTGCTCGTCGACCAAACCCATGACGGGCCACACCCTCGGCGCGGCCGGCGCGCTGGAAGCGGCGTTCTGCTGGCTGAGCCTGAGTGCGGACAACCACCGGCAAGCGCTGCCGCCCCATGTCTGGGACGGCCAGCAGGATCCCGACCTGCCGCCCTTGAAATGGGTGACCACAACCGATCATCTGACGTCCATTGCACCTCGCTATCTGATGAGCAATTCCTTTGCCTTCGGTGGCAATAATGTCAGCCTGATTATCGGAGACGCCCCATGATTGACTGGCCGCTCGCCGAACTGCTGCCGCACGCCGGCGACATGATCCTCATCGATCAGATCCTGGCGTTCGATGACGAGCAGATTCGCACCCGCCTCACCGTCAGGCCCGATGGCCTGTTCAGTCGTCCCGACGGCGGCCTGCCGGCATGGGTCGGCATCGAATTGATGGCCCAGAGCGTGGCCGCCTACGCCGGTTGCCATGCGCGCCAGCGCGGCGATGCCGTGGCGCTGGGTTTCCTGCTGGGCACGCGCAAGTTCGAATGCAACGTCGATCATTTCCCTGCGGGAACCGAGCTGGCCATCCACGGCATTCGCTCTTTGGAAGACGACAACGGCATGGGCGTGTTCGAATGCCATATCAACGCTCCCGGCATTCATGCGACCGCTCGTCTGAATGTGTTTCGACCGCCGCAGGCCGACCAATACCTGCATGAAACGCCACAAGCCCCTTCACAAGGAACCCAGGCATGACTGAATCCGTACTGGTCACCGGTTCCAGCCGTGGCATCGGCCGCGCCATCGCCCTGCGCCTGGCCCAGGCCGGCTACGACATCGTGCTGCATTGCCGCAACGGCCTTGCAGACGCCGAGGCCGTGAAGGCCGACATCGAAGCCTTGGGCCGCCAGGCGCGCATCCTGCAATTCGACGTCTCCGACCGCGCCAGTTGCAAGGCGGTCCTGGAAGCCGACGTTGACAGCCACGGCGCCTATTACGGTGTGGTGCTCAACGCCGGCCTGACACGCGACGGTGCATTTCCAGCGCTGAGCGAGGATGATTGGGATGTGGTGATGCGGACCAACCTCGACGGTTTCTACAACGTGCTGCACCCGGTCATGATGCCGATGATCCGTCGTCGCGCGGCCGGACGCATCGTTTGCATCACCTCGGTTTCCGGTTTGATCGGCAATCGCGGCCAGGTCAACTACAGCGCTTCGAAGGCCGGCCTGATCGGCGCGGCCAAGGCACTGGCCATCGAACTGGGCAAGCGCAGAATCACCGTCAACTGTGTCGCCCCCGGCCTGATCGACACAGCCATGCTCGACGAAAATGTGCCGGTGGAAGAACTGATGAAAATGATTCCCGCACAACGCATGGGCACGCCTGAAGAAGTGGCCGGCGCGGTGAATTTCCTGATGTCCGCGGAAGCGTCGTACATCACCCGGCAGGTGCTGGCCGTCAACGGGGGCCTGTGCTGATGAAGCGCGTCGTCGTCACCGGCATGGCCGGCATCACCTCGCTGGGCAGCGACTGGGACACCATCGCCGCCCATTTCGCGGGCAATCGCAGCGGCATTCGCCGGATGCACGAGTGGGATCGCTTCACCGAACTCAACACACGCCTGGCCGGGCCGATCGATGACTTCAAAGTGCCAAGCCACTGGACTCGCAAGCAACTGCGCAGCATGGGCCGCGTCTCGCGCCTGGCCGTCGGTGCGGCGGAACAGGCATTGGCCGACGCCGGTTTGCTGGGCGACGAGTCGATCAAGGACGGGCGCATGGGTGTCGCCTGCGGTTCGTCCACGGGCAGCACCGACGAGATCAAGGCGTTCGGCAACATGCTGCTCAACTCCGTCGCCGAGGGCCTCAATGCCAACTCCTACGTGCGGATGATGCCGCACACCACGGCGGCGAACATCAGCATCTTCTTCGGCCTGACCGGCCGGCTGATCCCCACCTCCAGCGCCTGCACCAGCGGCAGCCAGGGCATCGGCTATGCCTATGAAGCGATCAAGTTCGGTCGCCTGCCCCTGATGCTGGCCGGTGGCGCCGAAGAACTGTGCCCCACTGAAGCCATGGTGTTCGACGCGCTGTATGCCACCAGCCTGAAAAACGACGCGCCACAGACGTCGCCGCGCCCCTACGACAGCGGTCGCGACGGCCTGGTGATCGGTGAAGGTGGCGGCATGCTGGTACTCGAGGAACTCGAGCATGCCCTGGCGCGCGGCGCGCATATCCATGCCGAAATCGTCGGCTTCGGCAGCAACGCCGACGGCCAGCACACCACCCGCCCGGAACAGGCGACCATGCGCCGCGCGATGGAACTGGCACTGGAAGACGCCAGCTTGCAGCCATCGGACATCGGCTACGTCAACGGCCACGGCACCGCCACCGAACAGGGCGACATCGCCGAAACCCTGGCGACCAGCAGCCTGTTCGGCGAGCACATGCCGATCAGTTCGCAAAAGAGCTTCCTCGGCCACACCCTCGGCGCCTGCGGTGCACTGGAGTCCTGGTTCAGCATCGAAATGCTCAATCGCGACCTGTACGTCCACACCCTCAATCTCGATGAGGTGGACCCGCATTGCGGCCCGCTCGACTACCTGCGCGGCGAGTTCCGGCAGATGCACAACCAGTACGTGATGAACAACAACTTTGCCTTTGGCGGGGTGAACACGTCGTTGATTTTCCGGCGTTGGTCTCAGTAACGCCAGAACGACAAAGGGCGCCTTTCGGCGCCCTTTCACAAACAGCTCGGCTTCAAACCTTCACACCCAGCGCACTGCGCAACTGCGTCCTCGATTGCCTCGAACGCATCTGTTTGCCACGGTCAACCATCCTCACCCTTGCTCGTCAACAACGCCACAAACGCCTTGGCCATCGGCGATTTCTGATCCTTGCGCTGCACCAGCCACACCGCCGACACCGCAGCCGGGTCGAGCAAACGCCGGTAAACCACGCCATCGATGCGCACCCGCTGGTAGGAAGCGGGCAGCACCGATACGCCGAGCCCCGCAGCCACCAACCCGATGATGGTCATCGCCTCGCCCGCCTCTTGCGCGAAGTTCGGGCTGAACCCTGCATCCCGTGTCAGGGCCAACAACTGCGCGTACAACCCACTGCCGTAACTGCGTGGGAAAAAGACAAAGGGCTCGTGAGCCAGGGCTGAAAGAAACAGGCCGTCTTCACTGCCAAGCGCCAGTGGATGCTTGGAGCTGAGCACCGCCACCAGGGGTTCGCTCATCAATTCCACCACGCTGAGCGAATCCGGCAAACCCAGGGGGCGCATGATGCCGACTTCAATCGATTCATCCACCAGCGCATCGGCCACCTGGGTGCTGCTCATTTCCCGAAGGGTCAGGTGCACCGCTGGAAAGCGCTGGCGAAAGGTGAAAATCGCCTGGGGAATGGTCGAGTTGAACGGCGCCGACGAGGTGAACCCCATCTTCAGTTCGCCCAGTTCACCCAACTGCGCCCGGCGCGCCACATCGGCGGCTTTGTCGACCTGCGCCAACACCAGTCGCGCCTCTTGCAGGAACAACCGCCCCGCTTCGCTCAATTCGACCCGACGATTGGTGCGCTCGAACAACCGCGCCCCAACCTCCTGTTCCAGCGCCTGGATCTGCTGGCTCAGCGGCGGTTGCGAGATGCCCAGCATCTGGGCGGCACGGCCGAAGTGCAGTTCCTCGGCCACGGCGATGAAGTAGCGCAGGTGGCGCAATTCCATGAACACTCCATTAGGTCGTAAAACCTCTTAAACAGGTCGAACAATATATTGGATTGAATCATTAGCCAGCTATATGCTTTTTTCATTGCCTGACCGGCTGCCCGCTCCGAGGTCTCAAGTGAAAACTGTTGTCGCTCCACTCGCCCATGAAGTTCCTCCCGCCGCACTGGGTGATGCCGCCGCCGAGCTCAAGGAGATCTACATCGAAAAAGGCACGCCGATGTTCATGCGCACGGTGCTGGCATTGTTCTGCGGCGGCTTTGCCACCTTCGCGCTGCTGTACTGCGTGCAACCGATGATGCCGCTGCTGTCCCACGAATACGCCATCAACGCGGCGCAGAGCAGCCTGATCCTGTCGATGGCCACCGGCATGCTTGCCATCGGCCTGCTGATCACCGGGCCCATCTCCGACCGTGTCGGGCGCAAACCGGTGATGGTTCTGGCGCTGTTTGCCGCCTCGCTGTGCACCATTGCCAGTGCGATCATGCCGAGCTGGCAGGGCGTGCTGCTGATGCGTGCGTTGAGCGGCTTGTCGTTGAGCGGCCTGGCGGCGGTGGCCATGACGTACCTGAGCGAGGAGATCCATCCCAACCACATTGGCCTGGCGATGGGCCTGTACATCGCCGGCAACGCCATCGGAGGCATGAGCGGACGCTTGATCACCGGTGTCTTGATCGACTTCGTCAGCTGGCACACCGCTATGCTGGTGGTCGGCGGCCTGGCGCTGGTCGCGGCGGCGGTGTTCTGGAAAATCCTCCCTGAATCGCGCAACTTCCGCCCCCGCTCGCTGCACCCGCGCAGCCTGCTGGACGGTTTCACCATGCATTTTCGCGATGCCGGCTTGCCGCTGTTGTTTCTCGAAGCCTTTGTCCTGATGGGCGCGTTCGTCACCCTGTTCAACTACATCGGCTACCGTCTGCTCGCCGAGCCGTACCATATGGACCAGGCCTACGTCGGACTGCTCTCGGTCGTGTACCTGTCGGGCATCTACAGCTCCGCGAAAATCGGCGCCCTGGCGGACAAGCTGGGCCGGCGCCAGGTGCTCTGGGCCACCATCGCGCTGATGCTCGCCGGCCTCGGCCTGACCCTGCTCACCCCGGTGCCCGTGGTCATCATCGGCATGCTGATTTTCACCTTCGGCTTCTTCGGCGCGCATTCGGTGGCCAGCAGCTGGATCGGCCGCCGCGCCACCAAAGCCAAGGGCCAGGCATCGTCGCTGTACCTGTTCAGCTACTACGCCGGCTCGAGCATCGCCGGGACCGCCGGCGGCGTGTTCTGGCACCTCGGCGGCTGGAACGGCATCGGCCTGTTCATCGGTGCGTTGCTGGTGGTGGCGTTGCTGATCGCGTTGAAACTGGCGAAATTGCCGCCGTTGGGAAATGTGAGCGCCTGAACTCGCTCCACCACAAACAAATGAGGGAGCGAGCCTGCTCGCGATGGGGGAGTGTCAGCCAATACAAGGATGGCTGATGCACCGCTATCGCGAGCAGGCTTGCTCCCATTCGTTTAACGCCTGAAGATTACTCGTGATACTGCGCCGACAACTCGTGCACCGCGCGCAGGAACGCACCCGCATGCTCCGGATCGACTTCCGGGGTGATGCCGTGACCGAGGTTGAACACGTGGCCGCTGCCCTTGCCGTAACTGGCCAGGATCCGCCCGACTTCGGTGCGAATCGCTTCAGGCTTGGCATAGAGCACGGTAGGGTCCATGTTGCCTTGCAGGGCGACCTTGTTGCCGACACGGGCACGGGCGTTGCCGATGTCGCACGTCCAGTCCAGGCCCAGCGCGTCGGCACCGGCGTCGGCAATGCTTTCCAGCCACAGGCCGCCGTTCTTGGTGAACAGGATGACCGGCACCTGACGACCTTCGTGCTCGCGGATCAGGCCGCTGACGATTTTCTTCATGTAGGCCAGGGAGAATTCCTGATAGGCCGCCGCCGACAGGTTGCCACCCCAGGTGTCGAAAATCTGCACGGCCTGCGCGCCGGCCTTGATCTGGCCATTGAGGTAGCTGGTGACCGACTGCGCGAGCTTGTCCAGCAGCAGGTGCATGGCTTGCGGGTTGTCGTAGAGCATGGCCTTGGTCTTGCGGAAGTCTTTCGACGAGCCGCCTTCGACCATGTAAGTGGCCAGGGTCCATGGGCTGCCGGAGAAGCCGATCAGCGGTACACGACCGTTCAGTTCGCGGCGAATGGTGCTGACCGCATCCATCACGTAACCGAGGTCTTTGTGTGGATCAGGAATCGGCAGGGCCTCGATGTCGGCCAGGGTGCTGACGACTTTCTTGAAGCGCGGGCCTTCGCCGGTTTCGAAGTACAGGCCTTGGCCCATGGCATCGGGGATGGTCAGGATGTCGGAGAAGAGGATCGCCGCGTCCAGTTGCGGATAGCGGTCGAGCGGCTGCATCGTGACTTCGCAAGCGAACGCCGGGTT
>Ga0247742_10003227_pt1 | contig 10378 bp, 12 predicted proteins | sample UWRJL208509C2_FD_180944 | JGI IMG/M metagenome (GOLD analysis project Ga0247742, IMG submission 180944) | Plant litter microbial communities from Arlington Agricultural Research Station in Wisconsin, United States - UWRJ-L208-509C-2 | ecosystem: Environmental > Terrestrial > Plant litter >... | reverse complement strand
GAGGCGTCGTGCGGCTGGTATCCGAGCCGCTGGAGGAAGCTCTTGATCTTGTCGGCGTCCTTGCGGTCGTCGGGCAGGAACTGCTTCAGCGCCTTTTCGGCGAACTTCTGGTAATCGGCGTCGTCATGCTCGGCGCGCGCGGTGCCGGTGATGGTCAGCGCCTCGGGCAGCAGGCCGTCGGCGTGGAGGCCATAGAGCGAGGGCAGCAGCATGCGCTGGGCGAGGTCGCCCGTCGCTCCGAACAGCAGCAGCTTGGCGACTGGCTGGCGCGTTCCTGGCATTAGACGATCTCCTTGGTTCGCGTGGGCGAAACGAATCGGTGGCCGCTTAAAGCGTCAGCCCGGCGACCGGGTCCAGCCCCGCCATCAGATTTAGGTTCTGCACGGCCGCGCCGGCGGCGCCCTTGCCGAGATTGTCGAGCGTGGCGATCAGCCGCGCCTGGCCGGTCTCGGCATTGCCGCAGACGCGCAGGGTGAGCCGGTCGGTGCCGGCATCGTCCTCGATCGACACGGTAGCGGCATCGCCCTCGACGACGCGGACGACCGGCGAGGTCTTGTACGCTTCGCGCAAAGCCGCTTCGCACGCGGCGAGCGACGGGCGGCGAGGAAAGATATGGAGCGGCAGCGGCACTTCGACGAGCATGCCGCGATAGGTGTTGACCACGGCGGGCGTGAAGATCGGCGCATGCTCGACGCGGGCGTGCTTCTGCATCTCGCCGACATGTTTGTGCGCCAGCGCGAGCGCATAAGCGCGCGCGGCGGGAGGCGGCGTGCCGTTTTCGTACTCGGCGATCATCGCCTTGCCGCCGCCCGAATAGCCCGACAGAGCGTTGACGGTGAGCGGCCAGTCGGCTGGGATCAGCCCGGCGCGGACGAGCGGCCGGACCAGCGCGAGGAAGCCGGTCGGGTAGCAGCCGGGGTTGCTGACACGGGGCGCGGACGCAACCGCATCGGCGGCACCGGGTTCGAGCTCGGGGAAACCATAGGTCCAGCCCTCGGCGGTGCGGAACGCGGTCGATGCGTCGATCACGCGAGTGCGATCGTTGTCGATCAGCGACACCGCTTCGCGCGAAGCTGCGTCGGGCAGGCAGAGGATGACGAAATCGGCGGCGTTGAGCGCTTCGGCGCGCGCCTTGGCATCCTTGCGGAGATCGTCGTCGAGGATGATCTGCTCGATATCGGCACGCCCGGCGAGCCGATCGCGGATTTCGAGGCCGGTGGTGCCGACCGCGCCATCGATGAAAACGCGTGTGCTCATGACGAAGCCCTCACCAGTGCCGTCTCATCGAGATAGCCGACCAGCCCGCAGCCGGGCGCCTTGCCCCAGGCGTTGCCGCCGGCGAGTTCGAACACCTCGAAGACATCGCCCGGCACCAGCCCCGCCTGCACGTCCGAATCGCCATCGCGCGTGGCACGAAGCTCGGTCGCGCGGTCGAGCACCATCAGCACCGGCGCGGCGTAATGCGGGGCGAACACCCGGTCGGCCAGCCGCACGTCGGCGAGATCACGGCGTACCGCGTTGAAACGGGGATCAATCTCGACCGAGTGCCCCAGCAGCGCGAAGCTCCGGCGTGGGGCTGCGGCGGGGTGTTGGCTGCTCTGTATCGCCGATAAACTGGCCGAACTCTTCAAGAAAATTTGCCCCCTCGGACGTTTGCGCGATGAAGATATTGCGCTTGTCGGTATCGTCGCGCTGGCGCCGCAGATAGCCGAGGGAGCCAAGTCTATTCAAGGCGCGCGTGACGACCGGCTTGGAAACGTTCAGAACCCGCGCCAGCCCGCGCACCGTATGCGGCCCGGGGGTGAGATATACGAACAGGAGCAACGCCATCTGCCGGTTGGTGAGATCGGGTTCACCCGACCGGACATAATCGACCAGCGCTTGCATCCAGCTATCGAGCGAACGATTGTACCCAGAGGCCACGGCGAGTCTTTCTGTTTTAAGCAACTCGACATCCCGCAGTCCGGGATGCTCGCAAGGTGTAACGATCCGCATACACTCTGGTTTCAGATGGGTCTCGAAATGTCGGTGCATATACCACGGCGGTTGATCGACATTGATTGCGGGCCTATGTGCGCCGCTTGAATTTCCCCGCAGGGTAGCCCGATTTCATGCTGTTCCAGTTCCTCCTCGTCGTTCACGCCATCATCGCCGCCCTGTTGGTGGGGGTGATTCTCGTGCAGAAGTCCGAAGGCGGCGGTCTGGGGATGGGCGGTAGCCCGTCGGGGCTGATGTCGGCACGGGGTGCTGCGGATTTCCTCACCCGCGCGACCACGGTGTTGGCGACCTTGTTCGTGACGCTGAGCATCGTGCTCGCCGTGCTGGCGGCGCGTGGTCATACCGCCAAGATCGACACGACGCTGGCGACCGGCAAGCCGGCCGCACCCGCGGCGCAACTGCCGGTGCCGCAGGCGCCCGCCGATGACGCGGCGCCGTTCTCCTCGGCGGCCAGGCAGGCGATCGGCAATGACGCCGCCCCGGCCGGCACTGCGCCCGCCGGCAACAACAGCGTTCCGCTCGCCCAGTAAGCGGCATTCCATCGCGCGGGAGCACTAGCTCCCGCTTTTCTTTATGGTCGCCGGAGTCGCGCGCTTGTCGCGCCACGGCGTTTGACGTTAGGCGTTTCCTCCCATGGCGCGGTTCATTTTCATCACCGGCGGCGTGGTTTCCTCGCTCGGCAAGGGTCTCATGGCGGCGAGCCTCGCGGCTCTATTGCAGGCACGCGGCTATCGCGTGCGAATCCGCAAGTTCGATCCCTATCTGAACGTCGATCCCGGCACGATGTCGCCCTATCAGCACGGCGAGGTCTATGTGACCGACGACGGCGCCGAGACCGACCTCGATCTGGGCCATTATGAACGTTTCACCGGCGTCGCCTCGCGCCAGTCGGACAACGTGACCTCGGGCCGGATCTATCAGCAGATCATCACGCGCGAGCGTCGCGGCGACTATCTCGGCGCGACCGTGCAGGTGATCCCGCACGTCACAGACGCGATCAAGGAGTTCGCGCAAGCCGAAACCGACGATCTCGATTTCGTGCTGTGCGAGATCGGCGGGACGGTCGGCGATATCGAATCCTTGCCGTTCATCGAGGCGATCCGCCAGCTGAAGAACGATGTCGGGCGGGGCAATTCGATCAGCATTCACGTCACTCTGGTGCCGTACATCGCCGCAGCGGGCGAGTTGAAGACCAAGCCGACCCAGCATTCGGTACGCGAACTCGCCGCTATGGGGGTTCAGCCCGACGTTTTGGTGTGCCGCTGCGAGCAGCCGCTGCCCGAGAGCGACCGCGCCAAGATCGCGCTGTTCTGCAACGTCCCCAAGGAAGCAGTGATCCCGGCGCTCGACGCGAAGAGTATCTACGCCGTGCCGGTGCAATATCACCAGGAAGGGCTAGACGCCGCTGTCCTCAATGCCTTCGGGATCGCCCCCGGCGGCGCACCCGATCTGTCGCGCTGGACCGACATCATGGACCGCGTCACCAACCCCGAGGGCGAAGTGACGATCGGCGTGGTCGGCAAATATGTCGGCTTGCAGGACGCGTACAAGTCCTTGAACGAGGCGCTGGTGCATGGCGGCATCGCCAACCGCGTCAAGGTCAACGTCCAGTGGATCGACGCGGAGCTGTTCGAGGCGGCCGATAGCGACATCGCCGCCAAGCTCGAACCGATGCACGCGATCCTCGTGCCCGGCGCGTTCGGATCGCGCGGTGCCGAGGGCAAGATCGCCAGCGTCCGCTTCGCGCGCGAGCGGCGCGTGCCCTATCTCGGCATCTGCTTCGGCATGCAGATGGCCTGCGTCGAGGGGGCGCGCGATCTTGCCGGCATCGCCGAGGCAAGCTCGACCGAGTTCGGCCCGACCAGTGAGCCGGTGGTCGGCATGATTACCGAGTGGATGAGCGACGCCGGCATCGAGAAGCGCGAAGAAGGCGGTGATCTCGGCGGGACGATGCGGCTCGGCGCGTATGAAGCGAAGCTCGACGGCAACAGCGTCGTCGCCTCGATCTACGGCGGCGAGACGATCTCCGAACGCCACCGCCACCGCTACGAGGTCAACACCGCGTATCGCGAGGCGCTGGAGCAGGGCGGCCTCGTGTTCAGCGGCATGTCGCCCGACGGGATGCTCCCCGAAATCGTCGAGCGGCCCGACCATCCGTGGTTCGTCGGCGTGCAGTTCCACCCGGAGCTGAAGAGCAAGCCGTTCGACCCGCATCCGTTGTTCAAGAGCTTCATCGAAGCGGCGGTGAAGCAGAGCCGATTGGTTTGAATAGGGCCGAAGCGCGAGGGCGCCAACAGGCGCCCTCCGGCGAAACTACCCAATCGTCTTGAACGGGTTCGCGATTTTCAGGCCGTCTCCGACCACGAGCCCATCCTGCATGTCCTCTGAAAACAGCACCTTGCATCGCGCACGAAGCGCCGAAGCGACGATCAACGCGTCGTAGAAGGAGAAGCCGTAGCGCTGTGCGAGTGCGATCGCATCGGTGTGGGTTTCGAGGTCGATGGGATGAATGGCCCGAGCGAGCGTCCGAATCGCAGCCAAGGCTTGCTCGATTTGGCGCCAATCGAAGCCGAGCTTTCGGCGAGCGACATTCGCGAACTCGTTGAGAACTTGGACGCTTATATCCCCGCCCCGGTCCAGCAGCGCTTCCGCTACGATCGCTCGGGCATCATCGGAGAAGGCGTAGATGAGGACATTCGTGTCCAGGAACACCTTTGCCATCAACCGCGCTCGTTCGCCTCTTCACGCGAGAAACTCCAGCCCGGCGGCAGTGGACGACGGAGCTGGCGAATGCTGTCGAGCGCAGCCGCACGTTCGCGGTCGCGCTCGACAAGAAACGTCCGCTCCCCCGCGATGCGGACCTCGATGTCATCGCCTTCCTTGAGCGCCAGTGCCTCGACAACCGCAGCGGGAAGGCGGATTGCGAGGCTGTTGCCCCAACGTGTGACCTGCATCGTGCGCCTCGCTAGATATACAATGAGAACGTATATCGTTTAGCTTCATATTTCCACCATCGTCACACCAGCCGCAAAGCGCGATCGTGGTCCTGACCGGGGCCGATGATGCGGTGGACGAAAATACGTTCCGCTCTGACGGAATACAGGATGCCGTAGCCCTTCCAGGAACGGCGGCGGATACCGTGATGTTCGTAGCGTGGCACAAGCGGGAAGGCGCGGGGCGTCTCGGCCAGGCGACCGGCGGCTTCACGCAACTCGCCGATGAAAGATACCGCCCGGGCGGGATTGTCACGCGCGATATGGTGCCCGATCCGACGAAGATCGTCGAACGCGAGCGAGGATAAGACAACTCTCACTAAGCGACAGTGCCGTTCGCCGTTTGAAGCTCCGCGATCAACGTATCGCATACTTCGTCGAGATCGCGGCCCCCGCCAGCTTCCCGTTCCGCTAAGCTCTGCGCGATTGAGGCGTCCAGTTCACGCAGCCAGCGTTCTTCGTCCTCGATCGTGCTCTGGTCGCGTCGGATCAGGTCGCGAACATAGTCGCTGACGCTGGCATATTGGCCACTGTCGAGCCGGCGCTGGACGAAATCGCGCATCGGATCGGGCAGCGAAACGTTCATGGAAGCCATAGGTCACCTCGGCAGTCTTAATGGCAAAAACTGCCATTCGCTTCAAGGTGCCCGCCCATAAAAGCGGCGGCGGCGTTTCAATTGGCTACCGTGAACGTCACGCTACGCTTGTCCACATCAACCCCGGTCAGCGTAACCCGCACCGCATCGCCCGGCGCGACACCCGTCGCCGCCACCCGCGTCACGACCGGCGCGTCGCACATTTGAATCCGCGCGCCGCGATCGTCGACGTCGGTGACGATCGCGTCGAAGCTCTGGCCGACATCGCGCGACAGCATCACCGCTTCGGCGAGATCGATCACGGCGCGGTCGATCTGGCCGCCGAGCGCTTCGGCCTTGGCCATGACCTTGGGGAGCGTCTCGAACGCGGCACTGATCGTCTCCGGCACCGGGCGGCCGCCCGCGATGGCGAGCGTCGCCTCCACCACATAGCGGTCGGCGAGGCGGCGCAAGGGAGCGGTGGCGTGGGCGTAGGTCGCGGCCATCGCGGCGTGCCACGGTTTCATGCCGTCACGATACGGCGTGTAGCTCGCGCCCTGACCGGCGCGTCGGATCGCGAGCATGAAGGCGGCCTGATGCGGATCGGCGGCGTCGAGCGTGCGGGCATAATCGTCGAGCGATTGTGCCTTGGGCCAGTCGAGCCGATAGGCGCGGGCGGTGTTGCGCAGGCGCGCGATGGCGTGTTCGTCGGGCGCGGCCATCACGCGGAACAGGCCGGTGTGGTGCGCGGCGAGAGCATCGGCGATGGCCATGTTGGTGGCGAGCGACAGCGCGGCGTTCTGATCCTCGGCGGCGAGACGCGGGCGGAAGGCGAGTTGATAGGTATCCGGGCCGGTCGCGCTTACCTCCTGTTCAGGCGGATCGACGCGGGCCGCGCCGCGCGCCATCTCGGCCGCCGCGATCCGGTGTGACAGTTCGGGAAAGCCAGCGGGCAGGTCGGCTGCGGTCACGCTGTCATAGGCGAGCTTGGCGCGGCTGCGGATCAGCGCGCGTTCGGCACCGTCGAGCTTGACCGCGCCGTCGGGCGCGACGCGCACGGTGAAGATCACCGCCGGGCGGGGGCCGTCGGGTAGCAGACTCGCCGCGCCCTGGCTCAGCACCGGCGGATAGAGCGGCGCCTTGCCGTCGGGGAGGTACAAAGTCTCGCCACGCCGCCATGCCTCGATATCGAGCGGATCGCCGTCGCCGACGAACCATGCGACATCGGCGATCGCATAGTGCAGCAGCAGGTCGTCGCCCGCCGGCTGAATCGAGAACGCCTGATCGAGATCGGTCGAGCTGGCGGGGTCGAGCGTGACGAATGGCTCGGCGGTGCGATCGACATGTTCGGTGGGCGCGCGCCGCGCGGCGGTTTCGGCGGCGGCCAGCACCGCGGGCGGGAAGCTCTCGGGCACCTGATATTGCGTGCGGATGGCGCGCAGGCCGCGCGCGAGGGCGTGAGTGGGATCGACGAGCGTCTTCATCCCCGTCCGCTACACCCGATCGAAAGCTTGGAAAAGGCGCGCAAAAAGGGCGCCCGGATCGCTCCGGGCGCCCTCCTGCGGCGCTCTCTTCGGGAAGGGGGGCGAGAGCGCCCGGCCGCGCGTTACGCGGCCTTTGCTTCGTCGGCCGTCGCGTTCTCGACAGCGGCGAGGGGGGCGCCGGTCTTGATCGCGATGGTCTTGGGCTTGGCCGCCTCGGGCACTTCGCGGACGAGATCGATCACGAGCAGGCCATCGGTGAGGCGGGCATCATCGACGCGCACGAAATCGGCGAGCTCGAAGCGACGCTCGAAGCTGCGATTGGCGATGCCGAGATGCAGGAAGGTGTTCTGACCTTCCTTCTCATCCTTCTTGCCCTTCACCTGCAGCAGATTCTGCTGGGCGACGATCTCGATCTCGTCACGGCTGAAGCCGGCGACGGCGAGGGTGATCCGGTAGCGGTCGTCGGCGACTCGCTCCAGATTGAACGGGGGGTAATTGTCCGCCGCCTGCTGGCGCGCGCTGGTTTCGAGCATGTCGAAGAGCCGGTCGAAACCGATTGCGGAACGGCGGTATGGGGTGAGATCGAACTGACGCATGTGCATGCCTCCTGTGAGCGAATGAACGTTGCTGAAGGGCGCCCGCACGGCGGCGCGGCGCCCGGTTTCGTGCGGCCCGATTGGCGCCGCACGCCGCAGATTTGGGGCGTTCGTTTCGGGGTTCAAGAGGCTTGCACGCGGATTTTTGCGACGAGCCGCGAAGCCAAACTTTAGCGGTGTGAAGAACGAACGGGCTGAAACCCTAGCGAAACGATGGGTATTGAGGTGCGACTCATAAGAACATTTCAGGGGGATATGATGTTCGCTCATCTCACGTCGATTTTGCTCGCTTCGGCAGCCGCCGTCCCGGACGCGCCGGTCGCGCGGCCCGATGCCGCGCAGGCGCAGCCTGTCGCCGACGGCGACGTGGTGGTGACGGCGCGCCGCCGCGAGGAGCGTGCGCAGGACGTGCCGATCGCGATGTCGGTGATCGGCAGCGACCAGATCGACAAGACCGGCGCGTTCAACGTCAACCGATTGCAGCAGCAGCAGCCCGCGCTGCAATTCTATTCGAGCAACCCGCGCAACTCGTCGATCAACATCCGTGGCCTCGGCACCCCCTTCGGCCTCACCAACGACGGGATCGAGCAGGGCGTCGGCTTCTATCTCGATGGCGTCTATGTCGGGCGAGTCGGCGCATCGACCTTCGATTTCGTCGATGTCGACCGCGTCGAGGTGCTGCGCGGGCCGCAGGGCACGCTCTATGGCAAGAACACCACGGCGGGCGCGGTCAACATCAGCACGCGCGCGCCGAGCTTCACGCCCGATGCCCGCTTCGAAGTGAGCGGCGGCGACTATGCCTATTGGCAGGCCAAGGCGTCGGTCTCCGACAAGGTGATCGGCGATACGCTGGCGGCGCGTCTGTCGGCCTCCGTCACCAAGCGCGGCGGCACCATTTACGACCGCACCAGCGACCAATATCTCCAGAAGCTCGACAATTTCAGCGTGCGTGGCCAGTTGCTGTGGAAGCCGCGCAACGACATGGATTTCCGCTTGGCCGGCGATTTCAACTTTCAGAATCCGCTGTGCTGCGTGCAATATTACGCGCGTGTCGGCACCACGCAGCGGCCGATCTCGCGGCAGTATGCGGCGCTGTCCGCAGCGCTCGGCTATAGCGCTCCAAGCACCAACACGTTCGACCGCGTGACCGATCTCGATGCCGATATCAATTCGAAGCAGGAGATGGGCGGCGCGTCGCTGGTCGGCAATTGGGATGTAGGCCCGGCCACGATCACGTCGGTGACGGCGTGGCGCTATTGGGACTGGAAGCCGGCCAACGACCGCGATTTCGTCGGGCTACCGATCACCACCGTGTCTCAGAACCCGTCGCAGCAGCACCAGTTCAGCCAGGAACTGCGGCTCGCCTCGAACGGGAAGAACACGCTCGATTATACGGTCGGCGCGTTCTTCTTCACGCAGCGCATCAACACGCAGGGCTCGCAGGTGCAGGGTCCGGCCGCGAGCCGCTGGCTGCTCTCGGGCGCGGATGCCTCGAATCCGAATGTGCTGAACGGCCTGACCAGCACCAACACGATCAATTTCGACAATCAGAGCGCGGCTGTTTACGGCAAGCTCAACTGGACGGCGGCCGACGGATTGCACATCCAGCCCGGCATTCGCGTCAATTACGACAAGAAGTCGGGCTTCTACGAGTCCGTCGTCAGCATTCGCAACGCCCAGTACAATTTCACCGCGACCGCCGATAACGTGGCGGCGCTTCGAACGGCCGCGCAGGCTACGTCCGCTGCCGCGCTGACGACGCTTACCAACCAGCTCAACACGCTCGCGCCGCAGCGCTACAGTCCGCGCTTCAGCGCGTGGAACGTGTCGGGCGACATCAACATCTCCTATGATTTCACGCCCGACGTTCACGGCTATGCGACCTACGCGCACAGCTTCAAATCAGGCGGCATCAACCTGTCGGGTCTGCCGCTCAATTCCAGCAACACCGCCGTCGATCTGACCACGCAGACGGTGAAGCCGGAAAGCGAAAACCATTATGAGCTCGGCCTGAAAAGCCAGTTCTTCGACCGCCGCGTGACCGTCAACCTCGCCGCCTTCTGGGACGTGATCGACGATTATCAGGCGACCGTGAACAACAACGCCATCAACGTGATCCGTGGCTATCTCGCCAATGCCGGACAGGTGCAGGTGAAGGGCGTCGAGTTCGACAGCGCCTTCCGGCCGAGCCCGCGCGCCAATTTTTACGTCAACGGCGCCTATACGGACGCGAAATACACTCGTTTCACCAACGCGCCCTGCGCGCCGGAACTCGCCGGCGGCACGGCGGCGGATGCGACTCACCCAGCCAGCCCGGCGGGCCAGGCTGGCAGTTCGACCGCGCCGTCCTATAGCCCGACCTCGTGCGACATCTCGGGAACAGTGCTGCCGGGCATTTCGAAATGGTCGTTCTCGTTCGGCGGCGAGGTCAACGTGCCGGTCGGCGACGGGCAGGTCTATGCCGGCTATGACGGGAGCTACCGCTCGCGCTTCTCGTCCAATCCGACCGTTTCGGCCTATACCTGGATCGACGGCTATTCGCTGTCGAACTTCCGGCTCGGCTACCGTCAGGACAGCTTCAACGTGTTCGGCTGGGTGCGAAACGCCTTCAACCAGAATTATTACGAGCTGCTTTCGACTCAATCAGGTTCGACCGGGCTGATCGTCGGCCAGCCGGGCGATCCGCGCACGATCGGCGCGACGATCTCCAAGTCGTTCTGAGGAAGGCGGCGG
>Ga0247742_10003226_pt1 | contig 10379 bp, 7 predicted proteins | sample UWRJL208509C2_FD_180944 | JGI IMG/M metagenome (GOLD analysis project Ga0247742, IMG submission 180944) | Plant litter microbial communities from Arlington Agricultural Research Station in Wisconsin, United States - UWRJ-L208-509C-2 | ecosystem: Environmental > Terrestrial > Plant litter >... | reverse complement strand
GCTTACGCTAAAACCTAGCGTATTGCTATTTGAAGTTTCGTAGTCGGCCCCGAGCCTGTAAATATTATTATGAGAATTGGTTTGCCGTTGTATTTGCTGGTCAAAGTAAGTTAATCCGCCATTGCTGCTATTGATAATACGGTCTATGGTGATATCGTTTACCCGGATAGGATCATTATGGCTAAAACTTCCAAATACGTTCAGGTTCCCTTCCTTATGGTTTAAGCTGATGGTACTGTTGTCCATAAACTTTGCACCTTTAGCACCACCAATTGATACAGTACCACTGGTGCCTGATTGTTTAGTATGTTTAAGTTTGATATTGATAATGCCTGAATTACCCGCCGCATCATACTTAGCCGAGGGGTTGGCCATAATCTCTATGGATTGAATGGTGTTACCATCGGTTGAGCGCAGCAATGTTGCCAGCTGATCTGCCGATAAATAAGTTAATTTATCATTGATCATTACGGTTACACCCTGTTTACCTTTTAAACTGATGTTATCATCCTTGTCTATACTTACACCTGGTGCCCGTTCCAATATATCCATGGCCGAATTACCCGCTGCCAAAATGCTGTTTGCCACATTCATAACCACGCGGCCATCCTCGTGCTCAATTAATGGCTTTGACGCGCTGATAGTTACCGCTTGTAAACTGTGGCTACCCTCATGCATTTGTAATACAGGCACCGCAATAGTACCGGCACCATCAGCTACATAAAATGATTTGCTCAGGGCTTTATTATAGCCAACACTGGTAGCTTTTACAATATAGTTACCGGGCTTTATATTTTCAAAGGCGTATAAGCCTGTTTCACTGCTTAGGGCGCCTTTTACAATTGTTGAATCGGCTACACGTAACAGGCTAACCGAGGCGTAATCTACCGGTTTATTTTGATCATTAGTTAATGAGCCCGATATTTTCACAGTGGAATGATTGCCTTGCGCGTATATTCCCAGCGAACAGGTGAATAAAAAAAAGATGGTAATAAATGCTTTTAACATAGATAGTTTTTTGTTTTGTGCTTAAAAAAATGATGCAATGTGCAGGTCAGCTCCTTTAAGAAACTGGTATGATAAGCATATCGAATACCCTCCAACTACGTAGCAGGCAGCAAGAGTGGCTATATTTTATAGTTGATAATAGATGCAAAAAGGGTAGCTACAATGTGATACTAAACCTCACATCATCAGGGGGAACAGACATATATTCGTTTTCAACCATGTATCTGATGTACCCGGTTATTGGGGTACCATATTTTTTAACCTTTACCCTTTGCATAAAGGTTACTTCAGTTTCAAAATAGCTTATGTTCATGTCAAAAGCATCACTATGCTTTGTTATTGGTTCGGGTTCAATCGTCTTACCTTTAAGCTCATAGTCTTCAGATGATTTAAAACGAAGCTCTGTTTTGATAGGGCCACTGTCACCCACATTTTGTGAATAAATGCGCCATCCCTGGTCTATTTTGGCATGAAGGCAAACCATCGCCTCTGTTTTATTAATTTTTTTTATAGAATAGTCCCATTTTACAGGACTAATTGTTTGCGCATTTAAACTGAAGCAGAATATAACAGCTACAACTGTTAATAAGATTTTATTTGTTAACATATGGGGTATTTCGTTATTGCAAATAAAAGCCATAAATTTTTCACCGCATATCCCCATATTCGGTGAAATCATCACCCTCTAACTTCTTTTTCCTAAAAGATAGTTCACTTTGTTTAAGGAGCTTAATTTTAAAATGGGGCAAAAAAGTAAATACCCACACATTTATCAAAATATAAATATCCTGCATAAAGGCTCTAAGGCAATTACGAGTATCCCTACTTTAGGGTAACCAAAGCCATTCTTTCGGTGATATTTTCAGGATTTATGCGGCGTTACCTTTGTCAGGTAATATTTTAATATACACCACTATGAAAAGAAATTTTAAAATAACATGCCTTGTAATTCTATTTTCAATAACATCACTATGTAGTTTTTCAATTCCTGTTGTTCCGAATTACGACACCGTGATCAAGGAATACATGGAAAGCCAAATAACATCAAACTACAAAAAGTTAAATAATGCACTTGACGCCAATTGCACACTGGATATGTCACTTGGCGATAGCCTGATAAAACAGAACAAAGATGAATTGATTGAGTTTATGAAAAACAACGTTATAACACAACAGGACTGTAGTTCCAGTTATCAGTTACTGGCAAAAACCGACGCCGTAGTTGTTGCAGTTATTGATTTTAAACATAAATCAGCAATACAGGAAAATTTTGTAACAATAGAAAAAAACAAAAACCATGATTGGAAAATAACTAATATCTATAGGATATTCACCACTGAAAACTCAGTAGATACCATCAAAGCAACTAATGAGGCAATAAGCGCATCAATCAACCTGCCACTGGTTCATTCCAGAATTTAATCATTTTGTTTAATACTAAAGCACGGAGATATTGAAAACTCAACTGAGCTTTTGATATCTCCGTATTTTGCACCATTTATAGTACCTATACCTTTCCTTTGTTTTATCTGCTAAAACGCTACAATTAATGCTGTATCATAAACCTGTACAATAAGGCATTATTCCATATTCCCAAGCCCTGTATGTTCAATTGAGTTCCGGCAACCAAAGCTCTCGCAATTTTTTTTCTTTTCACGTAAATATTTGTTTTTTTATGATGCTAATATTATATATTAGCCCTGCCAATTATAAGTGTAGCAATTACATTAATTATTTAACCAAATTCACTGATAACATCATATTTAACTGGTATTATATAGCTAATCACCTGTATTCGTTAGCTATTTTCAGAAAAATCAGGGGATAATACACCAAGCTGATGCTTACCCGAATTGGGTAACATGGTATCGGCATGTTATATTATTTTGCCCTATCCAGGATGCTGCTATCCGTTTTTTGCTTAAAACGCATTATTCAAATTAACCAATTATTAAAATTAACCAGATCATCACTATGAAAGAAAAACCACACTAAACCTATTCAAAACCATGCCTGGAAAATTGCCAGGAAGCTATTTTTCCGGGTCACCCTCCCATTTTTACAATACGCATTAAATATTAATTAAACCAACCCTATCTAATATGAAATACAATTTATGTAAGAATTTAAATCTGCTCAGAGTTTTTAAAATTATATTGTACCAATTATTAATAGCCATAATATTTACACATCTATCATATGCCGATGTAATAAATAAAAAAATAATTACTAAAAAAGCAGAATTTAGCAACGCTCCAATCAAAATTACGGGTACCGTAACCGACCAGGTAACCGGTGAAAAACTGATAGGAGTATCAGTAATGGTTAAAGGCTCCAACAACGGAACGGTTACCGATGTAAAAGGAAATTTTACACTCACAGCCCCCGAAAACGGTACGCTGGTTGTATCGTACATTGGGTATAACACTTTAGAGCTGCCTGTAAGTGGTAAAAACAGTATCAACATTAAATTACAAGCTTCATCAAAAGGCCTTAACGAAGTTGTGGTGGTTGGTTATGGTGTTCAAAAAAAGGTAACCGTTACCGGCGCAGTAGCTTCAGTTAAGGGAACCGATCTTGAAAAGTCACCTACCGTAAATTTATCTAACACCCTGGCGGGGCGCTTACCAGGCGTAACAGCCGTACAATCAAGCGGAGAGCCTGGTTATGATGGCTCGGCCATACACATCCGCGGAACAAACAGCCTGGGCAACAGCGACGCACTCATTGTTATTGACGGAGTACCTGACAGGGCCGGAGGCTTGGAGCGCTTAAATTCTGCTGATGTTGAAAGTATATCTGTTTTAAAGGATGCTTCGGCGGCAATTTATGGTTCAAGAGCTGCAAACGGCGTTATTCTGATCACTACCAAGCATGGTAAATCGGGCAAAACGGTATTATCCTATGATTTTAACCAGGGATTTGCCCAACCAACGGTAATACCCAAAATGGCCAATGCTGCAGAGTACGCAACCTTGAACAATGAACTTACCTTGTACAACAGTGATACGCCAGTTTCTGAATGGGGCGCCGCCTGGGCCGCTTTAACAAAAAATGGCAGCTATACCCAACAGGGAGGTAAAGTAATTACCGCTGCTTTTCAGCCTGCCGATGTTCAAAAATACCGGGATGGCTCCGACCCGCTGGGGCACCCTAATACCGATTGGTTTGGTACTACGCTGAAAACATGGTCGCCTCAAAGCCGTCATAATATACAGCTAACCGGAGGCTCCGAAAATGTTAAATTTCTAACCTCATTGGGCTACACCAACCAGGATGGTTATTATAAAAATTCAGCAACCGGATATAAGCAGTATGATCTGCGTATTAACCTCGACGCCAAAGTAAACAAGTATGTAAACACCAGTATTGGTGTAACAGCACGTGAAGAAGCGCGGGATTTCCCAACCCAGGCTGCTCACGATATATTCAGGATGCTGATGCGTGGTAAACCAACTGAACAGGAAGTTTGGCCCAATGGCTTACCCGGCCCGGATATTGAAAACGGCCAGAACCCTATTGTAATAACAACCGATAAAACCGGCTACAACAGGGACCGCCGGGATTATTTTCAAACAAATGGTAAAGTAGAGATACAGGTTCCGGGTATTGAGGGCTTAAAAATAACCGGTACGGCATCTCTGGATAAATTTATACAACGCAACAAGGTTTGGCAAACACCCTGGACGCTGTACTACTGGGATCATAAAAGCTTTGAGGCCGATGGTAAAACTCCTGTACTTACGCCCAGTGTTCGATCAACATTTACTGATCCCCGCTTAAATCAGAGTGATGAAAACAAAGTAAATATTTTGCTTGGCGGCTTTATTAACTATGACCGCTCCTTTGGCGACCATACCATTAATTTAATGGCGGCTGTTTCAAGGGAAACCATAAGTGATGATAACTTCAGCGCCTATCGCCGGTATTTTATTTCGCCAAATATCGATCAGCTGTTTGCCGGTGGTGATGCAGAAAAAGATAACTCGGGAGGCGCCTATAACCGCGCGCGTTTAAGCTATTTTGGTCGTGCCGCTTACAACTACAAACAAAAGTATCTGGCCGAGTTTTTATGGCGTTATGACGGATCATACATTTTTCCGGAAGCACACCGCTTTGGATTTTTCCCGGGCGTACTGCTGGGCTACAACATATCACAGGAAGATTTCTGGAAAAGCAATTTCAAAGCCATTAACTACTTAAAAATCAGGGGATCATACGGACAAATGGGTGCCGAACCCTATTACAATAATATTTTACAGGAAAATCAATACCGATCCACTTACGGTTTTGGGAACTATGTATTTAACGACCAACTTAACAAAACCCTATATGAAATCCGTGTACCTAACCCTAATTTTACCTGGGAAGTGGCCAACAATTATGATATAGGTCTGGAAGGTGAATTACTGGAAGGCAGGATCAACTTTGAGCTGGATTATTTTTATAACAAACGGACCAATATATTATGGGCACGGCAGGGTTCAACCCCGGCAAGTACCGGTATAAGCAACATACTGCCACCAGAAAACATTGGAAAGGTAGACAATAAAGGTTACGAATTTAAAATAGGCTACAAAGGTAAAATTGGTGAACTTAAGTACAATGTAAGTGTAAATGGTGGGTATGCCAAAAACAAGATCATATTTCAGGATGAAGCACCCGGTGCTCCACCTTACCAGTTTGCTACCGGGCACCCTATTGGCGCACCACTCTTGTATACCGCCGATGGTGTGTTTAAAGACCAAGCAGAAATTGATGCCAATAAAATCGACTACAGCGGTGTAACCCCAAACCTTAAACCCGGCGATTTAAGATTCAAGGACATTAACGGTGACGGAAAAATTAACGGTGATGACCGGGCACGGTTAGACAGGGGCATAACTCCTACTTTTACAGGCGGTTTCGCACTTAACTTTCAATACAAAAATTTCGATCTGTCAATCCTGTTCCAGGGAGCTACAGGTGGTTACCTGCCTATCAATACAGAATCTGGCGATATCGGTAACTATTTGCAATACACCTATGATCACCGCTGGACGGTTGACCAGCCCAGCAGTGTTGACCCGCGAATTGCTAACCGTGGCGATACATGGTACTCTAACAACAACAACGCCAATACTTACTTTTTCAGGAGCACCAATTACCTGCGTTTAAAAAATGTTGAGCTCGGGTATAACCTTACACCGGGGATAGCTCAAAAAGTTGGCATAAACAGCTTGCGGATTTATGTGAGCGGACTAAACCTGATTACCTGGGATAAATTAGCCATTTGGGACCCAGAATCGCTTGCCGGCGACGGACAGTATTACCCGCAATCGAGAATTTTGAACACAGGTATTAGAGTAACCTTTTAATTGTCAGAAACTATGAAAAAATTAATTAAACATATTTTACTTGTATTAACTGTTGCGGGTGCATTATTTACATCATGTAAGAAGGATTTCCTGAATACCAAGCCCCAAACCGAAGTACCTTCAGAAGATACATGGAAAGACGGAGCACTCGCCTCAGCCTTTGTTAATAATATCTATACAGGCTTAAGAAACGGCGGATTTGAAGAGCAGATGCTGGCATCCCTATCTGATGAAACCGTATTTACCCACCCGGGCAGAAGCATCAATATAATTAATGAAGGAACCCTCGGCCCTACCAATACCGGATGGTCAGACAGTACTTATGTGTGGGGGGCTATGTATAATAAGATAAGATCATGCAACGTTGCCCTGCAAAATCTTACAGCAGCACCTATTGATCAGTCGCTTAAAGGGCGCTTGCGTGGTGAAGCACACTTTTTACGCGCTTACTACTATCACCAATTACTGCGCTATTACGGTGGCGTGCCGCTCATAACAAAAATATACCAATTGGGCGAATCAGACTATACAGTAGCCCGAAACACTTATGATGATTGTGTTAAGTTTATTGTAAGCGATTGCGACAGCGCAGTAACCCTGCTTAACGGCCAAACACTTGACAAAGGCCGAACATCGGTGGCAGCTTCACTGGCATTAAAATCACGTGTATTATTGTACGCGGCAAGTGATCTTCATGATATCCCTACAGCCAAAGCTAAATCAAGCGTGATGAGCGGTTATGCGCACCCAGAGTTTTTAGGATACGTAAGTGGCGACAGAGCCGCACGCTGGCAAGCCGCAAAAGATGCAGCCAAAGCGGTTTTAGACGCAGCTGGCGGTGGCTATAAATTAAATTTAACGGCGCCTGTATCACCTGCAGAAGGCAAAAATAATTATGTAGCCATGGCTATGGCCGGCGGCAGTAAAGGTGCCGGCATAGACGCCACCGCCTCGAGTGAAATTATTTTTGCACGGTATTTTATTCCCAATCAGGTTACCAATGGCGAAAGTATTGGTTTATATAACGGCCCCAACGGTTATCATAACTGGGCCGGTAATACACCTGTTGAAAACCTGGTAAGCGACTATGAAACTATTGATGGTAGAAAGTTTGACTGGAATAACCCGGCAGATAAGGCGGCCCCATACACCAACCGCGACCCCAGGCTTTATGCCAGCATTTTGTTTGATGGTGCCGGATGGAAACCACGCGATAAGATTTCCGGAAATGTTGACCCGGCCAATCAAATTCAAACCGGTAGTTACCAGACTAGTTCGGGCACCATTGCCGGTTTAGATACCAGGCAAAGCAGCATTGAAAACTGGAACGGCAGCTGGACAGGCTATTATATGCGAAAATTTACAGATCCGGACCCTAATATAGTTGATAATAATACCAAACAGTTTATCCCCTGGCCATTTTTCAGGTATACCGAAGCTGTATTTAATTATGCAGAGGCCTGCATTGAATTAGGTCAGGATGCAGAGGCCCGTACCTGGCTTAATAAGATCCGTTTCCGTGCAGGGATGCCGGCCATTACCGAATCGGGCGATGCATTGAGGCAACGTTACCGCAACGAGCGCCGGGTAGAGATGGTTTATGAAGAACAGCGTTATCACGATGCCCGCCGCTGGATGATAGCTCCAGCCACACTTGGCCGAAAACTGATATTCATGACAGTTTCCGGTACCTTAAAACCGGGTAAATCTGCGCCATCGCCTTACAAACATGACGAAAGCGTTTATACCTACACCTACACGCCAACGGTTGATAACGGCATAGAAAACCGCCAATGGCTTGATAAGATGTATTTTTTACCGCTTAGCCAGGTAGAAACAAGCAAAAACAACAAACTCATTCAAAACCCTGGCTATTAAAAGCCATTAAAAGCAACTCAAAATAAAACCGGATAAATCTCTTATCCGGTTTTATTCGTTTATAAATATTGGTATTAATATAATCAAGGCCGATACTGTATTATTATTTATGTAAAGTGATTAAGCAATACGCTTTATGTAGTAAACTGTAATACGGCATTAATGCAAATTTTATGTACCTTTTGCCATATAATTCGATCACAGTTATCAATTAATTATTGGGTAAATGAAGCAAAATATAGCCTTAGTATTGTCAGGAGGGGGAGCCAGGGGTATAGCACATATTGGTGTAATTGAAGAATTGGAAAAACAGGGCTTTAATATAACTTCTATTGCGGGTACTTCTATGGGTGCTGTTGTTGGCGGTGTGTATGCTTTAGGGCAACTGCAAGCCTATAAAAACTGGCTCTATAAAATCGATAAACTAAAGGTTTTTAGCCTGATTGACTTCACTTTCCGGTCGCACGGATTGATCAAGGGCGATAAGCTATTTAATTCCTTGCAATCTTTTATCTCAGATGCTAATATTGAAGACCTGCGTATACCTTACGCGGCGGTAGCTGCAGATATTATCAATAAAAAAGAAGTAGTTTTTAACAGCGGAAGCATGTATGAGGCCGTAAGGGCATCTATCGCCATCCCTACATTCTTCTCGCCCGTAAAGTCTGGCGACGGCCTGCTGGTTGATGGCGGCATTATCAATAACTTACCCATTGAGCATGTAAAAAGGAATCCGGATGATATACTGGTGGTGGTTAATGTAAACGCGCTGACTGCGGTTGATAAACCACTGGTTTCTGATAACAGGAAAATTGCAAAACATTCTGTTTACCAACAAAAGATCAGGAATTTTTACAGGCACCTGTACAAAGTAAAACCAACAAGCCATAAAGAGAGGTTTGGTTATTTCGATGTGATCAATAAAACCATAGGTTTAATAACCTATCGTACAACCCAGTTATCGCTCGAAAAATATTCGCCTGACATCCTAATCAATATTTCGCGCGAAAGTTGCAGCGCCTATGATTTTTATAAGGCCGAAGAAATGGTAAAACTGGGCAAATATGCAACTGCCAAAAGCATTGAGGCCTTCAAAGGCAAAGGTAAAACTGCATTACCCGGCTAAAGCCAACCTCTTACATAATTTGTGGAAAACATTCGATAAAAACCCATAAAATACTAATATTTTTAGTGTTATTTTGCCGTTTATTACTGAACTGAAAAATGGAGATAGTAAACCCGGTAATGTCACTGGCCTTAGATTATGTTGAATCTACTAATACCGTAGTTTTTCTGACAGGTAAAGCCGGAACGGGTAAAACAACGCTACTGCAGCGCATCAGGCAAAATTCAACAAAGAAAATGGCAGTAGTGGCACCTACGGGTGTGGCGGCTATTAACGCCGGGGGAATGACCATCCACTCCTTCTTCCAGATCGCTTTCGGGCCAATTATTCCGGCCGGTGATTCAAAACCCGAGCTGCATTACAGCCCTGAAAAAAAAGAGTTGCTGGCCAATCTGGAACTGCTGATCATAGACGAGGTAAGTATGGTGCGCCCAGATGTACTGGATCATATTGATCTGATACTGCGAAATGTAAAGGAAAACAGCTACCCTTTTGGCGGTGTACAGGTTTTGCTTATCGGCGATCTTTCCCAACTCAGCCCCATCATACGTGATGAAGAATGGATGATGCTGAGCCGCTACTATGCAACTCCTTATTTTTTCAGCAGCCTGGTTATGCAAAAAAGTGCCTATGTACGCATAGAGCTCGATCATGTTTTCCGGCAAAAAGAACAGGCCTTTGTTGATATTTTGAACGAGGTACGCAACCAGACCATCAGCCCCGAAAATCTGGAACTACTGAATGCCCGGTATCAGCCCGGCTTCAGGCCTGCTGCTCATGACCCTTATATTACGCTTACCACACATAACAGCATAGCCCAGCAAATTAACAATGAATTTATTGAAGCCCTGCCTGGGCAGGAATTTGAATTTAACGCCACCATTCGCGGAGATTTCCCTAAAGATGCCTACCCTACCGAAACCAAACTAAAATTGAAAGTTGGCGCCCAGGTTATGTTTGTAAAGAATGACAGCTCGGCCGAAAAGCTTTTTTATAACGGAAAGATAGGT
>Ga0247742_10003225_pt1 | contig 10383 bp, 5 predicted proteins | sample UWRJL208509C2_FD_180944 | JGI IMG/M metagenome (GOLD analysis project Ga0247742, IMG submission 180944) | Plant litter microbial communities from Arlington Agricultural Research Station in Wisconsin, United States - UWRJ-L208-509C-2 | ecosystem: Environmental > Terrestrial > Plant litter >... | reverse complement strand
ATTGAAACCACTGAACCTCTATGAGTCTCGCCGTGTTGTAACAGTACTTACCCCGAATGTGTAAAATTAACGCTGTGATGTGGATTGGTATCCAGCAATTGAATATTATTGTTTCATTGACTTGCGGTCTGGACCTGTCGTTGTTCGTTTAGTAGACAAAGCTTAAGTGGCGTCTCCGCCCCCTCCAGGAGACGCTTGGAAAGGTGGACTACCAGGAGAATGATGTGCGCAGTAAGGCAACGCCTTGCCGCAAAGATGGCGCAGATAATTTAATTGCATTCGATGGATATATGTATTCCAAGTGACTAATTAGAACTCGAAAGAACGAACAAGTCATAGCTACTAATCGATGCATCGAAAGAAATGCAGTGATCAAAGTGTAGTATTGAAAGCGCCTTGATACCTACCATTTTAGGACGACTTGGACAGAGTCCATCAGCATAGTTGGGCGCTTAATGTTGCTCTTCAAATGAAACTCCCATTTCACGGGATATGCGAGCAATATGACTCTGAGAGAGGGGATACCGACAATGGACGCCTTGACAACCTGCTGCCAAGAGTTTATGATTTGTAACTTGAACAACTCAAAATGAGTATTACGTCTGATACAGGACCCAGTGCCAGAACTCGACGTTATGTAGCATCATGATCTACTCATGAGCATAAGAAAATGATGCACCGGTACGGTCGACGGCTGGGCTCAGATCGTAGTCGGGGTACAGGAAGCGAAATGAAAAGCCATATGATTAGCTGAGTTCAATAATTAAGGTCTACTTGCTCGGAAAATTGGCGGTGAATGAACTCGAATGAGACTACACCCACCGTAGTTCCCTTCCATTCCGGCTCGTTTTTCACTATTGATGAGCAACTATATAAAATTTATGATACACCACACCACACGGTCAGGTACGGTGTAGTCGGTGTCTGAAACGATTCAACATAATTGTGCATATGCCAGTGATATGGTGGTCGAATTCATATGCTGCGGCTACAAATTTCACGGCGAGTAGACGGCGGCCGTTCGTTGCCTCCGAGTTTGTCAGTGGCCCCCTGCAAGATATAATGGTAATATGGTTAACTATTCCTTTCTGTATACAATCTAAGTGCACCAAACCTAAAACGAAAACGATCGAAAGCTTTACACAAGTAATCATACTTGGACGAGTATCCTGTCTGTATAACTTAAAAACAAAGTCCCTGATCTAATGCGCCTTCTTTGTTACCAGAACTTTGCTTGTCAACCCAGAGTGTGAGGATTATTTTAGCAGACAGAGAGGGTAATGAATGGGTTCAAATGAAGCGTGTTCAAGAGGATTGCGGGTCGAGATCAATCTGAGTGGGTGCCCTTCCACTCGATGTCGGTGTCTCCCGACTTCGTTGGCGATACAACATCGGGGTACCGCGATACCGTAGTTTGGATGTTGATCATGTGTAGAGGGACGTTTGACACGGAGTGGCGACTGACTTGACTACGATTTGGTTGTGACATTGGTTGCGTTGAATCGCCACGGTCCACGCTCGTGATAATCAGGTTGAAGGTGATACCCTAGTAGATAAAGCGGCGAAAACGTCAGACACATGCACAGAGACCATCAAGTGATATCGCTTCTTACAATAATTTGAACGACCTATGAGAGAGAAGATCAGTACTTCTATCTCGGTAGTGCAGAGAGTGATTTAACGTACCGCATTCGAAACACCGTATTGCCCGTTGTTTGACGCCATGTAGAGGGCAAAAAGGACGACGATAGACAGTGTGTACATGAGACCAGACTCGATAAGGACAATAACAACATTAGTGAGTGGAGACTTGTCCACGACAGTATTCCTATGCTTGAGGTTGGTCCGGATTCTCCAAATGCGATACACAATTAAAGCTGAAAAGGAAAGTTATCACTAAGAGACCCAGGTTATTGACAAACAGGATGGACGTACAAGTTGTTAATACATTTGTAACGAGCGTCAAGACCAGCATACTCGTGATGAACGGAACGAGGCTGGAAGCGTTGAGGAGCTGGCCAGTCGTACCCATGGTCGCCTCAACGTAGATCGTCATTGCACCGCAAACTGGAAGACCGTAAGACGCGGCACGTAATGCAGAGCTAGATTATCGATTTACCTGTCGTTCCCAGCCATAGAACGATAGGAAGGGCGACAATGAGCCATCTGCGGTTATACACAATCCAACATCGGAATAGCTGCAGAAGAAACTAAGATGCAACCAGACAGCATGGGGGAGAAGGGACGGACCAGGATACTGTCCCCAACGAAAGTCTGAGCGACATAAAGCCCCATCGAAATAACATTAATCCAGCTTGAGGTCTTGTCGAAGTCCTCGATGGGATCCCCGTCAAACCAGATAAAGGCCTCCAAGTTGTGCCTCAGATGAAACGCAACATCCAATGAAGCAAACAAGAACATGAGAAGTGCCGCGACTAGCATCTTCTTGTTCACGAGGTGCATGGGTTTGAACCCCCCCTCTGACCACAGCAGTACCCGCATACAGCTAAAGAAAGACACCAGATAAATTCCTAAAGTCGTCCAGAGGTAAGTAATCAAATGTGCAGATGAGCACGAAGTACTCACTATTTTTTGAAAGCGCACAATTTTCCGATCGCGTATGAGCACCCGCACCGAGTCAAGCTGATTAAAATGCGCACCCATAGAACAGACTCTCCATGAATAGGCCTACCACTTGGGCAGCATCGATCGGAAACGAGTCCTTCCCCATAGCTCTTGGCTTTGTAGATCGCGAGGGAGGTCCTGAAGGATGAAGAAAGCTTACATTCAGAGGAGTCCAGTTGTCCTTATGTAGTGGAGCCTGTAATAGGCTCCCCGGGACAGATAAGCTTTGGAACGGTGGCAAAGACGCCACGCACGTCAAAAGCGCTGCACATGCTGCTACAGGTTAACCCCGAATGCCCCTGTTGACTGGTTACATGAATGATGGTCAATGTGTGCGTTCAATTAGCAAAAGGCACAAGAGATCAAACCATGCACATATGTTTGTTGGTCAAAAGTGAATTGACAGAGCATATCACCGAGAGCTGACATCAGAGAGACGAGCCCGGAAAATTTCCATGGCTTTCTAATTTAGGCAAGATGGTAGACTCTTGCTGTGCTCTGGCTAAGTGCATGTGTATCTGGGTTACCATGAGGCTTTGGATATCACTCCCCTCCTGGGCTCCAAGCCAGTGAACCGCCAAAACCCTCAATGCATTGATACTGGTCTGAACTCAGGAGGCTGTACACATATATGAAGTGACGTTGGCAGACCTCATCCAACTGCGATTTCAATAGGTGATGCAGATGACGCCCGACGGGGATTGGGAGGCCATATCATGACCTGGCGCTCTTCTGATTGTAGAGGCAGATAAATCCGTTACCTTCGAATTCCACGATGAAGAAGAGCGCGGATGCGGACACACTGACAGAATCACCACCTGCTGGACAAACTTTTCTCCCACTCGCTGTCGTGTGAGGGGAAAAAGCCAAAAATAACATTATTGGGATCATTCGAAAACGCTCAAAATAGCGAAAAAGTAAGAATGTCGCGGATATTTATCACCTAGGTATTTTTTAGTTCCTCCTGCGCTTCCTGCTTTCTATTGCCAAGACTTTTGAAGCAGGGTGAATTCGAGCAACAAATATCTATATCGCTGCAAAATACGGCTGGTATCGCCAAAACTTATGATACGCATGTATGAGGCACCTCACTCGGCAATGGCGTTTGATTGATCTGATCCGCAACCGGGACCGACTCGGGTATTTAATAGACTTGCGTTCCGAGACCTTATCAAAGTTGCCCCAATCTATGCGGAGTACCCTCAAATTGGCGAAATCCAGGATACCCCTTTGGTCTTCACGTCCTCATTCCACATATATTTATGATCGAACAGGTGGGGGCGTAGGCGATCGGGTTGCTCTCGGAAGGGTGACTATCGCGGGTTTGTGACAAGGTAAGTAGTGTAAAAAATCTTAGGGCGCTTATTGAGTCGAAGGATTCGTTCGAAGTACTTAGAGACCGAATTAAAATGCCGAGCGATTTATTTGGATGAGTTGGGGTAGCCAGTAATGTATTGGCTGCTAACCAGCAGCTCAACCGTTCTCCCCAAGCTAACTTTATGTCATAGCAACACTCGTGTGCGAGGAGTTCGCAAAAGTTCGGCTCTATACGATGTTAAGTTCCAAAGTTACCGGCAGTTCTCTAGATTGTCAGTGGCTCCTGAGGATTCACAATGAATTTAACCTATTTATCCACAGTGGAGCGGAGAACATAAGAGTGGCATGTCCGAGAGGCGGACCTGTAAGAATGCCATCGCCATTCGCCCGCATTTCATCTTATCTAAATTACAATGTCCGGGATCCTGCAGGATCGCTGACTTGGTCAGTGTGATGTTCGGTCAGGGTGAGTCTCGACTTGAGTGGTTTTGCTGGCGTGCGCTGGCTATGTACCGGTTTCCGGAATGAAATTAGGCCGGAAATCATAGTAAAGAAAACTTGATGATCGAAAGTGCGCCACATAAATAAAATCAATTACCTTTTTGCCTCCTTTAGGGCGACATTTGCAGTGCCTGCCAGTTATCCCTAAGAGTTTCTGTCCATGCGTCTCTGTCACTGACCGACACTGGTAGTAGTCGCCTATCTATCGGCGAAAGTATTCACAGCACATAATAACGTAATTTACGGTTTATTTCAGTACTTATCTCAGGCCATATTAGCTTGGCAAAACATAAGCTGGTGACCCATAAGATGTCGAGAACATAGACAGGCAAACATAGGTACTAGTATATTCCACGAGGATGGCAGGTCCATTTTTAACGAATGTGAATACCGTGAAGCCCTCCTCTGTTTGGTGATATATCAGAGAATTTTTGCTATTTGCATAATGAACCACTGCGATCTTCAAGGTTTCAAGCCTCCGTGACAAAATCATATGCTGAACAAGTCACTCGCCTCGCTTCGCTCCGCGGTGGTCTTCGCGCTTTAAGTTCCAGGCCCAACACTTAAGGCTTCGGGTTAATGTGGACGTTAATGCCCTGCAGCCCGGAGCAACTGAGAGGCAAGATGGAGGATTGAAAAGGACAGAAAAATTAAATTGATGTTGAGACAACCGATTTATATGGATTCTGGAACGTCTGTTTCAGTTCCAAAAACCATGAGTAAGACTGGGCGCTAAAACATTTTCGAGAAAACATGTGTGGCATACGAGAGTTCGTCATCTGGATATAGTAGTACTAGTATTTGTTAATATCACTCTCGAGCGCTTTCAACTGTCGTATTGGACTTTGGATGCGAAACATTCTTTCTGTTGAGAGGCGAGGTGCATCAGGGACGGCAACATATCCTTAACTACATGGACTGAAGCTTCCTCCAGCCCTTAATTCATGGTTCATATGAAAAGTAGATCGACTCAACGGTATCGGAGTCGGCCATCGGGAGACTAGATTCATGGCGCTGTTTGTGGTTGTGATCGGTCGCACTTTTCCGATGAGCCATAAGCACCAGGCCTTGCTTCAAACGAAGAAGAATTACATGTACACTCTTATAACATTATAATGACGATAAGATACAAGGTTAGTTACTTAACGACGGTGAAAGGCAAATGAAGGTGACGACCAGTAGTCCAGGACGAGACAAATGAATGTTTCAAAGGGAAGATATCATATGCAACGAATGGGTGTCAGAGAAGTGTATCTATGGTACGGAAACGGAACAAGATAGGGTCCAGGGGGCCCGAGTTCGTAGCGTAGCTGCGAGAGGAAGAAAGGTTATATTGTCAATGTCGGACCCACTGACAACGCCGCCTCCCAACGCAACATATCGAAGCCACAAGTAGTCGCACTTGTGACGAGACAGATGCTAGACAACAGAGAAGCTGACCACCCAACCATCGCACAAGCTAGCAACTGGACAGATGGGCGCGAGCCGCGACCCATATTTGGTGTAAGTGGTCGCTACGGCTAGCCACGTTTCTATCCTGATTTACAGGGGTGACAAATATAGCAACCCACGCGATGTTAACGTTGAGCGCCTGTATCAACCCAATTGAAGGATGTGACAGTGGTGGTAGCGTTTCAGAGTCCTTTCAACCCGTCGATCCTAGCGTAGGAACGAATTGACGGATATGTTCTGGGACAAGGTCCTTGGGGAGCCGAGCAATCGTATCCAGCGGTGCACGCTTCGCCAACGCCAATAGATTGAGACGAAGATTCCGGAGAGCTGGGTCTTCTGCAGGCTCACTTGACACAGACGTTGGGTGCCCGGTCGAGGTTGTCGTTGCAGTAGTAGGGTGCGTTGAATCCTCTTTTTTCACATTGCCCTGTTCTGCATCGGCACCCGCCTTCGCTACAGCACTGCCATTCCCGTTCGTCAAAGACGCTTTCCCATTAATGGCCTTGCTCTCATCATCACTCTTCGCAGCCCGATTCCGCCTATCAAGCTCGATTATAGCGTTTGCGACGTACTCCAGCACCTCGCTCAGCTCCTCCGGACCTTCCGTCTCCAGGGTGCTAAGTTGTCTTGCAACTCCATCCACGCCAACCCAGGTTATCTCGGGCTGATCAACGTCCATAGCGTTTCCATCAGGACCACCCTCTTCCTCCTCTCGCTTGACCTTCAGGCGCTGACGTCTCTTCTCCTTGAGGCCTTTTCCAGCCCATTCCTCTTCACTGATGAAGAGCTCCTGAGGTGTCTTAAGGAGGGATCCCATGTCGATCTTATGGAGTCGGATTTGGAGAAGGGCAGAAAGCGCGATGAGGGTGGAAGGGTAGAGATGGAGCGATGCTGTGACTTGGCTGGCTACTGTTCCGTCCCGAGGGTCTGTACTCAAATTTTGTGGTTTGGCACCTCGCTGTCGCGTTAGTTCCTCAGCGGTATCTCTAAGTAGTGAGTGGCGGCCTTCCGTTAGAGGGTCGACGAGATTCTCAACGACCCATCGCGAAAGCGGTATACCCAGACCAGTCTGATAAGGCGGGATCATTGGTCGTTCGGGCATTTCCTAGATTGAATAAGACACCTATAGTAATTCTAAGACGTGAAAGACGTACCTCTATGTGATAGCAATTACCATCGACAAATTCTGCCAGACTTCTAACATACGCAAACCCATCCACACCTCCATATACCACATCCCGAATATAGTCCTCCGCTTCGATTGCCCGATTGGCAGTCCAATACTCATTCGCCAAAAGATTTGACGCCTTCAAAGTCTGCACCAGTCCCACCGCGTTGTCGGCCACGTCTGTCTTCACAGTCGCACTGTTACAATCCAAACTTCGCCGTATGAGGTCCAAGTTCACTTCCTGGTCGACAGTCTCGTTCAGCGCGGCCGCAACTCCAGGAGTTGTAGATGTCAACCCCCGCTGACGCATTTCTTCTGCCAACGCGCCTGATAGGACAGCAAAAGAACCAAAATCAATTGAATTGGCGTCTCGTGGCACTTGCCATGCAGGCAGCTCGGAGCCTTCCAGTTCATCATCTTTTTCCTTGCCCTTTTGACGTGTAGTTGCCGCACGGTTGATCAACCAATGTCGTCTAGGTTGGGGCTGCGATGACGAGGAACGAGCAGATTGGAAGAGAGGGAAAACAGGTGAGGTATGTTCGGGAGGTAGGATGATTGGGCAAGGGAATATAGTAGAAGAGGATGGTACTAGGGGTTGGGGTTGTGGAGTTTGAGAAGACGAAGGGTCAAATACTGAAGGCGGTGGCGGAGGATTAAAGAGGGGAGGGTAAAGCGGTACGAGGAGAGGTCGAGATGGTGGGTCTGGAACGAGAGACGACAATACTGAGAATGGATCCTCCACTATGCGATTATGAGCAGCTGTCAATACTATGGACGTCCTTCTACGCATTTCACTCACTTTCAGTGTAGTCCAGGCTCCCATCAGGAAGAAGAGGTGGCCCATCACGTTCAATACGCATCCTCTCTTTCTTGGTTTTGTAACGTTTCCCTGTGGGAAGTCAGATAAGCAGAGCGCTTCGCACATACCATTGTCTCGTTACCTTTCAGCTTGAGGGCGATCATAGTTTTCGCCCAGTCTGAGCCAGGGGGAAAGGCGCCAATACCGTCTTTTGACCCAGGCATACCACCGTCTGGCTCCAAGGTTTCGGAAAGGTTATTGGAAGGTGCATTTGGACCTGGCTTCTTGTATGGTCCGCGAGGACCTCGACGACTGGATCCCGGTTGGGGCTGTGACGCGACGGAGACAGACCGTTCCCGCATACTGGAGTTGTCTACTTCCATTGGCGTACCAGTAATGTCGTCTTCGTCTTCATCGACATTGACAGCTTGTCCATCGTCATCTCTCTCTACATCTATGTTCCAATCCGTCTCGTATTGGATGACCGTCGACGAGGCCTTGCTTATGTGATCCAAACCCCAAGCTTCAATCCTATCAGCTTCAGTGTGATATATGGAACCAGGAGGGTTAAATATCTTGGCGTTCATCGTCACAAGCTTGAAGTCCGACTGCAGACAGCTGTCAATGAGCACCAATATGTGTGACGCCGACACTCACAGCAAAGTCTTCCAAGGAGCGGTATTTTCCCCTATGGACCTTGTCCGTCATCGTACCAAGGTCCATGGGCCTCTTCACAATATCAGAGTAGCCGGGTATACTTGCTACATCAACTGGATGCAGAAAAAATGCATAGTCATCCTTCCTGAAAATACGATGTTGTGAGCGCAATGTCCCAGACTCCCATACCAGAGGACACACTTTTTGATCTGAGCGATGAGCTTCGACAAGACTTCCTTGAGAGGCTTGAGCTTAACTGGACGGGGAGTTTTCTTGTCCTGATTGTCCACATCCTGAAAGATGCTGCTAGAACGAGTTAGAGACCCGGCACGGTGCTTTGGTGTCCTGGCGCTCTGTGCGGCCTTTAGACTCTTCAAAGATGGTATAACAAGAGTAAGTCCCGATGAAGAGGACCCAGCAGGCTTTGGCAGATAGATTTTCGGAGATTCAGGCTGGCTGTAGTATGGCGAAAAAGGCTGAGCGTTTTCGTCCATCGACTTTTGTAAGTTGGTGAGATTCAACGGTAATCAGCGCCTCGTGACTCGACAGCAAGGCAATGTCACGTGCGGCTCGGTTCCTCTGCAGTGCGCCCGGTTCGCCGGGTTCGGTTACCAGGTCAACTCGCCACTGCGAATCTGCTACAACGCAATACCTCTTTTGCTCTGTTCACTGTACCAACTGAAGCTTTGTCGAGGATTCACGCGTCGTTACGCGTCGAAAAGGTCTGGAAGTCCTCGTCGACCAGTACAATTGTTCGGATCCGACTCTATGCTTGTGAATGTTTGTGTCTTTCAGCGTCTTACACCCTCCGTAAAATGCTGCCGATAACCATAGACCATTGCGCAGTGCCTCGAGGATGAATGCGACTTGCAGGAGGGTCTATCGGTGGGCTTGACTCAAGGCACTCGGAACGGCGCGTTAATACTCTATAATTGAGGCTCAATGAAAATTTGCACCTCGGGTATCCTACTGGCAACACGGAAGTCGAAGATTTGACCCCGCGACTCTATTGCCACCCTCGTTTCTGGCTCTCATCGGAGGATCTGTAGATCGTTTGTGTTTTTAGGGCTGTGCACCAAAACCAAACTTGCCACATTACGAGTACACGCGCCGTAAAGCTTGGGCTGGCGTCAACCCAAACACGATCTTTTCTCTTTCAAGGCTGATTTGAAACATGGGCTAATCTCTCGCCGAACACCGTCCGTCTCGGTAATGGAACCTATGTTTTGAAGCAAAGGAACTCATGCAGCGCACAGCGGGTACAAGCGGTGCTTCACCCTCGGTGTCGTCTAACGATCCATATCAAACCCTAAAGCGACATCCCTGCTGGAAGGACGAGCGGCGATGTCCCGGCTGCACTTTCTCGCGAATTGCGCCGCTCTTTGGAGAAATCGAGTCACTATCAGGTCTCAGAACGGAAGAATTTGCGTCTTTGCCGAATTGTCATTGAACTTGGAAGTATATTTGGTATTTGAGGAACCAGGCCTTCCGCAGCTCTGAATTTGCCTTCAATTTTCACAGCGAAAGTTCATTGATATTTCATCAAGCTCTATGAAACTCATGTTCTGCGCGGGGTCTATCCAATGACCTCATTTCGTGCTGACGGACTCGCCTCCAGCTTTCCCCAGTTGTTTTTTTTAAAGGTGAGTTCATAGGCCGCTAAATACTTCATCTCCTTCTTGAAACAGTCCGTCTGCTATCTGCGTTGCATGTGGCCTCTGCATTGTAGTTCTGCATGACTGTATTGACATTGTGCTGCTGGAATTTCCCGATCCTCGACTCTATTGAATGAGTACATTTGCTATCATTGGATCGGTCTTTGAAGGTATGTTTGCCATATTGAGGCCTCAGAAGCCCGGTGCTT
>Ga0247742_10003224_pt1 | contig 10387 bp, 7 predicted proteins | sample UWRJL208509C2_FD_180944 | JGI IMG/M metagenome (GOLD analysis project Ga0247742, IMG submission 180944) | Plant litter microbial communities from Arlington Agricultural Research Station in Wisconsin, United States - UWRJ-L208-509C-2 | ecosystem: Environmental > Terrestrial > Plant litter >... | reverse complement strand
ATCACTTCCAGTGTAGCTGCCGGTAGGCGTACGACTACGACTGTCAAGATAACTTCCCGTCCCTAGATAGCTCCCGCTCCCACTCAGAGGTGCGTCAGCACTGTCCGGGGTGTAGCTACCATAACTATCTGCAGGAGTGCGCGTTTCACTTGCTGTATCCTCATTCTCTTTGTCCGAGGATGAGCGAGAGGTGTCTGTTTGATAGCCAGACAAGTAGCGCGAACTACTGAGAACCCTGCGACGAATCCCTCCTGCCCTAATCAAAGTCGATGGAGATTCCGTGTACGAGAGGTCCGAGCCACTACGAGACGACGCGGTGTCACTTCGACGATAAGTGGAAGTGAAAGCCGAGGTAGGGCCTTGAGTGATCGACGTTGCAGTCATTCCAGGAGTTGTACCGAGCCCACCAGTTGAGGTCAACGATGTATGTGAGAAATACGTCGAAGTCACATTTGATCGCAGACCATCAGAAGAGGCACTGAAGAAATGCTCGTCGGAGACATCTGACCTCGCTCTGTCGCTTCCACGTCCGGTGCTGGGGGGAGGCGTCACGAAAATATTCTTCCCAAGAGACGAACCACTCGAAATGGTGACCGGAGAACCACCAAACAGCGCACCTCTGGACCGTGTAAGAGCAATCCTGAATTCATCGTCAAGATCGGTCATCGAGCCACTGCGCCTGCGAGAGTCACGTCGGTTCGGGGTGATAACCCGTGGATCGCCAGGATAGATATACTCCTGATTACGAATGACGGTGTCGTCGACAGTGCGAGTATGATGCGACGAAATGAAGGAGGTTTGGCGGGACAAAGATGCGGTCGAGTTGAAATCCGATATATCTGGCAAGGAGCTGAGAGGTGGTACGAAGACGGTGGATCGTGATCCACTACTGGTGTGGCTAGAGTTGCTGCTGATAGTTAGAATAGTGCGAATTGACCCCGTCGGCGAACGAGTGACCGATACAGAGTCTGGAACTGAGACGGGCCTATTCACCGCATCCCTATTGACAATCATAGTTCAGCAGAGTGATGAGACATGTTCAGAGAAGAAATTTACCATAACCTATTGACCCATTTCTGCCTCTCAAGAAGGCTCTCTGCAGCTAACCGTTCCACGCCGTCCGCATACATCATGTGGAATGGTACAAGCATGTCCATCAACGGTTGAACATCGTGCTCGCTGCTCTGCTGCCTAGCAGCAATAGTCCCAATATCATCCCGTGCGCTTGGGTGGGTAGGAGATGGCGCTGACTGAACGCTGGTGCAATTTAGCAGATCCAGTGCGACGATACCGCGACCACCTCCAGGTGCAAGCCAAGAGAGAAGGAGCATGTGGGGGTACAGCAGTGCCTGACATCTTTGCCAGCGGTATGGCGGTGAGGCGTGGACATTGAGATACCACAGAAGGCCGATGTGAACAGGCTAGAGAAGATGTCAGCGATTATAAATAAAAAATAAAAAGAGCAACTGACAGGCTCGTTGCTTTGAGCATATTGGCTGAACTCCGCCAAGTTGATTCCAGGAGGGAATGCGCCGCTACGACCGCTTCGAATGCTCGCATTGTCAGGGGTACCTCCCGATAGAGGACGTGTGGGTGTCAAGACTGGATCGGGGACACCACGAGACTCCCTCATCCGAGCACGAGCGCCTTCAAAACGACGTCTAACTCCTTCATTCTCTGGAGGTGAGACTGACGAAGCCGAGCCCTGCGGCGACCTTTCTCCAGTGCGGCCAGTTGTTGGCGTCCGCTCCTTCCATAGAGCGACAATATTACGAACAGAGGCAAGAGGCGACCGTGGTGAAGTCTGAGGCTTGCGCAAACCTGAACTAGGTGTGATCGTGCCACGCGTATATGTCTCTTCTGTCCCGCTGTAGCTCTTAGATTCTGTGTTAGGTGTGGTGTAGGAGCCAGTCTGCGTCACGGTGTGCGAGTCTGTCCATGTGTTGGTGTTAGAGAATCCACTAGGCGTAGCCGTATACGATGGTGCCGCGTATGAACCCGTCTCCGTTCGTACTCCGGAGGTAGTAGACCGAAAGCCGCTGGTGGTTGTGGGTCGCACTGGAGGGGAAAGTAAACTGGCCCGTGTATCGGTGCCGACGTAGGACCCCGAAGACCCACTCCCTGATTTGGTTGGAGAAGACGAACGAGATCCATAACCGTAGCTGGTACTGCCCATTCCATAACCTGTGGTAGTGCCGGTTGCAGTTGGCTGGGTTGTGCCAAACATGGGACTGGTGGCCCTATATCCAGGAGTAGAAGCTGTACGGGAGTGGCCAAAACTCGGGCTGTTCGACTCGAATACTGCAATGAGTTCACCCAAGCGCCCAGGTGGTGGCAAAGTGCGGTCGGAGCTGGGGTCTGTAGATATACGAGAGTGCGATGGAGTTCCAGACAGGACAGCAGAACGGCGAAGAGTGTCGGGAGTCGGGTTTCCTGGGCGCGACACGTTGGTTGAGGAAAACATGGAAGTGGGACGCGACTCTTCAGTCCTTTCCGTGATGCGACTCAAACGCGCTCGAGGATCTGAGCCATGAATGGGAGGAGATCTTGGAGAAAATGTCGGTAGAGAGACGAATGAGGGAGAGCCCGTGTAGGTTCCGGAGTAGGTAAAAGTCCCAGTAGCCGAGGAGAAGGTCGGCCCAGCGGAAGAGTACGAACCGTGCGACCACTCCGAGAGAGCTTGCTCTGTATCCTCGAACTCGTCCTCGAGATTGTTGAGAGTAGCGTCAATCTCATCAATCGAGTTGTCGTCTGTATATGAGTCTTCAACGTCGTCACGTCGTTGGGATGATGAGGGAGAAACGGCGAGGCGTCTTGTGTAGTTTGCAGAGTCTTCACCATCAGATGAGTAGCGCTGAGTATCTGAAAGGCATGCCTGAGTAACATTACGCGCTAAACACAACTCTGACTCACCCGAGCGCGATGTATACGACTGTCTTGAAGGAGAAAAAGTGCCTGTGTAGGTGGTGGTCCCTTCTGGTGGGGACCAAGAGTCCGACGGATTGCTTGTCATCACTGTGTTCAAGTACGAGCACGGTCGGAAAGCATTGCAGATGGGTTTTGGGAAGCAAACAATGGGCAGGCACCCCACGTACAAAGGACGCCTTCCTGATTAGGCCAGTAAACATCAACCATCACTTTAGGGCAGGCTGAAACGCGTCAACGCAGACGCGCTTCACACGTGACTGAGCACGGCCACTCACACCAGCATTTCCGAAGGTTCCGAGTCCATCTTCTCACTTTCATCAAAGTATTCACTGAAAACTGCTTCTTTACCAGCGTTGGCCGCTTTAGCATCGTTTGTACTGTTCGTATGGACTAGCTCGGAGGCTGTTCTCCTCCGAAATGCTGTGACCCACTATTCGAGGATGGAAATATATACACTGAGAAGCAGCATGGTCAGGTTGCCCAATCGTTTCGCCCAACTTCTTGGCAAATGGCAACCGCACATATCCCCGGCGTAGAGAAGGTAGGCCTCTAGCTTCTGGATTTCCTTCGTGGAGATTATTGAATTCTTCTATTAGTCAAACCTCTGGAGATGCGGGGACCAAGATAGGTTCAATATCCCAAAGCCCGAAGGAAATCTCTGGAAAATCTGCCTTGATCCTCTTCTCGAAGAAGACAGGTTGAAATGCGAGGCATGGAAGGACGAAGTGCAAAATCTGCTCATTTTCGTGAGTCTCGAATTTCGTTGAGGACAACATCTGCTATAACCAGTCCTCAGGCAGGTCTCTTTTCTGCTGTCGTGACAGCATTTCTCGTTCAGGCGTGCCAGTCTTTGCAATCAACTCAGACGGAGATTCTCCTTGCCGAGATTGCCCATTTCACAATTCAAGACCCATCAGATTCGACCATTCGAGTCAATACTTGCTGGTTTCTGAGCCTGATTCTGAGCCTTATCACCGTTCTCGTTGGCATTGTCTCACTCCAATGGCTACGTGAATTCCAAAATTATACCAGGAACCTATCCTCCAGGAAAATCCTCGCCATGCGTACGATGCGCTCAGAGGCTTTTCAGCGATGGTTCGTGCCACAAATATTTGCTGGATTACCACTCCTTCTTCAGCTGGCCCTAGTGCTTTTTTTTGTGGGGCTGGTCGACTACTTATTCGCTCTCAACCCAACAGTTGCCCTTCCAGTGACCATATTGATTGCATCCACTTTCCTCTTTCTTTTTCTTACCACGACATTGCCTTCCGTCCAGTCCTTTGTGGTGCTTAGCTCACCCGACATGTCTTCAATACCCTCAGAGTGCCCGTACAAGTCTCCTCAATCATGGGCATTCCTTCGATTGTGTTCATCATTGCCTATACGCACAATGTTGGACGTAGTGGGATTCTTCGTCTTCGGTGTAGCTATATTTCCCCTATCCCCCCTGATCTTAGTTCTTCGTATTTGGGATCGCCATTACTCCTTATGGATGCTGGTAGAGCGCCTCCGATTTGCCCTCCACTTGAAATATCTTGGAACCCTCAACAACTGGCATCTCTTCGACATCTTTTGGCTTGATCGGCGGGAAACGATTGCCACTCGCTCATCGCTTCCTGCTACCGGGCACTTAACCAAGGCAGCTGGAAATGCAGATTATGATGCAGCGCGTGGCCTGTCGCATATCATAAACAGCGATGCTCACGATGACGTCGTGGCTCTTGCTGTGTATCACTGCTTTCAAGAGCTTCCCCTTGCCGTATGTCAGGACGACATATTTGACCTCATGATAGAGGACTTGCCCGACTGGGTCAAAGCAGAACGCGCATCTCGCATGTCGCCTTCTCTCAAGAGCCCAAGCAACACGATGATACGATGCGAAAATGAAGTCTTCCTTCTCGCTAGGTTGCCCCAAACGGCAAACAGTCACACAATCCACATATTTCGCAAACGCCAACTAGAAGTCTTCATTCGCACACTTTCTTATATTTTCACCGACGAACCTTGGGAGCAATATCCCCAGATCGAGCATAGGGTCACCGCAGATGACACTACTTCAAGGAGCATCAGTCCGGGAAGGCTTCTCATCCCAACTTGCTTGAAAAGCATGAGAGGTTTCGCTTCTCTTCCTGAGCCACTATGCACAGGTAAATTTTTGTCGTGGGTTAAATTTGTCAATAATTTACCAATTCTCCTAGACCTCAAAGAGCAGCTGCTGACAATCTACGAATCATTTGTCCAGAACACTCTCTCAAATACTATTTCCGACGACCTTGCGACGTTGGGACTACGCCACAAGGAAGAAGTCTTGGGCGATTTCATGCAAGTAATACAGACTGTGGTTCTCAGCCTAATTAGCTGCAACGCCCAGGACAAAGACAGCAATAGCAAGCTATTATCAAAGTTCATATCAATCATAAATCGTCTCAGCCAACATCTTCTTCGCAACTCGGAGACTCAGACGGAATCTCGGGTATCACTGGATCAACATTTTCCCAACGCTCTAGGAACGCCAAGCTCGGCTGCGACTATCCTCGTACCATTCCACATCAGCGTCCTCTGTCTCTCTCGTTTTGACTATACTGCATGGGCGCATATTCGTCATCGAGAACCCGAATTCGCCGAGGCGTTCAGGTCCTTCGTATTCGCTGCCCGTGTGTGCGAACGAGACGTTATTGGAAAGGTCAAATTCGATTTCCAACACTTGCACTATCACGGGCAGTGGCGAAAACTCGTTCGGGAAGTCCTTTGTGGCTCCATTCCATCTCCACGATCTCCCGAGAGCGACGAGAACCAGCGAGAGTGTGAACACGAGGCTGTGGTAGACCCACCGCCCGATGATTGTTGCATTGATATCCAATCCCCCAATCCCCCTGAAACAGCAGAAATCACGAATAACACTCCCCTTGCCATCCCAATTTATCTACAGCAACAACGGGCGCTCTAAAACTTTATCAAGCAACATCGTTTTTGTGGACGTTTCAAATCCCAGGTCTGAGTCTCGCTTTCGGGTTTGGGCACCCTGTAGGAACAGTACTTGATTCGAACTTCAATTGCCCTACCGGGTATCTTGTATGTGTGTCACTTATATATAGATTCCTCTCATAACCACCGACTGATAAGAAGATCTTCAGCGTTAGTACCCGGTTCTCTCTGTGTGCGCAATCTCTTGAAGATCAAGGAAGCCACAAGGATTCCGCCCAAGATGCTTCGTTCTAAATGTATTATGATGTGTTCACATGGCTACCAAGAGATTCTCGCTTTTTTGAGTGTTCTCAATAGCTGCTGCGGCCACTTCTTTATCGACAAACTATCCTCGCATATCAGGGCGTAATATTGAACCATGTCGACCAGAGACGAGACCATTGCATACGATACCGATGGCCTCCCACAGGTACGTTTGTCTGAGCTTCTGCTTTTTCCTAAAGCAGATAATCTACTCAGAGGGTTGACGTGCTTTATCAGCGTTTAGTATGGCAATGTGGTGGTGAAAATAAATTCGAGGTCCCAAAACCTGAAGGAAACATCTGGAAGACATGTGTGGAACCCCTTCTAGAAGAAGACAGGTTACAATGCGAAGCTTGGAAAGATGAAGTACACAACTTGTTAATTTTTGTGAGTTCTCGAGACCAAGATTTGACAGACTCATGAAATAACCCATTGGAACGTTAACTCCACTAGGCAGGTTTATTCTCCGCTATTGTAACTGCATTCGTTATCCAATCATGCCAAATTCTCCAACCTACATCGCCAAATGGTGACACACATACCTTCCTTTTGGCCCGAATAGCGTCTGCACTCGACCACCAGGCATCTATTGAACCATTGAATCTGACACCCACCGGCATAAGGCTCGACAATCGCCCATCGGATAGCAATACCATCAGAATTACTATTTGTTGGTTTCTCAGTCTAATCTTGAGCCTCATCACTGTCTTAATCGGCATCGTTTCCCTACAATGGCTTAGAGTGTTCCAGCGGTATCCGAGCAATGCAGCCCCAAAAAGGATCCTCGCAATGCGTACCTTGCGGGCAGAAGCGTTTGTCCACTGGCGGGTTGCTGAAATTCTCGCTGGACTCCCCGTTCTTATTCAAGTTGCTCTCATACTGTTTTTCGGCGGCCTCGTTGAATTTCTACTGTCACTCAACCTTGGCTACACCGTTGCGGCGCCTGTGACCATGATCGTCGTAGCATTCATCTTTATCCTGGCCACGACATTCCTACCTACCGTATGGACCTTTCGGCTTCTCGACGCACACCAAAACCACACCCACTCTACCCCTTGTCCATACAAGTCACCCCAATCATGGGCATTTCTACAACTCTACTCTTCGTCGATGATCCGTCAAGCACTCGTATACATGAGGCTTGGTTTGTCGATCTTTACGCTCTTTATTACCTCACCATTGATTATTCTCCTTGGCATCTTCCGCCTCGACTCTTGGCTTTGGAGGATAATTGACGCCTTCAAACTTGACCCCTATGTGGATCGCGATCGCCTTCACAGCCTCGTCAGTTGGAACGCCTTCGACAATTTCTGGTTGGATGAGAGACAACGAGTTGCTACTCGTTCATCTCTACCTTCCTCCTACTTAGACAAAACCGTCGGTTGTGCGGACTACGACGCAGCACGCGGTTTGGCCATTATCATCAACGATAGTCCGATGGAAGAGTCAGCGGCCCTTGCCGTGTACCATTGTTTCCAAGAATTGCCCATTGAAGTGATCAAGGAGGATATCTTTAACTTGATGCTCCATGGCCTGCCTGACTCAATCAAACAAAAGAAAGCGACCCGGAATTCCCTTTCGCTCGATTCGCCATCCGATACGATGATACGGGACGAAAACGAACTGTTCATTCTTGCCCGTCTGCCACAGATATTGAAATGGGATATTCCTCATGCCTTCAAAAACCGACAGCTGGAGGTGTTTATTCGTACCCTGGGATATATTTTTACCGACGTTACATGCACCGGTGGTGAAACCACCCCAACCGCTCGAAGATTACTCATTCCGTTTCCCTTGAGAAGCGTCAAACGATTCGCTTCGCTACCTACTGAGATATCTGCAGGTGGGTGTATTCACGGAGTCGAATATTTCCCAAAATCTTATGGTTATGTCTCGCTACAGTCATTCAGGAGCAGCTTGTCATGATCTTTCTGTCATTCCTCGATACTGTGTTGGCCACTCCTGTTAAGGAGGCAGAACCATCGCCCACCAGAGTATGCTTCGACGACGCAATGTTAGGCGACTTCATGGAGCTGATGAAGATGGTGACGCTCTTCTCGATCTCGTCAAGGAATGAGACGAGTGTCGCATTGCAATCAGAAATCGCGTCGTCGTTGACACGAGTCAGCGACTCTTGCGCTCGCCTCATAGAAATCACATCTAGGGAACGTACTCGCTCGGTACAGCCTCGTCACAGGGCAGTCCTGTTCCGATCTAAGGACAGTTTCCGAGCCCCGAAAAATCTCGTTATTCGTATAGCCATCCTCTACATAACGCAGTTCGATCCCAAGGACCTTGATCTCATGGCTAAGAGAGCCCCAGAAGTGTCCGTCGCCTTTCAATCTCTAGTCTTCGCAACCCAAACTTTTGAGAAGAGTGCTGGAGGAACATTCCAATTCCCCCTGCATCATCATCATTATGGCAAGCGATGGAGGGACATCATCGCTGAAGTCGTTCCTACATCGACAATGCCTGAACCCCGGGCATCGAATACTTCGCTGGATGCTCGAAGGACGACAACTAGAGACACTGAGACGTCCAATGACTCTATTGAAGATGATTTACTCCGTCCCCCGGGCTTCCTCAAGACTGACAAGATGGACGAGGGGGCAATGAAACCAAGCAACTCACCAGCCACGAAAGATTTGCGGCCTCAGCACCATTTAATCTTCGCAACAGATCCTTCTTTCCTGTCGATTCGCTAGCTGGAGAGGCCACCGCAAAGTTATCTAATATATGCCAGTCGGACATGATGCTTCACGGTCGCATCAGATTCTCAGATTAGGATAGAGAGGGCCATGGAATCGCATTATATATGAACAGGGCAGTACAGATCTTCTGAGAACCGGAAAGACGAGAGTGGTTTAACGGCCATATCTGAAGAAATGTCTTATAAGAATATTGCCATGCGTAGAACTGAAGCTGGACGTACTTTTGCAACTCCCATTCACGATTGTCCAGAGGACATACGTTCCTCGTCTTCAGCCAACGCGAAATGCAGTGGAAGTGGAATGCATGCTGCGGAGGTGTAATAGTATGATTTTGAAGGGCATGAAAAAGTTGTCCTATCTGCTATAAGATGGTAGACTCACGTTGCAGATACCCCATGCCGCGTTGCACTCTTCGCTAGTTGCAGAGACTTGATTGGCTTGACAATCAATGCCTGTGTGATTTTCATAACGAATAGTCAGTATACGAGCGCAGAATTGACAGATAAAGTATGCGGACAGAGATCCATGATGTGGTTCCTGCAGATGGCGCAATTGTCGACGACGATGTCTATGAAAGGAGGTGTTAACGCGAATGCCTTGAGGCTGTGTCAGGGAGGACGATGACTTACCCCATGCCCAAAGGGAAACTGCGTTCCACTAAGGATTATAGATGTGTTATTAGCCATTGTGTTTGAATTCCAGAGAGCAAAACTGATCAAAGATCGCGTTGGTCCTTACCTTCTTGACTTCGAAGCGCGCCTTGTCCTTGTCCTTGCCCTCCTTCTTTCCCTTGGTCTTTGGCTCATCAACGTCCATCGAGTCAGCCATAATGAGGGCGGTCTAAAAGGTGCAGATCTAGAAAAGTCGAGTGGCGATGATGGTGGTGGTCAGGAGGATGAGAGGCGCGCTCAAGCCAAGGCGCTCGATTCATAGGGACTTTGTTTGGCGCAGTCCATGGAGTCAAATATGACTGATTCGGAACCGATGCTGCAGGCTGCTTGTTCAAATCATCCACCATCTGTGTCCACCGATTCTTGGAGCTTTATTCAGACCAATGGCTGAAGAAATGAACTGGTCTTTTTCTCAGACATTCACACCTGAATTTCAGGCGATGCGGTCTGGTCTGATAATCAACCTGCCTTTTGACCCAACGCTCATGTCGACATTTGTCTAGTTAGATTTGGAATCTAAGATCGAGGATGCCAAAATTATGGGATCACCCTCTCAAGATTTAATTCAAGACCTCACACTGTCCTTAGCGAAAGTCACGAAAGCTTTGGTCGACGCTACAGGTTCCATTCCCAGTTATGATCAAAAGCAATACCAGACTGTGGGTTCCGTTTTGTGAAGCTTCATGTTCGCTCATCAGTTAGAAACCCTAGCAATTGAAAGCTATTGAGCTCTCACTTGAGTCTCTCAGAGCGTCTTCAGTACCTAAATCCAAGTTTGCGTTCAAGCGAAAGGCACAAGCGAAAGAAACCCCGTCACCTGCTCCTGTGAAGGTGGATGCCTCGGCATCT
>Ga0247742_10003223_pt1 | contig 10392 bp, 9 predicted proteins | sample UWRJL208509C2_FD_180944 | JGI IMG/M metagenome (GOLD analysis project Ga0247742, IMG submission 180944) | Plant litter microbial communities from Arlington Agricultural Research Station in Wisconsin, United States - UWRJ-L208-509C-2 | ecosystem: Environmental > Terrestrial > Plant litter >... | reverse complement strand
CAATATTCGATTAGCAAATGTAATAATAATTTGTAGGCTGCTACTTCGTATTTCGGATGGCTCGGATCGCTTTTAATCTCTCACTTTTTTACCAGAACAATAGCATTTTTATTTTACTAAATTGTATTTGGTTCTCTTTGTTAGACATAGTACTTTAGTAATTATTGTACAAAGACACCCACCAACAAAAAATAAATTTTTTATATTAGCTATAAACACTAAAAAATTTAAAAAAATGGCAAAACAAATTTTTATCAATTTAGCTGTAAAAGACCTGCAAAAATCTATGGGATTTTATACTGCATTAGGTTTTACAAACAATCCTCAATTTTCGGACGACACCGGAAAGTGTATGGTTTGGAGCGAAAGTATTTCTGTCATGCTTTTGACGCATGAGAAGTTTATGAACTTTGCAACCAAACCTATTGCAGACACGAAATCAAGTGTAGCAGGGCTTTTTTCATTATCGGTTGACAGTATTGACGAGGTAAACAGTATTGTAACAAATGGAATAAAAGCCGGTGGAACAGAACCTAGCGAGATGCGGGATTATGGTTTTATGCAGCAGCGGACGATCGAAGATTTTGACGGGCATACCTGGGAAATTTTCTATATGGACATTACTAAATTTCCAACGGAACAACCAAACGGATAAAATAACTGCCGTCAACAGGTTTTAACCATAACAAATAACTTCATTTTATTATATTAGAAAATGAACAAAAAAACTCGCATTATCTGCGAGTTTTTTTTAGTCTGTATAGCAAAATCCTTTTGTTAATGCTCACTTTATTGCACTCTCCTCCTACCCCTATTGCTATACATTGAATCAATTAATTGTGGTAACTCATATAGAGGTGATAGTTTATTCTTTTGTGGGGTTTCGAGGAATTCGGTCAGTTTTATGTTTCTTCGGAGTGTCATTTCGCCCAGTAATATTAATAGGAATTCCCAGATAATTACGGTAGAGCCTAAGCTATCTATACTATAGTCGTCTCCCAGATAAACACTAATATTCACTTTTTTGGTTTTCATATCGTAGCTTAGAAGCTTGAATGTTATTTCGCTCATTCTTAGCTCACAATCATAAAATAATACGGGTTTGTCTAATCGTTGTTTGACGAGTTCGAGTTCATCGTGATCTAATGGCTGAAGTAATGCCTGAACTGACCAGTTTGGGATTATAGGCGCTGCTTCTACAACGGCTTTTATCTTGGGTACCAATTTTGGGTAGCCGTGGCCTATAATTATAATTTTGCATGTTTCGTCGGTCAAATTAACCTGAATGGCGTAATCTATTCTTCTGGAAATTAAATTTAATTTTTGGATTAATTCTTCGTATAAAACATCGTAATCGGGGTCTATAAGCATGTATTCCCTGATTAATGCTGAATGTTCTGTAAAATAGTTCCAGAATTTTGTTATTCTTTTATTTGTGTATTCGGACATTTCTATGTTTGTTCTCATGGGTTTTGTATTTAGTGTAACTACCCCGCCCTGCGGGCACCTCCCGATTATTTCGGGAAGGGGACGTATTGTCGATGCAGTTTGTGGGGCTACTTTGTGAATTAACAATATGTGATTCTCAAAGCCAGAGATAACTTTGTTTGTAGTTGAGAAAATTAATGGGGTGGGTTTGAGAAATCGAAGAGATAGACCTGGCTGCTTTTGAAGGGATGGTGGGACGGTTCGTATTTAATATAGCCGAACGTCTGTAGGGTTTTCATGCATTTGTGGTAAGTGGATTTTGAGCTGATCTTGCTGTTGAGCATGAGTTCATTTCTTGTAATGCTTACCGGATTTGCGAATTCATTTCGATTCCAGACCTGGAATAGGGACATATACAGACTGATATGTCTTGGGTTGAGGATTTTGTCTGTGGCTATTTTATTAAAGAAGACAGACAGATGCTTGCTGGGGTTCATAGAGATTACTTGTTTTAGTTATGGTACAAATTTGTGAGTAAGATTTGAGCATATTTCTCTATTTTTTAGTTAGTTATTGTTTTTTCTATTTTATATAATTTATTACGAATCCATTAATAAGTATATATTATAATAGTTAGATACTTATTATTATGAATTACTGGCAATTAAAAACCCTAACGCTTAAATAAAATTTCTATTGTGGATTTGAGATCTGATCTTTAGCATTTTAACAAAAATGGCAGTTTTTCTACCGCACTATTTATGTTAACTGATTTACTTTACAAGTATAAATAAGACTATATATTTACCTCCCTGCTTATTATTAAGAGACACTCATCATAACTTCGTTCACGGTTATTAAATCGAAAAAATTAGTATCTTTAACTAAACTAAAATATTCGAAATATGTCAATACACACTGTAACTTTACATCGCGTTATTAAGGCAACTCCGGAAAAAGTTTATCGTGCCTTTACTAATCCAGCAGCGTACGCTTCCTGGATTCCGCCTTATGGATTCATTTGTTTAATTCACAAAATAGAAGTGAAAGTTGGTGGTGAATTCAAAATGTCTTTTGAAAATTTTTCTTCGGGAAACCGTCATTCATTCGGCGGAAAATTCGTAGAAATTAAGCCCAATGAATTTATTAAATATGCTGAACAATTTGATGATCCGAATTTACCAGGTGAAATGACTACATCTGTGTGGTTCAATAAGGTTTCAGTTGGTACAGAACTTAAAGTTATTCAGGAAAACATTCCTGCTGCGATTCCCGTAGAAATGTGCTATTTGGGCTGGCAGGAGTCACTTGAAAAATTATTAAAACTTGTTGAGCCTGAAATTCCAGATGCGTAATCTCTAAAATACAGCTGCAATTATTTGGGTTTGAATCCCATCGTGTTATACCCAGCCTTTGCCTCTTTCAAACATAAAGACTTCGCAGTCTTTATCAGTTACTAAATCGGGATTTGACAATGGGTTTTCTTTGACTGAATTCCGTACGATTTGAATTTGACTTATATCTTGTATTATTGCTTCCCTGAAAATCATTTTGTTTCATTTTAAGATGACAAAGATGTATCTTTTTGTAATTATTTTAACTGATGGGTCCTGGATGCATCAGTTGTTATCAAATCCCGTTGAAGGCTAATTCCCCGAACTCCATTCCAAAATAGCAGGATATAATGTCGCTATACCGGCAGTTTTAGGTTTACTTTTATATAACTCGAGCATCTTTTCGTTAAACTTCCTGAAATTACTAAAACCTCTTATATCTGTCATTCGTTTTTCGACATCTTCATTTATACGTTTGAAATCTTCTGTATTATAATGGTCTGATGCATATAGCGTAAAAACGGCCCAGGTCATGTACTCGTTAAATACGGAATACAGACTTGAATAAGAGTCGGCAGGTCCTCCTTTTTTTGCCCATATTTCCCTGTTCGCAAAAGCATGGTCAATAGCAGCCAGGTATTGATCTGAAATGGGGTTTACATAATTGTGGTCTATTTCTGTAAATACAACCCTACTCATCAGCCCTTCTGTTACTTTCTCATTGACTATAGTTTTTTCAATCGGTCCCGAAATGAACATTACTGTCTGCTTAAAATCACCCATTTCAAAGTGATTGGTAGAATGGCCACCATTGACCAGGGGCGAAAAGGTAATTCTGTAATTGTCGTATTTTAAAGGGAAGTTTTTTTCAAGCCAGGACCATTGTTGCAGGATAGGAATCTGTGTGTTGATTAATTTAATAAGAGATGCGTAATATGGTTGGTGTGATTTATAAAATGCCCTAAATCCTGTTTTTTCTGCAAATTCCTGTAATTCTTTGACATGGGGTTCTATAAAGTTTTTTGAAGTCCAGTTTAAACGGTCATACATTTTGTCTTTTTTGATTTTAGTATCATCAAAATAAAAACCGCAGGCATCCATTTTTACATGTGAATAATTTCCTTTTATCATTTTTTCGAATTCAGCAATGATACTATCGGTTTTGTAAGGGCCAAAATGCGCCATTACTTCTTTATAGTAGTCTGATTCGTGATTCACCATATTATTATCAGTTATTCCTTTTGGTGTCAAAGCAATAATGATATGGACAAGTTCCTGGACTTCGGGAACTTCAAAGTTAAACTGCCCTTTGTTTTTGCGAATGTAAGCTTTGGAGAAATGAGCTGCTTTAACTTCTTTCAAGACCTTGATTTGTGTGTTGAAACTATCCTTATCATTTAGTACTATAACAAAGTTATAGGTCTTTCCAGGCAGTACGTTAAAGCTTATGGAATCGAGATCTGTATAAAAGGTTATTTTCTTTTTTCCGCTGGCGGTTGTTGTATATATATCCGGATTGTACTCGGGACTTAGCGTCCAACTGTCCTTGCTGAATTTTGAACCGTCTTTAATAGATACTTTTTTTGATGTAGCCTTGATTATTGGCGATTGCGCTATAGAAAGTATGGCAGTTAGGCAAAAAAGGAATGTAAGAAATGATTTGATATTCATGATTGATTTTGATTGATGCAGTAAATATCAAAAATAATTTTGGCTATCGAAAGAAAATTAAAAGTATTATTGTTCTGATATATAGATTATTTAGCAAACCCTCGTCTGCAACAACGTCTTTAAGTCATTGTAACTGTTCGGTTTTGTAATATAATCAGATGCACCCAAATCTTTAGTCTGTAGCATCATTTCTGATACCGGAGAGGTTGAGAAAATAATGACCGGTACATACTTTAGGATCTCTCTTTTCCTTATTTCGTATAGAAATTCAGCGCCATTCATTTTGGGCATGTTCAGATCCAGAAATATGATATCCGGAATTATTGTTCCGGCTTCGAGCTTTATCAGTGCATCTATAGCATTGTGTATAGCTAAATACTTTGCTGATGATACTGTCTGTAGCGCTTCAAAGAAAAGATCACAATCTTCGGAGTCATCATCTATTTGCAGTATATTTTTATATTTCATTGTGTTATTAGCCATTTGTGGAAGAGATTGTAAATGTAATAAAACAAAATCAATGTTAAATAAAATGTTAAAAACATCTGCATCTTTTCTTATCTATTTTTTTGTTATTTTTATAATACAATTTTAAAACTCATGTTTATGGTACATGGTATAAAAATATAATGAAATTATCCACACAGATTCTTTTAGCTTTCGCAATAGTAATTTTGTTGTCTATTGCCGATTCTTATACCAATTATATGTTGTCGAAAAAAGTACAACAAGATACCCAGTTCCTTTCAAAATCAGAAGCGATTATTCGCAATTCCAACAGAACCCATAAAGCGATTATTGATATGCAAAGTTCGTTCCGGGGATATCTCCTAACAGATGACGGTACCTTTTTAGATTCGTATTATAGCGGAAAAAGAAATGTGCCAACGTATCTGGAACAGCAGAAAAAGCTTGTGGGCAACAACACTGCACAACAGTCTATCTTAGATTCAATCACCAGGATGCATACTTACTGGGTCGGGTATTCGAGCCAGCTAATCCATTTACGGAAAACAATGCCTGCAGCCTATCTGTTACTTTTTCAGGCCAAGCAGAAGAGACAGGTTGGGAAAAAGATCAATGATGCAATTGCAAAAGAATTCTCGAGATTTGACAAGGTAGAATATGCTATCCGAAAACGGCATAGTACCATCCTTATGTCGTCTATTAGAAAAACACATACTTTCTCCCTTATATTTCTTTTGCTTACTGTAATTATAGGGATATGCAGTGCTGTATATATAGTAATGCTTATTACAAGAAGAATTGCATCCATGGTTCGACTTGCAGAGAATATATCCAAAGGGCAGTTCACTATCGTAAATGATACACGTAACGATGAACTGACAGGATTATCCAGGTCACTCAACATCATGTCTGATAAGCTCGATAAGAATATCCGGGAACTCGAAAACCGAAATACCGAATTGAATAAGTTTGCTTATGTTGTATCCCATGATCTTAAAGCCCCTATTCGCGGGATCCATAATGTTATTACATGGATCGAGGAAGATCTGCAGGATGAGCTTTCTCTGCAGATGAAGAAATACCTCATGATCATACCCCAAAGGACCAGACGAATGGAAGCCCTGATAAATGGCCTTTTAGATTATGCACGGATAAGTCCTAAACAACCTGCAGAGAAAATTGACACTAATGCTTTGATTCAGGAAATTGCGGGTTCTATTGTTCCACGAACCTTCAAACTTGAAGTCGATAACCTGCCGGAGCTGTATACCGAAAGACTGAAGCTTGAGCAGGTTTTTACCAATCTTATCAGTAATGCCGTAAAGTATACTCCACATGAAGACGGCCATATCCATATTAGCTGCAAAGAAGCTACGGACCGTTATGAATTTTCTGTAAAAGATAACGGGATAGGGATTGATGCCGAATACCACAAAAAAATATTCGAGATATTCCAGACCCTTCGTGAAAAAGATGGGAAAGAAAGTACCGGCGTGGGTCTTGCTATAGTAAAAAAAATAATGGACGAACGGCAGGAAACTATTCTTGTAAAATCAAAATCTGGCGAAGGCACCGAATTTATATTCACATGGAAAAAATGATACTATTATGAAAAAACATGCCATTCTATTAATCGAAGATGATGAACTCGATATTATCAGTGTTGAGCGCTCGTTAAAAAAACTGGAAAGCGAATATGAACTTTATACTGCCTATAATGGTATTGAAGCTTTAAAAATGCTTAAAGACAATACCATAAGGCTGATACCGGATGTGATTCTACTCGACCTGAATATGCCTAAAATGAACGGAGTCGAATTTTTAGGCATATTGCGGGCAGATGAACAGCTAAAAGACATTAAGGTTTTTGTCATGACAACTTCATCTGAAGGCAGTGACCGGAGCCTTTCGGAGGAATTAGGGATATCAGGTTATATCATCAAACCGCTTAATTATACCGACAATACTAAAAGAACCGATTCTATGGATGCCTTTGTTCAGTTTCATTTGAGGAAAATACTTGTTAATGAAAATATATAAGGGTATAATAACCAATATAATTACTATTGTACCTCTAATATAATTTATAATTTGAATTTTAACTGTGTTTTTAATTCCTAACTTCGCATAGCGACGTAGGAATATTTCCTTTATAAGGACGTTGTAACTATTTCTGAATTGTTGTATTTCCAATAACTAAATGCTCGAGACAAGCATATGAAAAAAACTAACAAAACTGCTGATGCAGTTAACCCGAAACCTCTTATTGCAGTGCCAGTCGTTACGGAAACACCACCCAGACAAAAACGAAAAAAAGTGGATACCGGAGAATCTATCCTGACTGATGCCGAATTTTTAAAAATTTTGGTAAAAGTAAAAAACGGGAATTTCTCACAGCGTTTTCCTACTGATCAAAATGGCGTTAAAAGATCTATCTGTGATACCTTGAATGAAATCATAGACCTTAACGAAAGAATGGTATTTGAATTCCAGAAGGTTGGAAAAAGTATCGGTAAGCAAGGTAAACTGACCAACAGGGTTGCCCTTGATGGTGCACGCGGTTCATGGAGCTCGTGTGTAGACTCGGTTAATACGCTTATTTCGGATCTGGTTCACCCTACCATTGAGATTGCACACGTAATCACATCGGTGGCAAAAGGAAACCTGTCACAGGAAATGCCGTTGTCTATAGAAGGTAACCCATTGCAGGGAGAGTTCTTAAGGATTGCGAAAGAGGTAAACGGGATGGTAAAACAGCTGAACCTTTTCTCTATGGAGGTAACCCGTGTGGCACGTGAGGTGGGAACTGAAGGTAAGCTTGGCGGACAGGCCAAAGTGCGTGGTGTAGGTGGTGTATGGAAAGATTTGACAGATTCAGTTAATAAAATGGCGAGTAACCTTACCGGACAGGTAAGGAATATTGCAGACGTAACAACGGCAGTAGCAAAAGGTGACCTTTCAAAAAAGATCACAGTTGACGTAAAAGGAGAAATATTAGAGCTTAAGAATACTATTAATACAATGGTAGATCAGCTGAACTCGTTCTCTTCTGAGGTAACCCGTGTGGCACGTGAGGTAGGTACCGAAGGTAAGTTGGGCGGACAGGCGCAGGTAAAAGGTGTAGGTGGAACCTGGAAGGATTTAACGGACTCTGTAAACCAGATGGCATCCAACCTTACCGGCCAGGTACGTAACATTGCCGATGTAACAACGGCGGTGGCAAGAGGTGATTTATCTAAAAAGATTACGGTGGATGTTAAGGGAGAAATCCTGGAGTTAAAAGATACGATCAATACGATGGTGGATCAGCTGAACTCGTTCTCCTCTGAGGTAACCCGTGTGGCACGTGAGGTAGGATCGGAAGGAAAGCTGGGTGGACAGGCGAAAGTGCGTGGTGTAGGTGGTGTATGGAAGGATTTAACGGACTCTGTGAACCAGATGGCGTCCAACCTTACCGGGCAGGTACGGAATATTGCAGAGGTAACAACTGCAGTAGCAAAGGGTGACCTTTCTAAAAAAATTACGGTAAACGTTGCGGGAGAAATCCTCGAACTTAAGAATACGATTAATACGATGGTGGATCAGCTGAACTCCTTTGGTGCAGAGGTAACCCGTGTGGCGCGTGAGGTAGGTTCAGAAGGAAAGCTGGGTGGACAGGCAAAAGTAAAGGGTGTTGGCGGAACCTGGAAGGATTTAACCGACTCGGTTAACCAGATGGCATCCAACCTTACCGGGCAGGTACGAAACATTGCAGAGGTAACCACTGCAGTAGCAAATGGTGACCTTTCCAAGAAAATTACGGCTGTAGCTGAAGGTGAGATCCTTGAGCTAAAGAAGACTATCAATACAATGGTGGATCAGCTGAACTCGTTCTCCTCTGAGGTAACCCGTGTGGCCCTTGAAGTAGGTACTGAAGGGAAACTGGGAGGGCAGGCAAAAGTAAAGGGTGTTGGCGGAACCTGGAAAGATTTAACGGATTCCGTAAACCAGATGGCATCCAACCTTACCGGGCAGGTACGTAACATTGCCGAGGTAACCACAGCGGTGGCAAAAGGTGACCTTTCCCGCCAGATTACGGTGGATACCAAAGGTGAGATCCTTGAACTTAAAAATACCATTAATACAATGGTGGGTCAGCTGAACTCTTTTGCCTCTGAGGTAACCCGTGTGGCACGTGAGGTGGGAACTGAAGGAAAACTGGGCGGGCAGGCACAGGTAAAAGGTGTGGGTGGAACCTGGAAGGATTTAACCGATTCGGTTAACCAGATGGCATCTAACCTAACCGGCCAGGTACGTAACATTGCCGAGGTAACTACAGCAGTGGCAAAGGGCGACCTTTCGTTACAGATTACAGTAGACGTAAAAGGAGAAATCCTGGAACTTAAAAATACGATCAATACAATGGTGGATCAGCTCCGGGGTTTTGCTTCGGAGGTGACAAGGGTATCCCGTGAGGTAGGTACCGAAGGAAAACTGGGAGGCCAGGCAAACGTACCCGGAGTAGCAGGAACATGGAAAGATTTAACAGATTCGGTTAACCAGATGGCAGGTAACCTTACCGCACAGGTGCGAAATATCGCCGATGTGGCGATTGCGGTAGCAAACGGAGATATGTCACGTAAAATTACGGTGGACGTACGTGGCGAGATCCTACAGCTAAAGGAAACGCTGAATACCATGGTGGACCAGCTTAGGGAATTTGCATCGGAAGTAACCCGTGTGGCACGTGAGGTAGGAACCGAAGGTAAACTGGGAGGTCAGGCCAATGTACCTGGAGTAGCGGGAACATGGAAGGATTTGACCGACTCTGTTAACCAGATGGCAGGTAACCTTACCACACAGGTACGTAACATTGCTGAGGTAACAATCGCCGTGGCGAATGGAGATATGTCCAAGAAAATTACTGCCGATGTACGTGGAGAGATCCTCCAGCTTAAAGAAACAGTAAATACGATGGTGGATCAGCTGCGGGCCTTTGCTTCGGAGGTAACCCGTGTGGCCCGTGAGGTAGGTACCGAAGGGAAACTGGGTGGCCAGGCATTTGTACCGGGTGTAGCAGGAACCTGGAAAGATTTAACGGATTCCGTTAACCAGATGGCCGGTAACCTTACCGCACAGGTACGTAATATTGCTGATGTAACCAAAGCGGTGGCTAATGGTGATCTTTCCAAACAAATCACGGTTGACGTAAAAGGAGAAATCCTTGACCTTAAAAACACCTTTAATACGATGGTGGAACAACTAAACTCATTCGCTTCGGAGGTAACCCGTGTAGCACGTGAGGTGGGTACTGAAGGAAAACTGGGCGGGCAATCGGAAGTAAAAGGTGTAGCAGGAACCTGGAAAGATTTAACAGACTCTGTAAACCTTATGGCATCCAACTTAACCGGTCAGGTTCGTGGTATTGCCAAAGTAGTAACATCTGTAGCAAAAGGAAACCTGAAGCAGAAATTATCCATTGATGCTAAAGGTGAAGTTGCCCAACTTACAG
>Ga0247742_10003222_pt1 | contig 10393 bp, 10 predicted proteins | sample UWRJL208509C2_FD_180944 | JGI IMG/M metagenome (GOLD analysis project Ga0247742, IMG submission 180944) | Plant litter microbial communities from Arlington Agricultural Research Station in Wisconsin, United States - UWRJ-L208-509C-2 | ecosystem: Environmental > Terrestrial > Plant litter >... | reverse complement strand
CGTTCAGCCTGCATAGACTGATTTTGCGTCCGGAGCATTTGGTTCTCTGCCATCTGCTTCAAGAAGCTGGCATTGAGCTTGCGCAGGGCCATGGCAAGAGCGCTAGCGGTGTGCACGGTGGTCAAGGATTCTAAGTGTGTCAGTTGGCCGTCTACACTGTGCAATTCCTCAGCGATCTTGTCCAGAGTCAAAGCCAACTCCCGCAGTTCGTCCAAGGTCCGAAGTGCAGATGACGAATCGTCCTCTCCAGCTCCGGTCAAGAAAGTTGAAAGGGAGTCAAAAAGTGTCGCTCTTCGTCGTGTCAGCACTTTGTATCGCGTCTTGAGATCTGTACGCTGAGCTTGAAGACGCGTGACTTCTTCTGGGATCTCGTTGTCAAGAGTTTCAAGTCGCAGAAGACGGATAGAGGAGGCTTCTGCGGATTGCCTGATGGCTCTGGACACGATATCCTGGAGCTGTGTGGATGTGAAGGTCCACTTTGCCGTTTCCATCGTATATCCTCTCCATTTCGGCGGCGGCGTTTGGAATCGAGGGGAAAGGATCGTGTTTGTAGGGCCCGAGCGTTGTGTGGAAGAGCCAGCTGCTGGTTGTAGAGCGTTACTCGCAATCGAGGATACGGACCCTGACCGGTCTCTCGACATGCTTAAATGGAAGGCAGAGGGTGAATGCGTGAATAACACTCCCTGGCTTGGCCGTCGAGGTCCTGCAGGTAAAGGCGGTCTTGGACGTGCCCGTTGGCTGGTGATAGAGTTTTCTCTCCCGATGGAACTTCTTGCTTCAGTTAACGATGAGCCGGCACCTGGCATCGAGACGTTAGGACCAGGTGGAGGAGGGATCTGAATACCCAGATGGAGAGGCGTTCCGTCGAAGATCGGGTGTGACGTTGAACTAGGCAGATTGTGCAAGGTTGGAGTCTCGTTAACCACGGAGTAGTATGGCGGTGGGGAACCTAATGATGTGCCGCGGAAGATATCAGAGGCACGACCCATATATCCATTGTCCTTATAATTCAAGGAGCCATTGGGTGGTAGAGTGTTGTCCGCTGGTGGTACTGTAGTGGAAGGGTGAAGCGGCGGGGCAGTTCCATGATTTTCAGACGATCCTGGTGGGCTGGTGTCATTGCCATTGACTGCAACTGTAGAGACCGAAGGATCGGCACCGCTTAATGTAAGTGCGGGAGGTGGCCTCGCTCGGTCGCGAGCGGGAAGTCCTTTGGCTCTTTCTCGCTGCGACAAGCTGGGCGACGGTGGAGGGATGGTAGGAGGAGGAGGGATGACATGTCCGTTAATTTCTGTGACGACAGGTGCAAGATCGGTGGTTGAGGGCGGGGGTGTCATTGTGGCGGGAGATGCAGACCGTGATCCAGGTACAAAGGGAGATACTGGAATGGCGGGAAGGGACTTCAATTTGGACTTGGTCGACTCTGATGTATGGAGTGAACTGTCATCCGAATGGGTTGCAAGTGTCCCTCTACTCGACGAGCGAGTTAATTCGATCGCTGACGGAGGTTGAGTAGAACTGGCCAGTTGTTCTTCGGGGGAGTCATAATGAATGTCCTCTTTGGAACCATATCGGTTCAAGGACGAGCTATTCTCTTGTATACTTGATTTAGATTCATTGGCCTCATTAATGATATGTCGATTAGATGGCGACCTAGATCTGCCACCAATGCCCGTAGTCTTGATCTTCCCGACACTTGTATGCCGCGAATGCCTGACCGTCGTTCCAGCACGATTGAGAAGAAGCTGTTGGGCCAAGTTCGGCTGGGCTGTCCCTCGTCCAGGAATGGCGGCCGAGGTCGGAGTCGTGGGCATAGGTGCTACGTCGAGGGAGTCTACAAAATTACTTCCAAATGCTTCGCTGTCACCAGTGACCAAGGGACTGAACATATTCGGTGTTTCCGGGAGCTGTTGTCCAGCGAGAGCGGTTTCACTAGTTGGTGTGTCGCCATCAGGTGTTAAAGGTATTATGTTAAGACTAGATGCCTTCTGGTCCTTGGGATCGTGCATAACTTTGATGGGAGTCGGAGCGCTTCCTGACCGCGCACGGTTAAAGATATTGTTCACTGGCGGAGGAGCAAGTGATAGGAATGGGTCTGAATCTGTCGACGCTATTGAGGATCTGTACGATTCTGCAGGCGAGGAGTGCTAAAGACATGGAATGTCAGTATATATGCCCATCATAGAATAATGGCATACCTCTACCAATGCGAGCCCTTCTGTTAGAGGTGACAGCATGTTTTTAGACGATATAGCTGAGTCAGACGGCCGTCTTGGTAGAGTCACAGAATCAACACGAGCTGCGGGTAAATATTAATACAGTTTCAATAGAACAGAATCGATTGAGAAAGTACCTCTTCCAGATAATGGACTTCGGGCTCCGATCGGTGTGTTCCTCTGTGAATCTCTCCTGTCGTTCCGGTAAGGTGTAGGAGGGGATAGTTGAGAGCTTGTCTCTTCAGTTATGGGCGAGAAAGCGGGTCGGTAGTTCGCTCCAGTGACCAGAGGGTCAGGAGAAGGGATCGAGTAGTAGTTCAGCACGTCCTCCACGTTCTTAGAATATGGATTACCGTCAGCTGATGGTGCCGGTGAAGGCGACAGGAGGCTCATATCTGGAGACGGTGTGTGTGGGTCGGGCAATCTCCTGACGCCTTCTGGCAGAGGAGGAACTCCGTTAGGGTTCTTGTCTTCTCCAATAGATATCGTTGGTTTAGGTGTAGGAGGGAGGGGGAGCGGAGAACGTGGCAGCGAGGGAGGCGTGAGCGGGGCCGGAGAAGTGAACATTCTATTGAAATCGATATCCAGACTTGGGCTAATAAGCGCACTGATAGGACGGCTTGAGGTGGCAGAGGGTGTGTCTGGAAGCGCCTTGTGATGAAGACTCCCTGTACTAGACCGCCTCTTCAAGTTTTGCCTCCTCTTCTCCCTCCACTCCTCAGCGAGACGAGATTTTTTGGGTGGTTGGTATAAAAATTCGGCGTCTGCTGGTATGGGTGGCGCGTCCGGTCCTATTGAGAATCTATCCGAACCATAAATGTGATCTCCTCGAGGCAGAGTTGTTGAATCCGATCGTGTTAAGCCAACTGCTCCACTACGATATTTGGATGATCTTGCATCGTTCGCCAGTGAGAATGTATTGGAGAGTAAGGCTCGAGCTAAGGTCGTTCCAGAAACCGCTGACGATATTGGCGTATCCATCATAGATACCGAGGACTTGAAAGTCATGGAGTCTGATGATCGTATACTGGACTGGATCCGCCTCGAAGCGAGGTTGTCCTATAGAACATATAAGATTCCCTATGTTACAGAAAAGTTAAGACTTACCAATCGACCGACCGCTAGAACAGGTAACTTTCCAAAATGTGACGCCTAACAAAATGAGCTCAAGGGTCAAACAGTCGGCAGAAACACGTACATCCATTGCTTCAAGACTAGCAATTACCTCCTCCGAAGAGTCAGCGCCTTCGTCATCCTCTCCCATATCTAAAATGCTCTCCGTTCCATTGAGAACTTCCGAAGCTCCGGCGCCCGCTTTCTCTTTTTTCAACCCACTTGGTCCAGCCTTCCCTGAGCCGCCCACTGCTGGAACTTGGGCGCCTTCGGATGGCAAGAAGTTGGCCGCGAACCAGTCGGTCAAGCCTTCCGGAGAAGAAAGATCAATGTTGAGCTGGACCTGAGGTGAGGAAGTCGTCTCCGTTCGAAGCAACCGTGGACTACGGTCGATGATGTCCGTTTCATACTCGTCGATAGGTTTACCGCCATCAAAGTCAAGTGAGTAACGCTTCGGTCCCCGGTCGTTGATGTCGATGACTTCTGTGGTAAAGAAATGAGGCGAGGGTGGTACCGGTGTCGAAGTTGAAGTCGAAGCTTCCCCCCGAAGCAAGCTGAAAGGCGACCGTATGACAGCTTTTGCTTTGCGCCCTGCCTTGTAATTGATGAAGGACGGTAGCGCAGGCATACCAGCCACAGAATTAAGCTAGATCAATGGCGGCGACAGATACGATTCCGTTGGACCTCCCCCAGGAATCTCGACAGTAAAAAGCGCGAAATGGCGTCTGGCAGTGACCAGGATGTAGCAAGTGGTCGCCAAGTATGTTGCTCTGCATCAGCCGAATGTTTGTTGATGTGTCACCTACATCAGCTCTGAAACCCACCATCTTATCAGAGGCGGCTCGCACGGCCTCCCTGTCCCGACCCGATGGCAATGCTGTTGGCGGTGCTCTGCGGTGCCGTTGGAACTTGGCTCATAGGAACTCTTCTCCAAGCCATATTTTTGCACCGTCCTCTGCCCAGTGTCGACTTTATGCTCTGTTGTTCAAAACTCGCCCACACCCAAAGCTTACGGCAGTTGTGTCTGAACTGCGGTAGCGGCGCTCAACGGCAACAAACCGGTGTCACCGGCGCTTTTGGAAATAACGACCAATCCAAGAAAGGTCAACAACAAAATCCAATTTGCCAAGACTTGTGGACGACCCGCTGTCGGAATTGGGCATGAAAAAGTTCGCCGTGTTGAGTGTCACAGAGTGAACTAATCGCAGGTAGTGTTCTGACCTCGTGGTGCTCACCAGAGTGTGGATGGCGGGGAGATTGAGAAGCATACCAGTGAAGGGCCCGTGCGTACCTGATAACCGATTCTGCTCCATTCTTCTTCAATACAAACTCCCATGATCCCACGAATAGTAAACGACAGTCCCAGATTTTGATGCTCAAGCTCTAAGTCTTATATTTTCTACATGAACACCAAAGACCGTCAATGCCTGAGTGTCGATTGTGCACACTCGACACCCGCGCACCTCAATCTATGTCTGAAATTTGCGGAACAGCTGGAATCCTGGGGCAGGCAGTTCGCATCGGGATCTTTGTGGCATTATTGCTCGCTTCCCGGGACTTGTGTATGTTGATGAGTGGACATACGACTACTCTCTCGACGTCTGGACTCTACCTGACTCCTAAACGTTAAACGTTTAAACCCTTGAAGCTCGAGCCGATACTCAAGCTCCGTCGACATGCTCCGACTTGTGGTCAAACTACTGTAGTCTGTGAACAAGACCCTTACAGACTTCAAGAACGAACGTACCCAAATCTTTTACTTGAGATACCCCCGAAGTACAGTAAGTCGAATGTTCTGCGCCACTCTCCTGAGCATACACAAGCCGAAGGAGTTCGTCGACAGCTTGTACTTCTACTGAATCAATCTAAATGGGCATTGAGATCCTTGCTCTTCGAGTTCTGATTACCCATCGGATTGATAGGTCATAATTCAAACACTCACTAGAGCATCAACTGCCAGTAAAATGACTGCGTTGCGCCTGTCAGTTTACAGGCGGTCCGGCCTCGAAACGATATCTAAAAGTAGGCTACTACTACCCTCTGCCTCCAATGATCTAAAGCTTCTGTTCGTCTTTATGAGCATTGCGACTCGCTGAGACTAATACTTGGGGGCACCAGGGAGTTACACGGCTGATCGCGTTAACTTAACCCTTATCCGCGTTGTACGGCTTTCGACTCGACCTTAGTCCGACTTGACTGGTGTAACATAGTACCATAAGGTTCTTTACGAGAGAGCCACCAGAAGCCTAAGTACTCAACGTACTCAAGATCCAACTTCAGGCTGCCCTGTCAGGTTATTTTCAAGCGTTACGTTTCTTATCCTATGCTATGGTGATAATCCGTGTTACTACTGCTTGAGAATCGAGACGAGGCGGCCATGTTGAGGTGAGTGATAAGTGCCTGACAATTTCGTAGAAGCTGAAATACTCCAGTCTTCTAGCTCGATACGACAGACTTGATAAAGCGAATAGAAGAACATTTTTTGAGCAATCGCGCTCGGTCCCTGGATCTCAGACACAAACGTCGATTCTAGTCAAGATGAGAGCATGCATCGCCAATTGTTCACGGAGACAGAAGTACAGGGTGCCTCTGGGGTCGGTGTACAAGTCCTCGTGGTCTATGGGTGAGTCAACACCTATTAAAATTTCCCTGAGTTGTTTCAAAGTGTTATAGTAATCAGAGGCCGTTAGATCCTCAAGCGTTCACCAAGTCAATTCTGGTTGCGATGGATGAAATTAAAGAAGGCATTCATTTCTGGCAAAAGCTTAGTTTGTACAAGCGCCAGGACCAATTGACCCCACCTCCAGCTGAAGTACATCTGTGCTTCAGCCTCCAGGTTCCAGTGGCCAGATCCACTGGCGTCGCGCTCCGATTTATCTGCGCTGATCGAACTCTAACCTGAGAAATCAAGACCTAAAAGAGCTTGCGAGCCTCGTGTTCGGGCTCCGATTCCATAGGACACAAACCCCGCTTTTCTGATTGATCTCGTCGTCGTCGCCCACGCTGCGCCACCTAGAAATCTCACACGATGCCGCCACCAACGACAAGACTAGGTACAGCTTTCGAAAATGTCGTTCTTTTGTTACTACTGTATTCAGAACGGGCGTCTGTTGCCTCGTATAACACCCACATGCATTCCAACGTAAGTATTAAACGATGCTATGTCTGTAATCGGCCAGCTGCGCAGGTCTTGGAGTCATAAGTAAACAGTGAGAGACCTGGGTACCGCCAGATACTTATTTAAGCTGAAAGCCGCGAACCGTGATACAGTGCTCTTCAGAGATTATAAGGTTGGCTTATTGGAACTTTTAGGTACTCTGGGTTATGTGCGTACCGTGCTGTTGGGCGCATTGATCCCGATATTTACCCAAATGGGGTCATTTCTTCGAATGATTGGCGTCGGGCTTCGGCAGTAACCGCCGGCTGGCGGCCGCTGTGTGACGGGACATTTCCTAGCCAGGAAAGCGGGGCGGGCAGCATGCTCAGCCGTGGACATTAGGCGCCTCCTGAATACCCACGAAAAGACGGGCGTCAATTGCTAGCATTGGCGGTCAACGTCTATACACTCTGCGTCCCATTCCTTGTGTGCCCCAGCGATCAACCTCTTAATGAATTCGGAGTTCCTCTTCGCCGCTTCTCCGATTTCAATCGTTGAGGCGTCCCTTCTTTAGAAGTACTCGGTGTCAGTACATCCCCAGTTGAATATTATTTCCATGGAGGAAATACTAAAGCTGAAGCCAAGCACTTCACGTCTGCACGGACCTTGACACAGCCACGAGACGCTTCAGCTCAGAGACATAACGCGCCTTGGAATTGATATTATGTGGCGTAAAGGACTAGCTCATCTGATTCTCGGATTGCTCGGGCAGGGTGCCAATGCTCTGAAACTCGAGCACCTATCTGTACAGTATCTTGACACTGATATCGAAATGGTTTGGCGGACTATAGCAGTCAATTTGCAATCAGGACAACCGTACAAGCATATGGTTTTCATCTTCTTATATGAGGTCACATTACCAGTGACACCAGTAATCTAAAGCCTCTGAGCTTAGCGTAGCTCGCAGGCTAGTATTCATCTTTCAGTAATTATAGATTATCGCTCTAGTTTCTGACATTAAAATCGAGCGGAAGGAATTCATCTAGAAGTCACTCGGACTGTGAATGTGGCATGCACAGCGTGGCTGAGAAGCCATGTGTAAGTTTTCACCTATATCTGGCCATACAGTCCACACACAATCCAACCAACGACGGCCGGGTACTGAGTGATCAAACTGCTATATAAAACTTTGCACTCTAGTGGTTCGAACTTCAAGGTAACTTATGTTTCTTCTGATCTGGTGTCACGAACATCTTCCACTCCAGATATAAATCCAAAAATATACTTGGAATTCAGAATCCACAGACGAATGACGTGTGCATTGTGCATTTTTCATTGATGACGATTATTCGTCCACAGTTGGCCCTGACCAGAATTTGTCAACGACGTCGTCAAGTGAGCTTTCATCTGAATGCTTGTCGATGAAGCGCGCATTGCAACGACTCCGAATGAGTAAAGTGACAAGCACTCGTCAACAATGTATTTGAAGGATCCCCTGATGGCGTCGTCGGGTCGATGGTGACTCTCAATTCCCTGACTGGGTTTTTTGTTCAAAAAATTTTACTACCACCAATGTCATTGTTTCTTCTGCTGATCCTCCAGTCATTGTGCAGATAAGAATTTTGTGGTAGACGCAGAAAGGTACCTGTACGAAGAATAAATTCCCCACACAGGGTTGCGGCGACTGGTGGTGGAGTTATAATTGATGGGACGTTCAACTCCACAGTTGATTATTCGGTAGTGTTATTGGTCTTGGAACTCCTTGACAGAAGTGAGAAGCAGTAAGAAGTGAGGTATTTGCCTAAATATCTCAAAGAACTCCCAGTGCCAACCACATGACTAGTGTCAATTGCAGGGCGACTGATAATCGAATATTCCTCGCGTTCTCCAGATCAGAAAAGCATGGCGCTGGAGGAATGCTCTGGGACTCACGAGACAGCAATCCAATAAAGCCATCCGGAGGCAAAGGGAATGTGGTCAACGGCCTGCGGAAGTATCGAGCAACTCGGGTTCGGGAGAACGGGCTTGAAGTAGATCTGTGGGAAAAGTGATATAAATGGAAGCTTACATGAGCAAGCGCCCAGCTATTGGATCGTCACGTTGACTTAGTTCACGAGATTGGGCAATTTGAAAGGAACGATCACGCACCTCTTCAATACGCGTACACTGGTGAGTACGATGCCGGAGTGACTGCGGCTTTTGTATCGGCTCATAGTAAGATGAATTACGAGGACAACAAGGAGCTAGCGTCGATTCCACCCGACTTCCTGTCTTTCAGACTCAAGGAATACTCATTTTTTTTGGGAGCTCCAGTGAGGTGATTCTGGTAAAATTGAATCTTACTTAGCGAGAGACAAAACAAAATTTAGATATTTCTAATCCAGCGTATACAAACATAATGTCCTCACAAGCCTCGCTCAACGAAACGAGAATTTGATGATACCTGGTGTCGAGCAGCACAAGGCAGCGTACCAACAGTGACCAAACCCAGTTGAATCGGATCAAATGGGGATTACGAACGGGCAACGCAATACCGTTATTGTTTCGAGTACGACAAAGCGATATCCCTGGATATGTCAAGGGTGAGCTCAGCGAAACAAGCCTATGAAATCCAGGGCGCCAGCATACTGTACTGAGTGACTAAATCCTGCAACCTCGGGTTCTCAGACTCATTATCATCTTAGAGTTCCTCGGGATCGCGGTCGCACTCCAGGAAATTCGAAAGCCGTACTCGACCTAAAGCGCGTTCCTAGGCCGCAAGGGACAAGAAGGAAATCTCGATAGCTTAGTCAGAAGGACGATCGTTCAATTGAATTCAAATGTGCGTATTTGTACATGCAGGGTCAATGTGATCTGCGACCGCTTATCTGGAGCAAAGTTCGGAGAGATCTGTCACATATGATCTTGGATTTTTCAAGTGTGGGACGCGAAACGTTTTGCGACCTGACCTGTTCTCTTCCCTCACGAAGGTTCTAACGTTGAACGTTTGGACGTTTGAGCGTTCATCATATCCCTCTTACCTTCGATCGGCCATTTCTTAGGCTTTCATCCTCGCGTCTTCCTGGGCTCCATTGCACCAGCAACACCCGCGCTCCGGCTCTGTCACGGGAACGAAGGGCTGCCTGGAAAACGGCTCGGGGTATTATAAACCCCTCCCAGGATATTTGCCAAAACCTCAATCCTTCGCGGTCGTCTTCACTGACAGACGCGTAGCGCTCGCTCCTTCTTTCCCTCCCTTGTGGCCCACTCACTTTCTTTCTTTGCCCACTCATTATGTCTGGCCTCTCTCCCGCTCGCCGTCTCCGAACGAAGACGTCCGACATCACTGATTTCTTTCGAGGTTCTGGAAATACATCACGGCAAGACAATGACGCGTCGACATCAAGTTCCGCTAAGCTGGAGGTACCTCTCAGCGATAATGAAGGAGGGTTGAAGAAGAAAATCACCCGTATCCCATTATTTGGGCGGTCTAGGAAAAAGTCGAATAATTCGACGGTTTCGGGTCCATTTGCTTCGTCGAGCAGTATCCGCGACTCAACCGACCACGGAGAAATGTCAATTCGAGCTCCCAGCACAGACCACGACAAGTGAGCATTTTCAAATTAATTCCCTTTCTTGTCAAATGCGCGAGAGCTATTTTTAGTTGGCTCACGGGCATTTGGGCGTCTCCTTTCAAGTTCGTTTGGCTGATTGAGGAGAACAGTAGGCGGAAATCTCAACCTTCTCTTATCAGTGTGGCGCCTCCGACCATGCCCAGCAAAGTTCTTACGTCTTCCCTCACTTCCAAGTTCGCCGCTCACTTCTCTCATTCGCGATCATCAAAACCTCAAGCTACTATCGATGCTCAAACATCCTCATCTCCAGCCCCTACCCCTGTACGACCCTCGGGTCTTTCGCCGCATGCTGCTCGTAATGCATCGTTTGAATCTGGTTCCTCGACTGGAAGCAAGAGCCGCTCGATAACACC
>Ga0247742_10003219_pt1 | contig 10400 bp, 9 predicted proteins | sample UWRJL208509C2_FD_180944 | JGI IMG/M metagenome (GOLD analysis project Ga0247742, IMG submission 180944) | Plant litter microbial communities from Arlington Agricultural Research Station in Wisconsin, United States - UWRJ-L208-509C-2 | ecosystem: Environmental > Terrestrial > Plant litter >... | reverse complement strand
ATTGCATGGGCATCCTCGTCAACGATAATTGCCGCCACTTCAGCCGGCGACATGGCGTTGATCACGAACTGCGCCGGGTTGTCGTCCCACAGGACGATGTCCACACGCTCGCCACCCAACTCACCCGACACGGCCTGGACGCGCGAACCGCGCATACCAATGCACGCGCCCTGCGGGTCGATGCGCTTGTCTTTGGAGCGGACCGCGATCTTGGCGCGCGAACCCGGGTCACGGGACGCTGCCATTACTTCGATCAGGCCTTCAGCGATTTCCGGCACTTCGATTCGGAACAACTCGATCAGCATTTCCGGCGCGGTACGCGACAGGATCAACTGCGGGCCGCGGTTCTCGGTGCGGATTTCCTTGAGCAGCGCACGCAGGCGCACGCCAACCCGGAAAGTCTCGCGGGAAATGATGTCTTCACGGGCCAGCAACGCCTCGGCGTTGTTACCCAGATCGACGATCACGTTATCGCGGGTGACCTTCTTCACGGTGCCGGAGATGATTTCCCCCAGGCGCTCGCGGTAAGCGTCAACAACTTGAGCGCGCTCGGCTTCGCGAACTTTCTGCACGATGACTTGCTTGGCAGTCTGTGCAGCGATGCGGCCGAACTCGATGGATTCGATTTTCTCTTCAACAACGTCGCCAACCTTGGAACCAGGGTGCGTTTCAGCAACCTTGCTCGGCCAGGTTTCAATGGCCGGATCGTCCAGGTCCGCTTCTTCGACTACCGTCCAGCGACGGAAAGTTTCGTAAGCACCGGTGTGGCGATTGATTTCCACACGCAGATCAACTTCGTCTTCAAAACGTTTTTTTGTAGCTGTGGCCAGGGCCAGTTCCAGCGCTTCAAAAATAACATTTGCCGGTACGCCCTTTTCATTGGATACCGACTCAACAACCAGCAGTACTTCTTTGCTCATCGTACGCCTCGCCTTTCGCAAGCCATTGGATCCGCGGGATCCGCGTCTCAGTCAAACGTGGGAATAATGTTGGCTTTGTCGATCTGATCGATCGGCAACAGGTATTCGTGGTCCTCAACTTGCACCACGACGTCCTGCTCCTCCACCCCGCGGAGAAGGCCCTGAAAGTTGCGTCGGCCATCGAAGGGCGAGCGCAGCTTTATCTTCACTTGTTCCCCGGCGTGCAAGGCAAACTGTTCAATCGTGAACAGCGGGCGATCCATGCCAGGAGAAGAAACCTCAAGCGTGTACTCAGCGCTGATCGGATCTTCAACATCCAGAATACCGCTGACCTGACGACTGACTATTTCGCAGTCCTCAACCAGCACGCCGTTTTCTTTATCGATATAAATACGCAGCAGTGAATGTCGGCCCTGGGAGATGAATTCAATCCCCCAACATTGATAGCCAAGACCTTCGACCACCGGGACCAACAAGGCCTGCAACTGTTCTAGCTTGCTCGACACCTGAACCCCCTCGTGCATGCTGTGCAAATAAAAAAATGGGCAAGGCGCCCATCAATGAAAAACGCCGTCGAAAAGCGGCGTAATAAAGTGTCCAGCTAACAAAAAGCCCCTAAAAAGGGGCTCCGCTAAAACTGGTTGCGGGGGCTGGATTTGAACCAACGACCTTCGGGTTATGAGCCCGACGAGCTACCAGACTGCTCCACCCCGCGACAAAGCTGGGGCGGAAGTATACGACTGATCCCCTGAAGAATCAATCCAACATCCACCTACAAGAAAGCCCGCATCTGCGGGCTAGCTTGTTAATTGGTACCGAGAAGGGGACTCGAACCCCTACACCCTATGGGCACAACCACCTCAAGGTTGCGTGTCTACCAATTCCACCACCTCGGCATTACAACTCTTTTTGCAGCCCCAATATCAGCTGCGAATCCTGTGTTACTTCTGCTGAGGAGCTTGAGGAACGTCAGCTGGAACAACGGCTGGCTTCTGCTGCCCTTCGAGCACCGGAACATCATCTGCTGCCGGCTTTTGTTTCACTTCAAGTACCGCTGGATCTGGCAAACCTACTTGAGTCAGCTGGTGAGCTTTCTCTTTAGCAAAGTAACCTAACCCCAAGCTGGTTATGAAGAAACAGGCCGCGAGTATAGCAGTAAATTTACTGAGAAAGGTAGAGGAACCTTGTCCGCCGAACACAGTATTTGACGCACCTGCTCCGAAAGACGCACCAGCGTCCGCACCCTTACCCTGCTGCAGCAATACAAGAGCAACTACGCCCAAAGCGCCCAGCAGATGAAAAACGACTACGACTGTTTCCAGCATTTTTTCAGTTTCCCGCGGCGCGAATAATCGCACCGAACTCATCTGCATTCAGGGAGGCACCACCAATGAGCCCCCCATCGATATCCGGCATGCCGAACAGTTCAGCCGCATTGGCCGCCTTCACGCTGCCGCCATAAAGAAGCCGCACGCCTTGTGCGACCTCAGCATTCTCTTTTGCCAACTGCGCACGAATAGCTGCGTGCACGTCTTGAGCCTGTTGTGGCGATGCAGTCAGCCCGGTGCCAATGGCCCAAACCGGCTCGTATGCGATGACCGCATTAACAAGTGCATCAATGCCAAGCTCTTCGATGATGCTATCAAGCTGTTGCCCGACGACATCCAGCGTCTTGCCGGCCTCGCGCTCCTCGAGGGTCTCACCAATGCAAAGCACCGGGATAAGACCACTCGCTTGAGCTGCGGCGAACTTGCGGTTCAGGACTTCATTGCGCTCACCCATTATCTGGCGGCGCTCAGAATGACCTACAAGTACCAGCTTGCAACCTGCATCAGCCAACTGACCAGAGGAGACCTCACCGGTCAACGCACCCTGTCCCGCTTCGTGCGCGCAGTTTTGACCACCGACAAAAATTGATTTGCCGTGTAATCCATCTACCACTTGCTCGATATGCAAACTCGACGGAAATACCGCGACATCAACACCGCCAGGGAGGGACAAATTACCAAGACCCTCGATCAGCTCAGCGACGCTGGCGCGGGTACCGTGCATTTTCCAGTTACCAGCTACCATAGGGCGACGCATGCTGTACCTCGTCGGTCAAAGTGGGCGCAGATGTTACCCAACAGTTTCAACACTGGCAAGCCGAATTCAGGCGCAAATTTCAGTAACCAGTTTTGCCAACTCATCGGCATAACCGCTGACTTGAGCCTGATCCTCGCCTTCGACCATTACCCGCACCAGCGGCTCGGTTCCTGACTTGCGCAGCAAAACGCGCCCACGCCCACCCATCGCAGCCGTTACGCGATCGCACGCCTGGACGATAGCCGGGTGCGATACCGGATCGACGTCACCGCCACTGAAGCGCACATTCACCAGGACCTGCGGGCATTTGCGCAATGCCTGACGCGACTGGGCCAGTGACTCTCCGCTGCGCCGCAGCGCCAGCAGTACCTGCAAGGCCGCAATGATCGCATCACCCGTGGTGGTGTGCTGGAAGCAGACGATGTGTCCGGAGTTCTCGCCGCCCACCTGCCAGTTACGCTCCAACAGCTCTGCGATCACATAACGGTCGCCAACGTTGGCGCGCACAAATGGAATGTTCAGCTCACCCAAAGCCAGCTCCAGCCCCAGGTTGCTCATCAATGTTCCCACCACGCCGCCCTGCAATCGACCGCGCTCGTGCAGGTCTTTGGCGATGATGAACAACAACTCATCCCCATCAACGATTGCACCTGTGTGGTCTACCATCAGCACCCGATCGCCGTCACCGTCGAAACCGATACCCATATCGGCCTTCTCGGCCACTACCGCAGCCTGAAGCGCCCCCATGTGGGTCGAACCGCAATCTTCATTGATGTTCAGGCCGTTGGGCGCTGCCGACAGGACGGTGACCTGGGCACCCAACTCCCGGAATACGTTGGGAGCGACTTTGTAGGTCGCCCCGTGCGCGCAATCGATGACCAGCTTCAGGCCCGCGAAATCGGTACTGGTCGGTACGCTGCTTTTGCAAAATTCGATATAGCGACCTGCGGCATCGTTGATACGAGAGACCTTGCCCAGCTTCTCTGACTCGGCAACAGTCATGGGCGCATCGAGCAGTTCTTCGATCATCATCTCGATTTCGTCGGGCAGCTTGGTGCCCTGACCCGAAAAGAATTTGATGCCGTTATCGTAGTGCGGATTATGCGAGGCGCTGATCACAATGCCGGCTTCAGCATGAAACGTGCGCGTCAAATAGGCGATGGCGGGCGTGGGCATCGGGCCGAGCAGCATAACGTCAGCCCCGGCGGCCGAGAGCCCGGCTTCCAGCGCCGACTCAAACATGTACCCAGAGATTCGGGTGTCCTTGCCAACGAGTATCCGGCAGGCCCCCATTTTGCGGAACGCCATACCAGCGGCCCAACCCAGCTTGAGCATGAAATCAGGGGTGATCGGAAACTGACCAACACGACCGCGTATGCCGTCGGTACCGAAATATTTTTTGGTGCTCATGGAAACTCCATCGTTCTTATTTTGCCGATTCAACAGCGGCAATCATGCGCACCACATCGACGGTCTCGGCGACATCGTGCGCACGCAGGATTCGTGCGCCCTGAATCATTGCCATAGCAGCAAGCGCAAGGCCGCCCGATAGACGCTCTGAGACCGGCCGATCAAGGACTTTGCCTATCATGCTCTTGCGCGACACACCGACAAGCAATGGCCGGCCAAGCGCATGAAGCGCCTGCATATGCTTGAATAGGCTCAGATTATGGTCCAGCGTCTTGGCAAAGCCAAACCCGGGATCCAGAATGATTTTTTCTCGATCAATGCCCGCCGCTATGCATCCAGCCATCCGCTCGCGCAAAAACGCGCTTACCTCACCCACCAGATCATCATAGTGAGGATCGTTCTGCATGTCGGTGGGCTCGCCCAGCATGTGCATCAGACAAACAGGCAGCCCAGTGGCAACTGCAGCATCCAGCGCGCCCTCACGTTGCAGTGAACGAACATCGTTGATCAAACCGGCACCTAGGCGCGCTGTTTCACGAATGACAGCCGGCGTTGATGTATCTACGGAGATAACGACATCAAGCTCCTGATGGATCGCTTCGACAATGGGCGCAACCCGCTCCAATTCCTGAAGGGGAGATACCGAGTGAGCACCTGGGCGAGTGGATTCACCCCCCACGTCGATAAGCGTCGCACCGGCGCCAACCATTGCAGCGGCATGACGCAACGCCGCATCGCGCTGAGCGAAACGTCCGCCGTCGGAGAAGGAATCGGGAGTGATATTGAGGATACCCATAACGTGCGTATGGGTTAAATCAAGAACCCGGTTGCCGCAAGGCAACCGGGTTGGGTACAACGCAGGAGTCATATCAAGCCCTAGTGATCAGCAGCGGGGCCGCCAATCGGAGTTTCCGGACGAGGACCAACCGGCGCGGTCGGTGTACCAGAAGTACCCGAACCACCTTCCCAGTCACGCGGCTCACGAGGAGCACGGCCCGCCATGATGTCGTCGATCTGCTCGGCATCGATGGTTTCGTACTTCATCAACGCATCAGCCATTGCATCCAGCTTGTCACGGTTGTCCGTGAGGATCTGCTTGGCGGTGCCGTAGCACTGATCGATGATGCTGCGCACTTCGGAGTCAATCAAGCGAGCGGTATCAGCCGACAGACTTGCATTCTGACCGCCCCCACCGCGACCCAGGTAGCCACCCTCTTCGTCTTCGGAATACATCAGCGGACCGAGTTTCTCCGAGAGGCCCCACTTGGTAACCATGTTCCGCGCGATCTGACTGGCACGCATGATGTCGTTGGAGGCACCAGTGGTGACACCGTCGAAACCCAGCGTCATCTCTTCAGCGATACGACCGCCATAAAGCGAGCAGATCTGGCTGATCAGCGCACGCTTGGACAGGCTGTAGCGATCCTCTTCAGGAAGGAACATCGTGACGCCCAGCGCACGACCGCGCGGGATGATCGAAACCTTGTAGACCGGATCGTGCTCAGGCACCACGCGACCGACGATGGCATGGCCTGCTTCGTGGTAAGCGGTGTTCTGTTTCTCTTTCTCCGACATCACCATAGATTTGCGCTCGGCGCCCATCATGATTTTGTCTTTGGCCAGTTCAAACTCTTTCATCTCGACGATGCGCTTGCCGGTACGAGCAGCGAACAGAGATGCTTCGTTGACCAGGTTAGCCAGATCCGCACCAGAGAAACCAGGGGTACCACGAGCAATAACGGCCGGGGCAACGTCGTCGCCCATAGGCACTTTGCGCATGTGAACCTTGAGAATCTGCTCACGACCACGAATGTCTGGCAGCCCGACCACGACCTGCCGGTCGAAGCGGCCTGGGCGCAGCAAAGCCGGGTCAAGGACATCTGGACGGTTGGTCGCAGCGATGACGATGATGCCATCATTCATTTCAAAGCCGTCCATCTCAACCAGCAATTGGTTGAGAGTCTGCTCGCGCTCATCATGACCGCCACCCATGCCAGCGCCACGATGGCGACCCACGGCATCGATTTCATCGATAAAGATGATGCACGGCGCATGCTTTTTAGCCTGCTCGAACATGTCACGGACGCGGCTTGCGCCAACACCCACAAACATTTCTACGAAGTCAGAACCAGAGATAGTGAAGAACGGCACTTTGGCTTCGCCAGCGATGGCCTTGGCCAGCAGCGTCTTACCAGTACCCGGAGGGCCGACCATGAGCACGCCGCGCGGAATACGCCCACCCAGGCGCTGGAACTTGCCCGGATCACGGAGGAACTCGACGAGTTCGCCGACCTCTTCTTTTGCTTCATCGCAGCCTGCGACGTCAGCCAAGGTAGTTTTGACCTGATCCTCGGAGAGCAGGCGCGCCTTGCTTTTCCCGAAGCTCATTGGCCCGCCTTTGCCTCCTGCACCACCTTGCATCTGGCGCATGAAGAACATGAAGACCGCAATGATGACCAGGATCGGGAAGCTGGCAACGAGCAACTGAGTCCAGATGCTTTGCTGCTCAGGCTGCTTGCCCTCGATCACGACATTATTATCGACCAGATCACCGATCAGGCCGTTGTCCTGAATCGCTGGACGAATCGTCTTGAAGGAATCGCCGTCGCTGCGTTTGCCCGTGATGACGTAACCGTCAACGGCAACTTTCTCGACCTTGCCATCCTTCACTTGCTGGATGAACTCAGAGTAGTTGAGGGTCTGCGGCTCGTTCGGGCTGGAAAAGTTGTTCATCACTGTCACAAGGACCGCAGCGATGATCAACCACAGGATCAAATTCTTTGCCATATCGTTCAATTAGCTACCCTCTGAAACAAGCTCCAGGCTGGAGCCTGCCTCGCATGATATTCACCGGCCTAACTTACTACAGATCCTACAGGCGTGGCAGGCGGCGTCTGTAACCCTTTGTGAAACTTTGACTACACGATCTTGAGAACGCTCCGACAATAAAGCCATTCAAAAAAAGCTATGGCCCTACCTCAAAGTCGCTCGACGCTTGCGGAACCCTCAATGCCCCGGAACCCACGCCCCAGCAGATACTGCTCGCGGGAGCGATCACGTGACGATAACGGCTTGCGCATCTGAACCTTGTCGAACAGCTTGCGGATGTCCTTGTGGTACACGTCGAAGCCTTCACCCTGGAAAACCTTGATCAGAAAATCACCACCTGGCCGCAAAACCCGGCCAGCGAGGTCAAGTGCCAGTTCGCAAAGAAACATTGCGCGCGGCATGTCGACAGCGCTCAGTCCACTCATATTGGGGGCCATATCGGAAATCACAAGGTCTACCTGTGTATTACCGACAGCCTCGAGGATTTGTGCCAGGACGGCATCTTCGGTGAAATCCCCTTGAATAAAGGTCACATCAGGGATGCTGTCCATTTCAAGGATGTCGGAAGCAATCAGTCGCCCCTGCCCGCCAATCAGACGACTGGTCACCTGCGACCAGCCTCCTGGCGCCGCGCCGAGGTCAATAACGGTCATGCCGGGGCGGATGATTTTGTCCTTTTCCTGAATCTCGAGCAGCTTGTAGCTGGCACGCGAACGGTAGCCATCTTTCTGCGCCATTTTGACGTACTTGTCGTCGAAATGCTCTTTGAGCCAGTTATGACTGGTTTTGGAACGGGCCACGTAGCACCTCAAAATTGGACGAGTCGCGATTAACTGGGCGGTCCCGGACTCGCTCGGGTAAACTGGCCGCCGCTTTTTACAAGATCAGACGCAGAGGTCAGATTATGCCGCTCACACAAGAGCAGAAGAAACAATACAAATCCATTGGCCACCATCTCAAACCGGTGTTGACTGTGGCTGACAATGGTCTGACTGAAGGTGTGTTAGCCGAACTGGAACGCGCACTGAGCGATCACGAGCTGATCAAGATCAAGCTCAACATCCTCGACCGTGAGAGCCGCCTGGAATCCATTGCACAACTGTGCAAAGCCGGTCACGCGGATCTGGTGCAGGTCATCGGCAAAATGGCGCTCATCTATCGCAAGAACGCCAAGGTAAACAAGCAACTGTCCAACGTACATCGATTTGCCTGACAGCTGCCTGCTGCATTCGCGACATCGGGCCGTCAGCTCCAAATAGATCTGACGGCCCGAAACAGCACCCGCGCAATGCGGGCGCCGCTATCAAATGTGGCGAACTTCCACGATTTCATACTCAATGACGCCGCTCGGGGTTTTCACCACGACTACGTCACCCTCTTCCTTGGCGATCAACGCACGCGCGATCGGGGAGCCCACTGATATCTTGCCCAGCTTGATGTCAGCCTCATCCTCGCCCACGATCTGGTAAGTCACGCGGTCATCAGTCTCGACGTTGGCGATTTCAACCGTTGTGCCAAAGATCACTTTACCGGTATGCGGAATCGCACTGACATCGATGACCTGAGCATTCTGCATGCGGCCTTCGATGTCTCGGATACGCGCTTCGACCATACCCTGTTGCTCACGGGCAGCATGGTATTCGGCGTTTTCTTTCAAGTCGCCCAGCTCACGAGCAGTACCGATGTCCTGGCTAAGCTTGGGCCGCACGATCTTGGTCAGATGAGCGTGCTCTTCCTCCAGGGCTTTGGCGCCCTGGAGAGTCATTGGGTATTTGATCATGCCTTCAATCCTGCATGGAGATCCTGTAGGCGCCGCACGGTCTTTTCAGGGCCGAATTTCAGCGCTTCGCAGATTGCCTCGCCTGCGGCGATAGTAGTCGTGCAGTAAATCTTGTGCTGCAAGGCATTGCGACGGATGGAATAGGAATCGGCGATCGACTGCCGACCTTCGGTCGTGTTGATGATCAGAGTGACTTCGTCGTTCTTGATCATGTCGACGACGTGCGGGCGACCCTCGGTCACCTTGTTCACACGGCGGACTTTCAGGCCCGCAGCTTCGATCAGGCGAGCAGTGCCGGCAGTGGCCACGATTTCGAAGCCCAGACTGATGAGGTCGCGAGCGACGCCCTCAACCAGAGGCTTATCGTCGTCACGCACGCTGATGAATGCAGTACCGCCTGTCGGCAGCAATTCGCTCGCGCCCATTTGGGCCTTGGCAAAGGCCTCGCCAAAGGTGTCGCCCACGCCCATCACTTCACCGGTGGACTTCATCTCTGGGCCCAGGATCGGGTCAACACCCGGGAACTTCGCGAACGGGAAGACGGCTTCCTTCACGCTGTAGAAGTTAGGGATGATTTCCTTGGTGAAGCCGATTTCCTTGAGCGTTTTGCCAGCCATGACGCGGGCAGCAATCATCGCCAGGGAAACACCGATGCACTTGGACACGAACGGCACGGTACGCGATGCACGCGGGTTCACTTCGATGACGTAGATGTCTTCGCCTTGCAGCGCCAACTGCACGTTCATCAAACCGACGACGCCCAGCTCGAGGGCCATCTTTTTGACCTGCTCGCGCATTTCGTCCTGGATGTGCGCAGGCAGTGAGTACGGAGGCAGGGAGCACGCGGAGTCACCGGAGTGAACACCCGCCTGCTCGATGTGCTGCATGATCGCGCCGATCACCACGTCAGTGCCGTCGCAAACTGCATCCACATCCATTTCGATGGCGCAGTTGAGGAAGTGATCCAGCAGCACCGGGCTGTCGTTGGACACTTGAACCGCTTCGCGGAGGTAGCGCTTGAGCTCGTCTTCTTCGTAGACGATTTCCATCGCACGGCCGCCCAGTACATAGGACGGACGCACCACCAGCGGGTAACCGATCTTGGCGGCAGCGCGAATGGCTTCGTCTTCGCTGCGCACGGTGGCGTTTGGCGGCTGACGCAGGTTCAGACGCTCAACCATTTGCTGGAAGCGCTCACGGTCTTCGGCGCGGTCGATGGCGTCAGGGCTGGTGCCGATGATCGGCACGCCAGCGGCTTCAAGGGCACGTGCCAGTTTCAGCGGGGTCTGGCCGCCGTACTGAACGATTACGCCTTTTGGCTTCTCGACGCGGACGATTTCCAGCACGTCTTCCAGGGTCACTGGTTCGAAGTACAG
>Ga0247742_10003218_pt1 | contig 10400 bp, 5 predicted proteins | sample UWRJL208509C2_FD_180944 | JGI IMG/M metagenome (GOLD analysis project Ga0247742, IMG submission 180944) | Plant litter microbial communities from Arlington Agricultural Research Station in Wisconsin, United States - UWRJ-L208-509C-2 | ecosystem: Environmental > Terrestrial > Plant litter >... | reverse complement strand
ACGGCGATTGATTTCTTCCGCGAGCTCGGTCTCGATCTCGAAGGGCGGGCCATGATCGAAGGAGAGTGGGCCGGACGTGTCACCGGATTGGGCGATCAACGTGTCGAGATCGCCATGATGCGCACGCCTGACGGTCACAGCCGACTTGAACTCTCTCGTTTTCTCGCGCCACCCACGGTAGCGGATCACCGGAACGCGCCAGTGAACGCGCTAGGCTATCTACGTGTCATGTTCACCGTGGACGACATGGACGAGACGCTCGGCAAACTGCGCGAGCGCGGCGCGCAACTCGTAGGCGACGTGGTGCGCTATAAAGACGTCTATCGGCTTTGCTATATCCGCGGACCTGGAGGCCTTCTCATCGGACTTGCTCAGGAGCTCAGCTGAGATCCGTCAATCGCGAGTTCTTACGTGTGGACTGTCACGGTCGTTGGTGCGTCGCAACATCCCGTCACCTATGCATTTTTGGCAGTTGACGCCTTTTTTACAGTGCGCTATATCTTGCATCACGCGCGGCGTTCGATTGGACGTCCGTACGCGTAACCCTTCCGGCATGCTCTCTGGTATGCCGATTCGCAGCTCGCGATGAATGACGGACAGACCGCTACGATGCGTCGGCCCAATTCAAATGAAAACGCCAGCTGCCATGTCGCAGGTCGTCCGTTCGCGCGTGTCATGGCCGACGGCTTGCCGATCCTCGCACGTGCCAAGCTGAGCGCCCTGCGTTCCCGCGGCAAGTGCGTTGCCGGCTACTCGCCCCCGCAAACCTCCCTCTGATCGTCCGACCGTCCTGATCGGCACGTTCACCCGTCCGTCGTGATCTCGACGCACGCCCGCTAACGCTGGCGTGCATGTCCGCTCACGTCCGGTCCGCGCGACGAACCCGCTGGTCAGCTGAACTGCGCATGGCGCGGCATGGTGCCGTGCGTGCTTTCAAATGCATCTCGGGGTGGGGGTAAGTCGTGGGTATCGATAAGGGTTTCAACAAGAAGTGTCTGGTCGCGGCCTTGTGTGCCGTGCTTGGGGGAACGGCGTTCGCGCAGGACGCGGCGCCGGCAGCGTCTTCGACGTCGGCCAAGCCGCCCGCGAAAGCCGCGGCGGACAGCCAGGCGACACCGGCCAAGCCGGACAAGGCTGTACAGATGAAGGCCTTGAGCGTCGTGGCCAATCGCTACGACGCGACGAATATGCGGATGGACGCGATCAACACCGTGGACGTGCTGTCCGCGGCCGATCTGCAGCACACCGCCGTGCATAACGTCGCTGAGGCACTCGGCCTGATGTCGGGCGTGAACGTGACGACGACCGGTTCGGGTTATTTCGGCGGCATCGATGGCGCGGCGCGCGGCGAGGGCATGTTTACCTCGGTCCGTGGCCTGCCGTCCGAGTACAACGTCAACCTGGTCAACGGCAGCAACGTGGCCCAGGGCATGCCGTACAGCCGTAGCGTGCAGCTCAGCCTGCTGCCGCCGTCGGGTCTGCAGACCATCGTGCTTAACAAGACCTCGACGGCCGATATGGACGGCGATGCGATCGGCGGCACGATCGACTTCCGCACGCCGAGCGCCTTCGACTTCAAGAAGGATTTCAGCGGTAGCGTGACCGCCAGCGGGCGTGTCGAGAGCCGCGCGCGCGACTACGGCGGCAGCGGTCTCGGCAGCGGCCTCGCCGCCGAACTGCAGGGCAAGTTCGGTGCGGAGAAGCAATTCGGCGTCTACGTGAGCGGCTATTACGACTACCGAAACATCGCCAACAGCGAGATCGGCGCGGCGGAAAGTGCTTCCAATGACGGTTCCTGGGCCTTCCTTCATGCGACGGCCGATGGGCAGAACGCGGCGGGTTACGACCCGGCGCACAACCTGACCAGCCTCGGCACGAATGTGGGTATCGCATCCGGCTTCGAACGTCGCTACGGTGGCAACATCTCGTTCGACTGGAACGTGGATCCCACGCTCAAAGCGTACGCACGCATGACGTATGCGTACGCGCTCACCGAGCAGAACACGACGTACAGCCAGCTGCTTCCGCAGGATGTGACGTACGTTCCGACGGCTACGCCGGGCGTCTACACGCCGAACATCGGTCGCATTGCCAACCGCTTCTGGTACGAAACCAACCCCGAGCGCGCCGATCTGGCGACGATCCAGTTGGGTGCCGACAAGACGGCAGGCGGCTGGACCATCTCGCCCAACGTGTTCTGGAGCATTGGCCGCAACGATCGCCCGAACCACGTCGAGATCGACGGCCGCGAGGACAAGTACTCGCAGGACAACTTCGCCTACAACCAGAGCTCGCTGATGAGCTACGGCGGTCACGGCTTCCCGTATCCGCAGCTGACCCCGGGCCTGCTGAACTCGGTCAACAACCTGCAGAACATGTACGCCAACGACTATGGCGAGGTGACGGACATCCGCTCGGGCCAGAAGCGTGGTGGCGCCAAGCTCGATCTCCGCTATGACTTCGAAGACGGTCCGCTGCAGTCGGTCAAGTTCGGTGTGAAGTACAGCGACAGCTCGCGTGAGTTCACTGACCGTGACTACTCAACGGCCGGCATCAACGATGGCACGACCACGTTGAACGACCTCGGCATCATCAAGGGCTATTACAACCAGATCTTCCCGGGCAAGTTCGACTGGACGACACCGCAGATCAGTCGTTCGGCAGTGGCTGGCCTGATCGCCGATCACCTGCAGCCGGGTGACCTGGATACCTGTAGCCAGCTCGACTACAACAACTTCAACTGCGACACGATGCGCGGCACCGAGGCCGTCACCGCGGCTTATGCCATGGCGACGTTCCAGAGTGGCCCGTGGGAAGTCATCCCGGGCGTGCGCTTCGAACACACCTCGATTCGCAATACGTTCTGGACCACGCCGCAGGACGCCGACGGCAACGAGATCCCGGGTTACTTCTCCAATAACCACACCATCTACAACGAACCGCTCGGTAGCCTGTTCATCAACTTCCGCCCCGATGGCAACATCGTCTACCGCGGTGCGATCTGGCAGAGCTACACGCGTCCTGCGTTCGTGCAGCTGGGCGGCGGCTCGCAGATCAACGTCTCCGATGGCGTGACCACGATCACCACCGGCAACCCCAACCTGAAGCCGATCAAGGCCACCAACGTGGACCTGGGCGCGGAGTGGACGACCGAGAACGGTGGCTATGTCTCGCTGTCCAGCTACTACAAGAAGCTGCGTAACTACATCTACGACAGCGGCGGTGGCCAGGCCGATCCGAACACCTCGGGCGTGGGAACGGTGCTGACGAAGACGCCGACCAACGGCGGCGATGGACGCGTGGTGGGTCTGGAGGCGACGTATCGGCAGAAGTTCCAGAACCTGCCTGAGCCGTTCGACGGGCTGGGCTTCAGCGTCAACGCGACCCGGCAGAACTCGAAGGTGGACCTGGGGCGCGATGGCTTCGAGAACGAGCGCCTGCAGTCGGCACCGCAGCGCATGGCCAATGCCGAGCTCTTCTACGAGAAGTACGGGTTCTCGGCCAACCTGAGCTATCACTACACCGGTTCCTACCTGTCGACGTACGACTTCCTCAACCAGGGCAGCCCGTGGGATGACCTGTGGATCCGGCCGATTCGCCGGGTCGACCTGCATCTGGGCTATGCGATGTCCAACGGCCTGCAGTTCGACCTGCAGGTCAGCAACCTCACCAAGCAGTATTCGTATTGGTCGCACATCGGCAGGAACAGCCTGGCCAATTCGGATATCGTCGATGCGGGCAGAACCACCCTGCTGACCGTGAAGTACAACTTCTGAGCATGCATCGACGAAGCTTCCTCGCGCTGTCGCTGCTCACCCCGCTGGCGTTTGCCGGTCGTGGGTGGGCGGCGTCGCCCGCTGGCATACGCGTTGCGAGGGTGCCGGACGGCCGGCATCACGCCTTCACCTTCGGCACGCGCGAGTTCCTGCTCGATGGTGAGGCGTTCCGCGTGCACAGCGGCGAGATGCATCCGGCCCGGATCGCGAAGGAGCACTGGCGGCATCGCATTCGCATGGCACGGGCCATGGGGCTCAATACCGTGGCGATCTACGTGATGTGGAATCACCACGAGCGCGAACCCGGGGTATTCGATTTCGAGACCGGCAACCGGGACGTCGCGGCCTTCATTCGCTTGTGTGCGGAGGAGGGAATGTGGGTTTACCTGCGTCCCGGTCCTTACATCTGCGGCGAATGGACCAACGGCGGCCTGCCGGCTTACCTGCTTCGGGATCCGGATACGCGGCTGCGGACGCGCGATGATCCACGCTACATGGCAGCGGTGCGTCGTTACTTCGCTGCGCTCGCGTCGCGTATCGCGCCACTCATGGCCCATGCCGGCGGTCCAATCTTGATGGTGCAGATCGAAAACGAGTATTCGATGTTCGCTGATGACATCGGCTATCTCGATGTCTTGCGCGATATCTGGCGCGAGCACGGCATTGACGGACCGTTCTCGGTGTCGGATGGCTGGAAGGATTTGCAGCGCCGCAAGGCCTATCCCGCGGGTACCGCGTTGGGGCTCGACGGGGCCGATGTGGCCGACCTGGTGAAGGGCAGGGGATTTGCCGGCGAGTCGCCGGTCTGGGTGGGCGAAGCCTATCCCGGTTGGCTGACCCACTGGGGCGAACCGACCTTCGCCGCGAAGGACTATGAAACCACGCTGCGGCACATCATGCGTGCCGGCTATTCGTTCAATCTCTATGTCGTCCATGGCGGCACGAATTTCGGCCTGACGGCCGGGTCGAATGCGGAAGACGACGGCTCGCAGTTCCAGCCTGTCATTACCAGCTACGACTATGGCGCGCCGATCGACGAGCGCGGTCGCCCGACGGAGCAGTACATGCGGCTGCGTCGTGTGATCGAGGAGGTCACGCGCGTCACGCCGGCCGCTCTTCCGTCAGCGCCACCGTCGGCGAGTTTTGCACCGGTGACACCGCAGGCCTTCGCGTCGCTATGGGACAACCTGCCTGGAGCAGCGGTGACGCTACCGTCGCCGGGTCCGAATGAAATCCTGTTCGGGCTGGACCAGGGGCTGGTGGTCTACCGCAAGCAAATCGACACGGGCAGTGTGCTCAGACTGGAGAACGTGCGCGATTACGCGGTGGTCCATGTCGATGGGCATGAAGTCGGGTCGGTGTCGCGCGTGGAACATCCTTCGTTGAACTCGCAGCCTGAGGTACGGCTGCCTGCGGCGGGGGGTTCTACGCCGCGGACGGTGGATATCCTTATCGATACCTTTGGGCATATCAATTTCGGGCCGCGCATTGGCGATCATAAGGGGCTGATCGGGCCGGCATCGATCGATGGTGTGCCGTTGCGGGATGTGGAGGCTTGGGCGATTCCGCTCGAGGGGGATTGGATTCGTGGCCTTCGGGCTATCGCCGATGAATCGGCTCCCACAAGAGCAGGTGGTGGCCCAATGTTCTTCAAGACCGCCCTGCACATCGAATCCCCAGGCGACGTCTACGTCGACCTCTCCGCCTGGTCCAAAGGCTACCTCTGGATCAACGGCCAGCTCCTCGGTCGCTACTGGAACATCGGTCCGCAGCATCGGCTGTTCTGCCCGGGTCCGTGGCTACGTGCGGGCGCCAACGACGTCCTCGTGCTGGACCTGCATCGACAGACGCCCGCCATCATCACCGCGGCCGATAGCCTGCATACATCGGGGAATAGCTGATGCGCGCCACCGCGACCGACCCCGGCACGCCGACCTCACCCCCACGCGCCATCGGCTTCTCGGGCGGACTCTCGGCAAACGTGCTGAACATGATCGGCATCGGCCCCTTCGTCACGATCCCTATCGCACTCTCGGCGCTGGCCGGGCCTTCGGTACTTCTTGGCTGGATCGCCGGTGCGCTGCTGTGCCTGTGCGATGGCATGGTCTGGGCCGAGCTCGGTTCCACGATTCCCGAATCCGGCGGACCGTACCACTACCTGCGCGAGGCGTACGGGCGCGAGAAAGCAGGGCGCCTGTTTGGTTTCCTCTACCTCTGGCAGACCTTGCTCACAGCGCCGCTATCGATCGGTAGCGCGGCGGTCGGCTTTGCGCAGTACGCCGGCTTCCTGATCCCTTCGCTTGGCGATACAGGCAGGGCGCTCATCGCCGCCGGCCTCTGCCTGGTCAATACCGCCGTGCTCTACCGCAAGGTGGGACAGATTCAGCGGCTGTCCGTGTTCGTCAGCGCGATCGTCGTGGTGGCCTGCGCCTGGATTGTGTTCAGCGGTATCACGCACTTCGACATGACCGTGGCCAGTCACTTCTTCCAGGCGCACGTCGACTCGTCGCACGGCTTCTGGCTCGGGCTGGGCGCGGTCGCCCTGATCGCCGTGTACGACTATGGTGGCTACAACAACGTCTGCATGCTGGGTGGTGAGGTGAGGCGGCCGCGTCGGACCATTCCGATGGCGGTGCTGATCTCGATCCCGCTGGTGGCTGTGCTCTACCTGGGACTCAACCTCAGCATCCTTGGCGTGCTCCCCTGGGAGCAGGCGGCGCATTCGAAGGCGGTCGTCGCGGATTTCATGCAAGCCATCCATGGCCGCACCGGTGGCACGCTGGCTGTGTTGCTGATCTTGCTCGCGAGTTGGGGTTCGGCGTTGGTGGTCCTGCTGGGCTACTCGCGTGTGCCCTACGCGGCGGCGGCCGATGGCCAGTTTTTCCCCGTATTCGCCCGGCTGCATCCGCGCGGTGGTTTCCCGACCGTGTCCCTGGTGTTCGTCGGTGTGACATCCGCCGCGGCGTGTTTCCTCTCGCTGGAACACCTGATCGCGACCCTGATGGTCACCCAGATTCTCTTCCAGTACATCGCGCAATGCTTCGCCGTCGTCGCCCTGCGTAAACGACGCGCCGAGGCGGATGTCTTCCGTATGTCGCTGTATCCGCTGCCGATCGTCATCAGCGTGATCGGCTGGCTCTATCTGGTCGCCACGGCCGGCACATCGTCGATCGTCACGGCGGTGGGCGCGGTGGTGGCAGGCACCCTTCTTTTCCTGTGGCAAGCACGGAGGTCCCACACGTGGCCATTCCCGCAACCCTGAAGTCGTGGGACGTCGCCGTGGTGGGTGAAATCTTTGCCGACCATGTTTTCAGCGGCTTTCCCGCCTGGCCCGGTCCCGGCGAAGAAGTGATCGCCGAGAACTATCTGCGTGAGCTCGGCGGTGGTGCGATCAATACCGCGTGTGCCTTGTCGCGGCTGGGTCGTCGCGTGCGCCTGGTCGGGCTGATCGGCGAGGCCGATCTCGACTGGTTCGAAAGTCGCCTGGGCGAGTTCGGCGTCAGCATGGAAGGCATCCGTATCGGTAACGACGGCACCGGTATCACGGTCAGCGTCTCCACCGTCGAGGACCGTTCGTTCTTCACCTATGCCGGCGTGAATCGCGCGCTGCCCGAACTGCTGGCCTCGCCGGAAATCCTCGCCGATCTCGCCGCCGCGCGTCATGTGCACTTCGCGCTGCCCTTGCCGCGCGATCTGGCCGAAATCCTGCTGCCCTTGCTGCGTCAGGCCGGATGCACGACCTCGCTGGATGTCGGGTACAGCCCGGCGTGGCTCCGTGATCCCGTCAATCGGCCCAGCCTTCGCGACGTCGACCTGTTCCTTCCCAATGCGAAGGAAGCCGCCTTGCTCACCGGAGACGAGGAGCCCTCGTCGTTCGAGGCCTGGTCGGTCGGTGCAGGCATTGGCCGCGCTGTGATGAAACACGGTGCCGGCGGCGCCTGGATCGCCGACGAGCGCGGTCTGCGCCGGGTGCCGGCGCCGCGTATCGAGGCCGTCGACTCCACCGGTGCCGGCGACGCGTTCGACGCGGGCGTCATCGATGGGTTGCTCGATGGCGAGTCCATCGACGGCTGTGTCGAGCGCGGCTGCGTCTGTGGCGCGCTGTGTACGACCGCGGCCGGTGCCCTTCAGTCACTCCCCCATTCCCCCCAATTGAGGACCCTTCGTGAGCAAACGTACGGATCGTAAGATCGCATTGATCGGAGGTGGCGGTGTCCGTTCACCGCTCGTGGTATTTGGCGTGAACGAGGCGGCCGAAGCCCTCGGTGCCGCGGAGATGGTGCTGTATGACCCGGATCCCGCGCGACTGCGGATCATGGTCGACCTCGGCAAGGCGGTGGTCCGTCGCTTCGGCGGCGACCTGCGGCTGCGTGGCGCGACATCGCTGGAAGACACGATCGAGGGCGCGGACTTCGTGCTCAACAGTGTGCGCATCGGCGGTATTGCCGGCCGGGCCTCCGACGAGCGTGCGTCGATCGCACAGGGCTATCCCGGCCAGGAAACGACGGGTCCCGCCGGTGTGGCCATGGCGTTGCGGACCATCCCCGTGGCCATCGAGCAGGCGCGGCTGGTGGAACGTCTCAGTCCGCAAGCGTGGCTGGTCAACTTCACCAACCCAGCCGGGTTGATCACCCAGGCGGTGAGCGACCACAGCAAGGCACGCATCGTCGGTATCTGCGACACGCCCACGGAGCTGTTCCACAACATCGCCCGCGCGCTCGGCGAGCCGGCCGACGATGTCGAGTGTGAATACGTCGGACTCAATCACCTGGGTTGGGTGCGTGGCGTGCGGGTACGTGGCGAGGAGGTCATCGACCGGTTGCTCGACAACGATGACCTCTTGCGCCAGCTCTACCTGGCGCCGCTGTTCGACTTCGACATGATCCGCACCTTGCGGCTCATCCCGACCGAGTACCTGTTCTTCTATTACGAGCGTCAGCGTGCCCTCGACAACCAGCGCAAGCAGGGCGGCAGCCGCGGCGGCGAGATCCAGCGTCTCAACGACGACCTGTTGGCGGGCCTGACGTCGCGCCTGGATGCCGGCGACGGCGATGCGGCCGTGGATATCTATGCCGCTTACCTCAACCAGCGCTCGGGCTCGTACATGAAGCTGGAAGCCGAGGGCGGTTCGGCATTCGACCAGGGCGTGAGCCTGGAAGGCGATCCGTTCCGCGTGGCGACGGGCTACCACCGCATCGCGATCGACGTGATGAGTGGCCTGACCGGTGCGAAACCGGCGCGTATCGTGGTCAACACGCGCAACCGTGGCGCACTGCCGGACCTGCCGGACGACGATATCGTCGAGATTGCCTCGGACATCTCGCTGGATTCCATCGTGCCGCGACCGATCGCGCCGCTGCCCGATGCGGTCAACGGGCTGGTGCGTTCGGTCAAGGCCTATGAGCGTGCCGCGATCGCCTCGGTGCTGAACGACAAGCGGCTCGAAGCGCGCAAGGCGATGCTGATCCATCCGGCGATCGGCCAGTGGACGCCGTCGGGCGACTTGCTCGATGCCTTGCTGGGCCATGCGAACGAGGACGGCGAGTGCCTCTGCCAGGGGCCGGTGCACCGGCACGGGTGAATCCGTGGCTCTCTGTGGGAGCCGATTCATCGGCGATTGGGTGCTTGCGGCAGGCTGGCCCGCTGCCGCGGCATCGCCGGCACAGCCGGCTCCCACAGAGACGCGCCGGCTCAATCCCCGACGGGTCCTCGAATCCGGAAGAAGTCGACCCGTGCAAGCAGCTCGGCCGCCTGCTCCTGGAGCGAGCGGCTCGACGCGGCGGCTTCCTCGACCAGTGCCGCCGTATGCTGCGTGGCTTCGTCGAGCAGCGCGACCGTGCCGTCCACCTGTTCGATGCCTGCGGATTGCTCGGCGCTGGCGGTGGCAATCTCGTCGACGAGCATGCCCGTGCGACGTACCTGCTCGACGAGATCCTGCAGCGCGCTCGCCGACAGGCCGACCAGCGAGCTGCCGTGGGTGACCTTGTCGCTCACATCGGAAATGAGCATACGGATCTCCTTCGCCGATGCGGCGGAACGCTGCGCCAGCCGCCGGACCTCCGCTGCGACGACCGCGAAGCCGCGGCCTTCCGATCCCGCCCGCGCCGCTTCGACAGCCGCGTTCAAGGCAAGAAGATTGGTCTGAAATGCGAGCTCGTCGATGAGGCTGATGACATCGACGACACGGTGACTCGATGCCTCGACCGCATGCATCGCGAGCGCTGCCTCGCGGGTGACTTCCTGGCCGGCATGGGCGCTTTCCAGCGCGGACGCCGCCAGTGAGGCCGCATCCCTGGCGTGCGTCGCGTTGTGTTGGACCGAGGTCGTCATCTCCTCCATGGCAGCGGCCGTTTCCTCCAGGGATGATGCTTGCTCCTGCGCACGGCCCGACAAGGCGTCGTTGCCCTGGGCGAGTTGGCGCGCTGCGCCGTCGACCGTTTGTGCGCCGCGACGTACCTCACGGACGATACCGGTGAGTTGCTCGTCCATTCGTCCCAGGGCGAGCAGCAGATGGCCGACCTCGTCGTGGCGTGTCACGTTCACCACGTGATTGAGTTCACCGGAGGCGATGGCGTCGGCGAGGGCGGCGGCCTGCCTGATCGGTGTCGCGACGGCACGTATCAA
>Ga0247742_10003217_pt1 | contig 10401 bp, 6 predicted proteins | sample UWRJL208509C2_FD_180944 | JGI IMG/M metagenome (GOLD analysis project Ga0247742, IMG submission 180944) | Plant litter microbial communities from Arlington Agricultural Research Station in Wisconsin, United States - UWRJ-L208-509C-2 | ecosystem: Environmental > Terrestrial > Plant litter >... | reverse complement strand
ACTATCTGATGGCGCAGCTGGGCTCTTTTCCCGGCGCGTTCGACGACGATCCCGAGGACGACGCCGCGCCATCAAGCCCGCCCGATCCCGCCACGGCGCTCGACGCCATCGCCAACTGGTGGGCGGACCATGCGGTGGAGTTGCGCGCGGCGTACCAGCTTGCGGCCTATCCCGAGGGATTTTCCCCGCTCGATCTCACCGAGACCGAGGCGGACGAGCCCTGGTTCACTATGTTCGGCCTCGCGACTTTCCAGACGCTCGGCCGGATCACGCCGGAGCAGTCCCGCGGCTTTGTCGGGCGCGCCCTGGCCGAAGGCTGGTGGCGCGACCTTGCCCATGGGCGCGGCGCGGAGAATCTCGATGTCTGGCTCAGGCGCCTGCACGCCTGGAGCGAGCCCTGGGAGGTCGTCGACTTCATGACCTGGCGTCGGTGCCTGGTCGATCTTTACGCGATCGTCCGGTACCTGCCACAATATCGGCGCCTGTTCGTGAGCCTGCCCCGCATTCTCGATGAGGAGGGGGAGATTGCCTTGCGCGACCTCCTCATCCCAGCCTCGTCGCACATCGTCTCGCGCATGGGCATCAACGCGGCACCCCTTGCGCAATCGCTTGGGCTCGGCGCCAACTGGATGATCCGCGAACTAAGCCGGGCGGGGGTCTATGGTGCCGAGCCAAGGCTCCAGCTGGAGCCTTATGGCTGGAGCACGACTCGGCGCGTGCGATCCCTGTTTCGTCGTCTTGGGGCGACGCCGGAGCACGGGCCTGACCATGGGCGCTACCTTCATGACTATGTCGCGGCACGGATCGGCGTTGATCGAGCCCGCTTCCTGGGCGACATGGACCTGCCACTGCAGCTAATCACCACCAGTTGCCATCGCATGACGCTGGAGGCGATCCTCGTGGCTGCCAATGTGCCGGTCTGGGGTCTTGATCTTGAGGAAGACGATGAGTGACCTGCTCAGCCCCGACACGCCCGTCCGCCATCAGGAGCATGGTCCGGGCAGGGTAATGATCGACTCCGGCGCGACCGTCGTCGTGCGGTTCGGCGCGTCGATTCAGGCTGTGCTTCGCGAGGAACTCGAGGTGGCCGCCTCGCTTGAGCGATCGCTTGCCGACGCACGGCTCGACTCGAGTGCCGAGACCCTCATGCGCGCCCAGGCGCTGGCGATCCGGTCGGTCAACGATCAATGGGGCGTGTTTTCGCGGTCGCGCGTGCAGCTCCTGCCGCATCAGCTCTGGGTCTGTCACCGTGTCAGCCGGACATGGCCGTTCCGCTGGCTGGTCGCGGACGATGTCGGCCTGGGAAAGACGATCGAGGCAGGCTTGGTGCTGATGCCGCTCATCGCCAGCGGCCGGATCCGCCGGCTGCTCATCCTGGCGCCGGCCAAACTGGTGCCCCAGTGGCAGAAGCGATTGCGCGAAATGTTCGACATCCGCCTGCAGCCTTATGCCCGGCAGATCGACACGCCCCAGCTGGACTTCTGGGACACGGCGACCATGGTGGTGGCGTCCATCCATACGCTGCGTGCGGAAATGGCCGGGGACGACCGGCGACAGTCAAGCAAGTTCCTCGACGCTGATCCCTGGGATGCGGTGGTGGTCGACGAGGCTCATCACCTCAATGCCGATGAGCGCATGGGCGAGACGCTGGCCTTCCAGCTTCTCCGCGAACTGGAGGAGCGTCGCAAGATCCAGTCGCTGCTCCTGTTCACGGGCACGCCGCACCGCGGCAAGGACTATGGGTTCCTGTCGCTGCTCAGCCTGTTGCGGCCTGACTTTGCGCCGGACGAAGACCTGGCGCCGCAGCTTGACCTGCTGCCCGAGGTGATGATCCGCAACAACAAGGCAACGGCGACCGATCTTCGGGGGAACAAGCTCTTCACGCCCGTCACGGTGGAGAGCCGCGAATATGACTTCAGCCCCGAGGAACAGCGATTCTACGATACGCTAAGCACGTTCATCGTCGATGGGCGCGCCTATGCGTCAAGCCTCGATGGCCGGGCGCAATCGGCGCGGATGCTCGTTCTGATCACACTCCAGAAGCTTGCCGCCAGCTCGATCGCGGCCATCCGCAACGCGCTCGTCAGACGCCGCGACAAGCTGCTTGGCGCCGCCGACCAGTTTCGGGCAGCCGCCATCCTGATCCGCGAGGCGATCGATCTCGATGACCGGGCCGAGCAGGAAGAGACCATGCCGGCCGACGTCCTTGTCCATCTCATGGAAGGGGAGATCGAGCGTCTCGACGAGCTCATCGCGCTCGGCGCGCCGATCGTCGACGAACACAAGATTCGCGAGCTCGTCGATCTTATCGAAGGCGATCTGCCGCCGAACGAACCGGTCCTGCTGTTCACTGAATACAAGGCAACCCAGGCACTGGTCGTCGATGCGCTGCATGCCCGCTTCGGGCAAGGGTGCTGCGCGTTCATCAATGGCGACGAACGGCTGGACGCCGTCACCCTTCCGAACGGCACCCTCGGACGCAAATCCTGGTCGCGCGACATGGCGGCCGACGCCTTCAACTGCGGTGACGTGCGCTTTCTCGTCTCGACCGAGGCAGCCGGCGAGGGCATCGACCTCCAGGAGCGCTGCGCCACCCTGATCCATGTCGACATGCCCTGGAACCCGATGCGGCTCCACCAGCGTGTCGGCCGCCTGTCACGCTATGGACAGGCAAGGCCGGTGCGCGTCTTCATCTTGCGCAACCCCGCAACCGTCGAAGCGCGGATCTGGGACCTGCTCAACGCGAAACTGGAGCGTATCCAGCAGGCGCTGTCACAGGTAATGGAAGAGCAGGAGGATATCGGGCAGCTGGTCGTCGGCATGACAGGCACGAGCTTCTTCGAGCGGCTGTTTGCGGACGGTCAGGTCCAGCGCCAGGACAGCCTCAAGCAATGGTTCGACCGCGAGAGCGCCACGATCGAGGGCGAGGATGTCGTCGACCGGGTCAAGGCGATGCTGGGCAACGTCGCGCGCTTCGACTTCGCGCAGGTCGGCCGCAACCTCCCCCGGGTCGACCTGCCCGACCTGGAGCGCTTTTTCAGCCTGATGCTGGAAAGCGCTGGCCGCCGCATCCTCAAGCGAGAGGACGGCCTTGAAGTGAAGACGCCGCAGGACTGGGCGGAGCGGGACTATGCCCTTGATGAGCGCTATGGCGGACTGGTATTCGACCGCTCGGTTCCCCTTGGCCGGTCGGGCGCCACGCGAATCGTTGGCATCGGACACAGGTTGTTCGACACCGCACTGGCACGTGGCGAGCAGCTGCAGGGTGTGCTCGCCCGATGCCTGCGCCTGCCAGCACCGCTCCTGATCTTCTCGATCGAGGACGAAGTGACGGGACATGGCCGGACCGTGACTCGAGTCGTGGGCGGTGCGCAAAGAGCGGAGGACGGATCGATCCGCATCCTGCGCGACTGGGAGTTGCTCGGCGAACTCAACCTTCTTGGGCGAACCGACGTTGTCGAGGAGGTCCCGCCCGAGGCGGCGATACTGGAGCCGCTGCTGAGCGAGCTCCTCCAGGCCGCCGAAGCGAGAATCGGCGAACTGGCGGACATGATGACCCGGCCCCGGCTCCGGAGTGAGATTCTGCTCCTGCCGGAGCCCGCTGGGGCCAATACCGACAGCGACGTGAATGGCGTCCCCCCGACGATCCAGTGACCTTTGACCCGGACGGAATTGCGCGATGAGCACGATGTTCAACGACCTTTTGGAAAGTGTCGGGATTCCGCCCCGCGAGGTTCGGCTCCTTCGACATCACGACAAAAAGCCCGGCTTGGGCGGTCGCTCGCTGCACGATCTGTGGGTGAGCGACCGGGCCGGTTTCGAGCGATACCAGAGCACGCAGGAAAAAGGTCGAAAGCTGTTCCTGACGAGCAAATATTGGGCCAGCTTCGTGGTCCCGACGCCGGGCAGCGCCTTGTTCGTCGGTCTGTACGAGGTCAGCCACGCCGATACGCGGGCTGTGGAATGGTCCTGTCCCTATCGCGGCGGAAAGCCCGGCGATGGGGCGTTGGTCGACGTTTTCAGGACGATCCTGAGGCCGGAACTATCCGCGCTGATCGGCAAGGCACAGGTTGCCTGGGATCCGGCATCGGTGCGGACATGGGCGCGATATGCCGAGAGGGCAAAGTTCCCGCTTGTCGCTGCGGACGTTCAGGGCGCGGTCCTGGGCGGCGAGGCGCTGGTGGAGGCCCTTCAGGCTCTGGGCTTCGAGGCCGGGGCCAGCAAGACCATGACCTGCCTGGTACGCGGCGACCTCGCTGTCTATGTGCAGGGCCAGCAAAGCGCCGAGCCGCTGATCGTCCATCCCCGCTTCCTTGACCTGGTAAGCGAACTCCAGACCTTGGGTGTCGGTTTCGGCCACCCGGCCCGCCCCTATGTCGATGAGGCGCTCCTTGAGTTTCCGCGCTTCGCGAACGACGGAGCACCGCCCGATGACCGGTTCGGTTTCGCCGTGGCGCCGAGCCGGGAGAATCTGGCGGCGCTGGTCGAGCTCCTGGAGACCCGCGCCGTACTGCAAACATATGATGGCCCGATCCGTCTAGTCGGGACGATCACGCATCCCCTCACGACGCGTGAGCGACTTGTCGCATCACGCATGGGGCAGGGGGATTTTCGCAGCGCGTTGATTGCGGCCTGGGGCGGCGAATGCCCTGTCGCCGGCGTCGATCATCTCGACCTGTTGCGCGCCTCGCACATCAAGCCCTGGTCTGCATCGAGCGACCAGGAGCGGCTCGATCCGTTCAACGGTTTGCTGCTCTGCGCTCATATCGATGCATTGTTTGACCGCGGCTTTATCAGTTTTGCACAGGACGGCCGAATGCTGGTTTCGGCAACCCTCAGCGCCGAGAATCGTCAGCGACTCGGCATCTCCGGCGGGGACGTGATCCGTCTCGATGATCGGCACCTTTCCTATCTCGATTATCATCGCAGGCATGTCTTCAGCGGCTGACCGGGCCGGCGCCAGGTGACCCGGGTGCCGGCGATGGTCCGAGGCGCAGGCCCTGTTCCGTGCCAGCGGCCACGTCGCGGCAGCGCGCGCGCCGCAGGCAGAACCGGATCAGGCCCGTTTATGGGAGCCCATGCCCGCTGATGGCGTGCATTGAAGCCCTGGAAGCGGGAGATGCCGTTGGCACCCGTGCGATCGCTTCGGACCTCTTCGAGTGCGCCGTCATGCTGATCAAGTTCCTGAAACCGAGCGGGCAAGGCGGCCGGTCAGGACCACCCGCTCGTCCTGACGTCAGCCTGCCATATCCTGCCCGGTCCTGGCCCGATCAGCGGAGGCCGGCTGCGGCACGGTGAGCCCGCAACGGGCAAGCACTGCGCAAGCTGAATGGCTGTGCGGACCACCGATGAAGCGGCGCTTCACTAACCGGTCGGGCACGGCGATGATGTGCAGAATGAGCGCGTGGTAGAGCAATCCGACCGCTTGACTGAGGTTGACGATGTCCTCGAGGAACGCGTCATAGTCGCCGGGCTGGCGCCGCCCGCCGAAGTGCGACACATCGTTGCGGCGATCGGCGCACCGTTGCGCGAACGCGGCGAGCTGCTTGCGCTCAATGCCAAGATCGACCCTCGAAAAGAGGTCCAGCAGGCGGTTGGCGAGCGAAGGTTCGCTCTCTACGGGAAGGAAGCGCGCGGCCCATTTTCGGTCGTTCTTGTTCTCGATCTTTCCCAGAATACGCTGCACTTTGGCAGCCTGCGCTTCGTTGCTCTGCGCGGGCACCATCGCGCGATGAAGGGCCTCCAATCCCCACATCAGGCTGGCGAAGCGATGCTCCGGGTACATGGCCTGGCCGCGCCGGTTGCCGAGATACAGATGGAAGCCCGGTCCATAGGTGTCGTATTTGGCAAGCCAGGAGGCGACCAGGTCGCCGAACTGATCGCTACAAGGCTCGAACAGCGCCCAGGCCTTGTGCCAAACGAGCTTGGCTTCGGTATCGCGGCCGGCGCGGCTGTAATAGAGGTGCACAGGCTCGCCGGCCTTCGAGCGGCGCAGCACTGGAAATTCTACCCGCTTGTCGTGGTTTGACAGCAGCACGAGCAGATCCTCGATCCGTTGCGCGCGCTCGATGGCCGGTTCGATTGTCAGGTCTGCCTTGGGGGAGCCAATCCGCAGAAAGGCATTCTCGCGCCACGAAAGCTCGGTGAGGGCTTTGCCGCCATCACCCTGCAGGCCGCGATGGAGTTCCAAGGGCATGGTGTCCGAAGGCCAGTGTATGCACTGCGCCTGCACCGAATAGTCGGCCCGGATACGTCTGCGCCCCTTGGTGACATTGATGTTCCCGCGGCCGAGCCACTCCTCGAAGCCGTCGAGCGGAAGGTCTAGCCACCTGAAGCGGGGCTCGCCACCGGGCGTGAAGGGGCTGCGCGACACCAATGAGCGATCGGCGACGAGGCGTTCGCGGCTTGGCCCCATCCCGCCCAGCGACCCGCCGTTGCTGCTCAGGCCGGTGAGCCGGACATGTTTGCTCGCATCGATGAGGAAGCCGCAGATCGCGCCTTCCACTTCTTGATAAGACATGATGCGGTGAATCGCGTCCTTGCTGCCGCTCAGGTCGATTGTCGCGTCCAGGTCGAGTTCGGCGCGCCCGTTCGCGAGAAGGCGAAGGCGCCCGGTCACTGACTCGCTGGGGGCGAAATTGCCTTTTGGCACCGTAATCTCTGCCGACCAGAAGCGGCCGCGTGAGTCGATGATGTCATCTGTCATGGTTCGCTGACGTACAGATGCTTGGATCATTCGTCAGCTGCGACTGACACGTGCCACCGGTGGCAACGTGCCCAACCTGACCGACACGCTCGTCTTTTGACGCTTTACGGGCACGGCCTGACTCAGTGTCCGGCAAAGGCGCAAACGTCAGCGGGCGCAGGCTTGCTCGACACGTGCCTCGTTCTCGAGCTGCTGTTCGATGACCCGTTCGCTGACGCCGAATTCATCGGCGATCGTAAGCAGGCCGCCGCTATCTATACGCATTGAATAGACCTCCGGCACCGTGCCAGAAGTTCGGCCGCCAACGCCCGGCCGCATCGCTGGCGATAGGCGTAAAGAAGGTCGTCGACCGGCGTTATGCTCAACTCGTCCGGTAGGCACAGGTAACCAGCCGGGCCTGGCGATCACCGATCGACCCTTCACCCGTGGATGGTTGGGTCACGAGCATGTTGCGAACGTCACGATAGCTGGTCGGACGCGTCACGCAGCGAATCTGGCCCGTCATCAGGTTGATGCCGGTCATCGGATCGCTGAGCTGGAAGCTGACCTTGAGCCCGCTGGTGATTACCGCCGCCCCGGGCAGGCCGAGGGTGTACCAGATATTGGCGCGCGTCACCGATGTGCCACCGCGATCATCAATGGCGACTCGAAGGATCAGCGGGAGGCCTGCAAAGCCACCATTGCCGAGCTGGGCGGCGAGCACGATGGGAGGTGGACCCTTGTCGCTCACGGTAACGCTCGCAACGAACTTATCGATCGTGTCGATCATCGCCTTGAACAGATCGCTGTCGCATCGCCGATGATCGTCGGTCCATTGTTGAAGCGCCTGCAGCTCGGTAAAGGCTCGATTGGTACCGGGATCGGTCGCGACCTGCTCGTTGAGGACGATGAAGGGCTCGTTCGCCGCGGGTGAAAAACGTGGCGGTATCGCAGAGAGGCTCTTCCAATGGGTGTCGGCGTTGCCGCCCATCAGGATCGCGTTGACCAGTGTGCGGTCCTCGGCGGTCAGCGAGATCGCGCCGACACTGATATCGGATGCCAGCGCCGCGACAATGTCGGTACGGGCAAAGCCGAACTTTTTCGTCTCCTCGCCGCTATCGGCGTCAAGGGCTTTAATCCCGAACCCTCGGCGGGTGGTCTGCTCCACAACGACCTGCTTTTTCGCGCATTCGCTGATGGGCAAGGCATTCGCCCTGCTTCGCAACGTCCGCATACGATCGATGACCCAAAGGGCCATCGAGAAATCGACCGTATCGCCCTTTGCCAGAACAAGGACGCGGCGATTTCCGTTCGTCGGTCGCGCGGAGGCGGCGATCTCTCGGATCGCTGCGCCAGCCTTCAGCATGGCGTCGCTGTCCAAAAGCGACGCCTCAATGGCACCCGCTCCGTCGCCCATCGTTGTCTTGCCGCTCGCCGCGGTAAGTCCGAGGCCGGCCGCGATACCGGTTTTGGCGGCGTCGCTCGTGCCATCCTGAGCGACGGCAGGTGTCGCGAAAAGAAGCCATGGCAGGAGTGCGAACGACGCGCGACGGAATCCGGCAAGATGGTACATGGTTGATCCCCCCAATCTTCGCCCAACCCCCGGGCACCCTCAATGATAAAACATTATTTAGTCCCGCGATATGCTTATCCGAAGAAATAGCGTCGCTTCTCTGCAGGAAACGCCAAGCGTTTGATCCGTTTTGGACTATGGTCGTGCTATCCGCATTCGTAACGGTGCGATTAAATCATGGCGAGCCTTTGGCGAACACTTCTACGAGACGGTAGACCTGCTCCATTTCAACCGTGGATCCGCGGCTAGACCGAAGATCCCAAGCAGCCGTAGGACGGCGCCGGGGTGAAGACGCGTTCTTCGTCGAACGGTCAGCCGACCCGGCTGAGCCAGTCGCTGGTCGCCGCGATTATCGCGGCAGTGCAATCCACCTTGTCGTATCGCCTCCACAGGCTGGATCCGGCAGGGCGGTCGAGCCTATGCAATGCAGCGGCACGATCGATCCATCCTCCTACCACAGCCGTATCTCCACCTTCGTTGTGCGACACGTCATTGCGGTCCACATACGGTAGGCTTCCCGCGACTGTCGGTTATCCGAAAGCAGCGGCTCGCCTGATCGCACCACCCAAAGTTCGATCAGCGCGGGCATGATCCCACCGCCGCGAAGATTCTGGATAACGGACGTCTTGCCGATCGCGAGATGGGGCAGCTGATCGTCCGACTCGCTTCTCGCGTCATGGATTTTCAAGAGCGCGACGGGCTCGTCGTGGCGAAATGCCGCGAGCATTGTTTGGCCTGTGGCGTCGTCGAGGCGGACAATGCGAAATGTGCCGACCTTGGTCGACAACTGGCCCCAGTCAGGGACAATCACATCTCCCCCGCCTGGAAAGCGGAATGCATAAGTGAGCTGCAGAATATCATGCGGCGGCTCCTGGCCGACCGTCACCATCGGGCGTCGGCCCTGGGAAAGACGGTGCCGTCGCGACCCCGCCAGGGGCGTCCGCCTTTTAGCAGCCGTACGCCATACCCGCCACATCTTCTGCCCGCGTCGTTCATCCACCGTCCTGCGCGGCGTCGAGGCCGTTCTGCGCCGCGTCGAGGGCGTGGGAATAGTCGTCGATCTCGAACCGGACGATCGGGTCCGTATTGATCAGCAACAGCCCCAGGCGATCGAGATGACGTTGCGTCACGCGTCCGCCGCCCCCGGTCACGACTTCCGATATCACCCATTGTCGTAACCGGGCATAAGTGCCCTCGCGGGGTAGGTCGCGGATGGTGCGCACGATGATGTCGTGCAGTGATTCCACGACCTCCTCATCGACTTGCGGCCGTCGCAGGATCGCCGCGACAGTCTGGCCGAGCGAAGTGGCGGCCGAGAAAGGGATGTTCATGCCGACCTGGTGTCTTCCGGCCGGCAGCGTCTTATGGGGCGAGCCGTCGGGTAATTCTGGCAGCGCGCTGATCCATCTGGTCGTAGCGCTGACAATTTCGTACAGGAGGCGCGCGGCGCGCGTCGGAAATTCGGCGGGGCGATCGATATCGCTGCCGGCCGAGTCATAGGATCGCGCCAGCCGTTCGGCGAAGTTCTGGAAATAGTGCAGCCACATGTTGTTCGGGACAGCCTGCCGCATCGCCGAGGTCACCATCACATCGAAGTAGAACAGGCCGACATAGGCCGGATCCCGCCACCACTCATTCTCATACCATCGCGCACTGCCGTTCAGCCATTCGACATAGCCGGGCCTTTCCGCGCCATCGAGCAGACGCTGGAGGTAATTGCCCACCGGTTGCCAGATCTGGACCTTGGCGGCGTATCTGCAATCCGAGAACAGAAAATGGAGCAGTCGATTCCGCGGGGGGAGCGCGTATCCGATCGGATAATCCAGGTTCTGGTTCTGCTCGAGCTCTTGATACAGGGCGCTTCCCGGTGTCGCGATCAGCCGCTCTAGAAACGCATCCGCGAAATCGCCGCGGCTATAGGTCTCCGCAGCAAGATAGGGGAGCGCCAGATAGGGCCGCTGCTCCGCCATATAGCGCAGCAGCCGTGGTGAACGATGGACCAGCCGTAACGTGTCCACCGCAGCCTTCTCGGCGCTGGATTGCGCGGGGAGGAGGGCGGAGAGCATGCGGACGGGCGCTCTTGTCGCAATAGGCCAGCGTTCCCCCCATGCGTGGTTGTCGTCGGCGTCGATGGGGAAGGGGT
>Ga0247742_10003216_pt1 | contig 10401 bp, 9 predicted proteins | sample UWRJL208509C2_FD_180944 | JGI IMG/M metagenome (GOLD analysis project Ga0247742, IMG submission 180944) | Plant litter microbial communities from Arlington Agricultural Research Station in Wisconsin, United States - UWRJ-L208-509C-2 | ecosystem: Environmental > Terrestrial > Plant litter >... | reverse complement strand
ATCGACAGGATCGAAGGTCGTCATGAAACCACGGTCGAGCATTGGTAGAACGACTTAAACTGCAGAGGTTGGGGTCTGGTGTCTTTCACGCCCTGGATAGCCATCACTTTTTGTAAGCGCTGGTTGCGGGTCGCTTGATCGAGGACAATCGACTCGACAGCCGACCTCGAACTCTCCAAAAAGAAAACACAGTGCAGGTTATGACCGCCTTGAACATCCAGGGTGTATGAATGATCAGGCGAGAGACGAGAAGAGCTGATCGCGATCGTGGTAAGTGATCGACCATGGGTACACCAACCGCCACAGGCCCACAGATAGGTGGAATAAAAGGTTGGATGATTTGATTGCCCGAATAAACGGAATAAATGAGAATTTTTTCGGAGACTGATTGGGTGTGAAAATGGAGCAGGTAGCTAAGAGCCCGAGGTCGACTGCAGGTCAATCAGTGCCAGAAAGTGATTCGACTCGACGATCCGAGTCGATGATGTGTACATCTCTGGAGGGTGCTCCAGGCATCATGGGATGGATAGGTATAAGTATAAGAGGGGGGTAAACTGCAGAATCTGAGGACATATTTCGCATACAACCTGGGTGAAAAATGACGCTCCCATGAAGCGCTAGTTGGGAATCGAATTGATCGAAATCGATCAACTTGACTCGACAGTCGAGCTCGAACGCTCAGAAATCACAGCGCTGATTATGACCGTGCATTGAACATCCAGGGTGTAGGAGTATCAGAATCAGCGCACCCGAGAGAGGAGAGGGGCTCGGAGGTGGGCGATCATGATATTCGGTAATCAACTAGGTTGATCGTCGATGTTGACACTCGAGAGACCTCTGGCGGTCGTGATGGTTCTAAGCCAGACATCCAATGCCCAAGGTAGAGAGAGGAGGTTGGATAGGAGTAGTAGCTGTGGATTGACCATGGGCTCAAAATTTCATTGGGTGGGACGATATAGATCACGCAAATGCGAACTTGGATGTATAATCCAGCAATGCGCACTTTTGCATGAGATACCGTTTGAAACTCGAGCCCAGCGGTTTCCCATGCTAGCGCCAGCGCTGAAGGAGGTGATTTTGGATGTCAGAAGAGGTCAGTGGTTAAAAGTGGAGTTTAATGAGCGTTTGAGATCAACGGTGTAGACTGCAGAGTCTACCCAAAGCTATAGAGCGCTGGTAGGAGATCGCTTGATCGAAGACGGTCAACTTGACTTGAGAATTGTGCTCGAACCCCCCTGAAATCATAGCGTTTGTTATAAACGCATTGAACAAGTCTCCCAAATCACAGATGTCATGCAAATGTGAGCGGTGCGTACTTTGCATAAATGGTATTTGAAACTCGACCCCAGAGAGGGTGATTTTGGATTGGTTTTTTGACCCATAACCCATGGGCTCGAATTGGCATGTATCTCCTGTCATGCAGATGCGAGCTTGGAGTAATTTGGATAAACAGTCCAGCAATGCGCACTTTGCATAATATGATACATGAAACTCGAGCCCAGCGTGTGGATAGTCCACGTTAAAGTTGAAGGAGGCGATTTTGGATTGACTTCTTGACCATGGGCTCGAAATTTGTCTATGCAGGTCCAAAAATGCGAGCTTGGAGCGTTGGATATGACATAGTCCAGTGGTGCCCACTTCGCATGAGACTATACATGGAAACCGAGCCCATGGTTGAACGAGAAGAAGATTCGGAATTGGCTGGGGAAAGTTGAAGAAGTCTGGGTGTTAATCGAAATTCGAGCCTAGCGGGTGTCCATGAAGAGTATGGCAGGCGCCGATCAATGATAAGTGTGCATGCCTGCCCTAAACATGTATTTCCTACTTGGTCCAAGGCCTACACGGAGAAACAGATCACGATCCGGATTCTAATCAGCTCCTAGAACATGAGATGCCAGAGTGTTACGGATGCATCATACAATGGCATTGGAACGTGAAGACGTAAAGATGGATATGGGTGCCGGGTTGACTGAGATATTTACTTTGTGGACCATATGCAACGCGTACGCGAGGCCGTTGTGGACTACAAGGAGGTACTTGGTGAGTACCGCTGTGGTATTGAGGATTGGCCGGGTTTTACGTTCACTGATAAGACATGCTAGTCTATGGCTAGGGGTTGGTACGCGTACGATTGTTGGCCGGTATCGATATCGATATCAGTTTGTGTAGTCCCATGGGATAGTCAATTGATTTGATATGCGAGGCTCCCGTTTAAAGCGTCCTATGACGAATGCACTGACGCTGCGGTCCTACTCTAATATGTGTATCATGCCAACCAGGTTCAGTTTACAGTCATGGAGAAGTATTCAATATTGATCTATCGTATGCTACTGGTACCTAGGCATACTTACGTACACCCAATATTGGTGGAACTGGCCATGGAATGTTTCTCCGAGTCAAGTATTACAAGGAGTGTAGGTGCATGGGACTTTGCAATGACATGTCCTCATATGTCTCGATGATGGAGTCTGGAGAAGACGCAAATCCTCGACCAGTAAGGCGAGTTCCTGTTTTAGGGATTGTGGATATACTGTCCTACTGCGAACCGTCGGTGCGAGAAGACATGCCGTACACCTAGATACACCAAAGTACTGGCAAAATGCACATCCAAGGCCTCCGTGCGCTCTGCAGACATGGGACCCGTACAATGAAACGCCCACCCAAATTCCCATCGACTCCCGCGCGCCATGCGTATTTTTTGTTTGTTGATGGACGGACCCTCCAGTCCGAAAACGCACTGGGCGGTTCCCGGGGTCCGACCGTGTGATTTGTGGACCGCTGGACTGATCTTTTGCCTTTCAACTTTCTTCTCTTCTTCTACTACTTCCTTTCCCTTACCCTTTTCCCTCCCCCACCCCAGGGCGTCGTGCCCCCCCTGCGCACACGCACTACACAATGTCTGGCACCCGTCCTCAGGCGCCGTGGCCAGCACCTACGCTACACCACCCAGCGAAGCGGAGACGAGTTGTGGAGAGAAGAGAGGTGGGACTTGGATTGGGAGTGGGAGTGGAGAGACGCCAGACGATAGCAGACCAGGACAAGGTCATTGCCGCACAGGAGGCATGCCAGATCAACTCGGGCAACTATGTTATATCGTGTTTTCCGACGGCAGATACGTCGATTCCGCAGAGCCAGTGGGCGTCGTTCGTCTGTGCGTAGCCTTTTTTTCTTCTATGATGTAACTATACTTAACCTTTCTGGCCAGGGAACTCACGGCGGCCAGAGCTAACACAGACCAACCTCGTCGACGTCTTCCTCTTCCGCGCCGACTCGCAGCAGCAGATGCTGCATTTCCGCCAACTCCCCAACCCCTCCGACCAGGCAGGTCTCGTGCGTGCGCAGGTCAACGACTCGTGGTTCGGCGAGCAAGGCAAGAACTGGAACGGGAAAGATGTCGCTTATCCTTATTACTGGGTCATCATCCGCTCGGATAAAACGCTAGACGGGAACCAGGTCCCGCAGCCTATATTCACCGCCGTGCAGACGACCGTGCTCGACTCGGTCGCGGCGTCGTCGTCGTCCTCTGCTGCTGCCGCGTCGTCTTCGTCAGAGGCAGCTGCGTCGTCGAGTCGGTCGGTGATGAGTTCGAATCCGACGGCGACGGGTGGGGGCGTGCAGCAGGCCAACTCTGGGTCATCCTTTCCGCGGTGGGCGATCGCCGTCATCGTCGTGCTTGGGTTTCTTGCGATTGCTACGACATGTATCCTTACCTTCCTCATCCTGCGCCGCGTGCGACGGCGGCGGCGGCAGGCATCTATCCGCAACTCGATGGGGTCGTCCTCGCCTATGATCGTGCATCCCAACCGGGATAGTGCCGGTGGTGGTGCGCCCTCTGAGATGGCACAGCGGTATGCTGATTCGCCTGGGTCGCCGTTGCTGCCACCACCGTCCATCGCCGCAGCAGGTGCAGGTTCGGCGTTTGTTGGAGGTGCAGCACTGGGTCGGGCAGGGTCGGGCCATGATCACGATGGCGCCTCGACGAACAGCGATTCGGGGGGACCTTTCAGCGGGGCGGATGCTGCGATTATGGCTGACGCTTTCCGCAAGATGTTGCGCAAACCCGACTTTGCAGGACGGCCTGTGGAGGAAGGGGAGAGTCCTGAGCAGCCCGAGGGAGTGACGGGCAGCAAACATGGGAGTACGGCTGCGCTTGGGAAGGACGGGTCGATACGATCAGGCATTGGGCCGTCTGCGCTGGGAGTAACACACCCCGAGGCGGCGGGAACGGCGGTGATGAGTCGGGAGCTGGCGGAGGAGGGGCGGGATATCCGGAGTGTGAGCAGTTCGCGGGGTGTGACGGTGGAGTCGTATCCAGAGAGCACGACGGCGCCGCCGAGTGTGACGGAGGGCCATGGGCACGTACCGGATAGATGACGGGGTCTGCTTTCATTTTGGTTCTCCTCTCCTTGCATTTTTCACCATTTTTCTTGAACTGCAATTCAACTCGTCCGTTCGCATTAACATCCCTTGCATTCAACACACTCATCCGACAATCGCCCTCTACTTCCACCAAACACGGTCCCACCGCTTTATACCTACTGTAGCCTTTCAACCCCACTCTGTATGTCTTATGCCTTTCTGTCCTAATTTAACTATTCGGACGATTTTCGCTATCCCTCTTGATCCTATCCTGATTCCCGACGCTACCCCCTACCTCCAGAACCCCTCCGGCTCCGTCCCAACTACCCACTGCCTACGCACCTACTTTACCCACACCTTGCAGCTTTTGCAATTGACGATTTATACCTTTCTCTCTCTTTTGTCCCTTCATAGCACGTACCTACACTGTGACTTTTTTTGTTCGTTACCGTTTTATGTGTTTATTCCCTTTTACACCTTCATATTCACAGTTCACAGTTCTTCCGCAATTGGTTTCTTTGCAGTCAATCTCAGTTCCTCCCTCGATCCGCTCTGGTTTCCCTGGCATCGTCGCTCCTGTGTTCTATCATGTTCTTCCTTGGAATGCGAATTCGAATTCAACTCTCCGACTCCGAGTCTCCGACGCACACTCTCACACACGGGGTTTTGTGATGATGATGATGATAATCATTGTTTTTGATGTCATTGAATTGCGGGTTCTCTGATCAAAGCTGGCCTTCTATATCTATCTCCTGGAGTCCTACTGCGACGACAACAGGCTCATCATAGCTTGCATCATCGTTCCACGGAGGCATTTCTCTTTTTGGAGATCAGCACATATCGAGCTCCACTTTTCTCCCGGGCCTGGCGCATGCCAAGTTGAAGAGCGCCCTCCCAGGATCAGGCACCTCTGGCTTTAGGACCTATCCTGTCAGTGTCAGTGGAGTGTGGGCAGCGTAAAGTCAGGCACGGAGGATGCGAGTTTAAAATAAATGGGCGATGGAGTGGGAGGGGACGTCATCGCAGACGCACGGACCGGTGCCCGACGACAGTCATTCCGACGAGGAAGGAAGAAAGGTAGAGCCAGTGTACGTACTTGCATCCACTTATCGAGGTGGGCATCGTTGGCCTATCAGTCTGCCTGTCTGTCCTACTACCGCTACCCATCTACTTGGTGTACCCCTCGAGCCCGGGTTCACATCGACGCTATCTTTCAGAATGTCAACCACGATCCTTTCGTTATATTTCATTCACTGGCCGTCTCTTTCCCTGACAGGGGCTGTTCCCTTTTCATTATCGATACCACAACCCAGTCCACCAGCGGTTAGCCTACGCGTACGTCGACCTCGACGTAGACACACCTTCGTTATATCCCACTTGTACTTATCCCCGTTGTACCCTATCTCACCCAATGCCCTGAAGGCTGCGCGCCCCCTGATACCCCCCTACTAGACCTGCAAGCTGTAAGTCACTGTCAGTGAGCCTGGCCAGAGAGCGATAAACATCGTCCATGTCATTCTATTATAATAATCAACGGCTGCACGCGCTCCCACTCTCTTTTTGGTAGGTCCGACGTCTACCGCTGACGCTGACACTGACTGACAGTTTGGATTTTAGACATACTATCGCCGCGCAGCCTTTGCGCCTTGGGACTTCATCTGTGCAGTTACCTGCTCTGTGCTCAACATACGAATAGGAGGCAACGCCACCTTAGCCTACGGCCCGGCCGACAAAGGTTGCTGTAAGCCTCAAGGGTGCATTCAAAAGTCATTTCTTATCTCTGATGATATCATTTGCTATATGATTGTTCGGCGTTTTACGTCAAAGCCCTACTGACTGCAACTGGGTCGAGGCTCAGCAGACGTACAGCGGCCGAGGGATTTCGTAGTTCGTGGCTGAACTTTTAAAGGGTTCCGAGCAGCGATCGCGGTTCGGCGTCCAGAGATAAAAAAGAAGGAGGTTGTAAAGAAGGACAGCTTTGGTTTTGGGCTAGAGCTAACTTGACGCACCACGCTATTCTCGAGCGCGTGGCCGCCACGCACCCTCGATCAATCGGTTCGCGGGGGCGGCTATTTCGAAACACCCGCTCCCGAGTCCCGACAGCTTCAGGACAGTGGATCTGCAGAAGGTTGAGAAGACGGTGGATTTGCGGATAAAGAAGAGAAAGAGACGAAGGATGGCATGAACAAGACCGCCTTCTCTGATCATGAGCTGTGCGTGATTTATTCGTGTTCTCCCAGACGAGTTTGAGCTCCTCGTGTACTGACGGCATTCACTCTTCTTTAGAGAAGACAGGACTGCCCCACTGAGGCTATGAAAACTGAAGGTTGTATGATTTAAATTTTTATATTCGTACTCGTGTAGGCACCTTTGTTTCTAAGTCTTGGGCACAAGCGCCCGGGTAGGCGCTTATCTGAGTCACTGGTGCCAAGTGATTGGGGATGGGCAGGTCCGGACCGATGGACCAGACTCGGAGTCAAAGGCAGAAACTCGAACACTGGGTATTGAATAGTTACTTGGGTGGATGATCATCGGTGTTCCCAGTGGTACCGATCAAGATGCAAAATTCCAACTTGATCGAAGTTCATCAAGCACTCGGCGCTGTGCATATGGCGCATATAATAAAGAGCCTCAGGCGTTTTTTCTTCCCCGGGCGTCGAGCGATGATCAATTGGCGTGTCCGGGGGTCGCGTCCATGTCCATGTCATTTTCGTTGTTCACTTCGTAATAGAGCTTCGAATTCTATGTCAGAAAAAGAGAAAAAAATGAGAAAACAAGGAAAGACAAGGAAAAAGGGTGGTGGAGTGAGGTGATTTTTTGGGCGTGGATAAAAACAGAACATGGACTAGAAGCCTATGGTTGCTCACTTGGGGTAGCCTGAGCGGATTAAAATATCGTAGCTATGGGTGATGTTTTATATTACCCACCAACTAGTAGTCTAGTTCTGAGACTGATGCTCTACAGTAGTGGTGATCTGCGGCTGACGAAACGGGGTACATGCTGGGTACAAGGCGGGGGTTGTAGTATCCACCGACGATTGAAAAGTGGTTGGAGAGTGGTGATCCAGGTTTTTTCCGGGAAGCGGTGAGGTGGGAGAGATCTCGACAATAGAACGGCTGTCGGGAACCTTCTTATCCGTCTTCTTATGCGTTTTGGGCGTCTCAATTTTATGGAGAGTCTGGGCCCTCGAGGGAGGTCTTTGTGTGTGTGACTTCGTAGGCGTCATTCTCAAAGGAGGTAAATGGGCGCTTGCTACGTACCGCGGGAGGCGACCTCGGTTGTGGGTGAGGTGAGCGACCCTGGATCCTCAGGAACATCGACCATGCGCTGTGCGCCGTAACAGTTTACGGTAACGTTTGTATGTGTCCGAGTGGGCCATGCGAGAGTCGGAGAGTGGATAAAAGGAAACATTGAATGAGGCTAGAACCTTGATGACCTCAAGTCAGTCGCAGACTAAGATAACTTTGGCATGACACCTACTGTACCACGGCAAAGCCGCATTGGCATGCAGTGATATTCGTCCTATAATATAAGGAGGGAATGTTGTTTTAGAGCACTGAGCACTGGTAAGAAATTTTTGACTTGGCGTTTGCGGTTGCGGTTGCCCCCATAGAGCATGATGATCGCGGTCGAGACGAATTTGGCAATTGTCGCTTAAATTGTCGCTTAAATAGGCGCCTAGTCGGTCTGCGACTTGCAAAGAAAATTGGCTGACTGTAAATGATATTGTGTCTTTTGATAGCCCAGCTACCTGGGAGCTCTGCCATTATGCCGATTTTTGTGTGACTTGTAGTAAACTTGAAAGGCACCGAGAGCCGTGTAAGTGTGCCCATGTCTAGCGGATACGCATAAAATGGGTGTGAGGACGACCTTTTTATTTATTAGGGAAATGATATATAACCACAGAAATAGAAAATTTTGGTCTGAAGTCATTTGCGTTATAATGACGAGATTCATCGTTCAGAGGTTGAACATTGAATTTTTGAACTTGAGGGAGAGGAAGCTATGCCTTAAGTTGTTTAGGCATGTAGTTTAGGGCCGGTGTTACCACCTCCGTCGTTCGCCGCTGACCAATACCATACTTCTGCTATTTTCAGCACACCAAGGCAACGCGTAAGTGTAGGGCATCGATGTCATGCAGTACCCTTCTATCTTCTGCGCGACGCTTCTACATACACCTCTTCTCACTTCAAGAATAAACATACTGATCAGCTGCTTTCCTGGAGCATACATTTCAACAGGAACGGTGCCACAGTTCTTGAAATTCAATAGTGTATCTTGACCTGATGATTCTTCGCTCCATATGCTACACAGCATCTGCGGCAACCGGGATGGCCATTGCTACGGTCAGAACGCTGCTGTTTCAGTGAACACTTGCTATACTTAAATACCACAAACAAAGATCGAATTCAGTTTCCATCCACTCTGAATCGACGCTATGATTTGGCCTTCTTCACCCATTCATACGGTACTACTGATAGTTGCCCTCAGCGCGGGCATTCTACCTGGTCAATGTCAGACTGGGAGTCTAATTGGGACGAAGGTCGCCCTTGATTGTGAGTTGCCTGCATTGCCTCCAGAAGATTCTGCATCTAACGAGCATCAGTTGGGACATTCACTGGGTTGCAGGGCAACAATACCAATATCATATACTTTCGTGGGGTACGATACGCCAACAACCCGTCAGGCGACCTACGATGGAAGGCACCGATCACTCCACCTACTGTCCGACTGGGAAATGTAGACGCGACACAGGTAAGTTCATACCCATTCTATAATTATGAAATGATCCTCACCTCTGGTTATCCCTAGTTCCGGAATAAATGTATCCAGGCCAGCCAAACGTCTGTCGAATCTGGGCACTCTGAGGACTGTCTTTTTGGAAACGTATGCTCAGAATCACTGAGCGTCTACACAGTACCTAACCTGCTACTCTCTAGATTGCGATTCCGGCCAACACCCGCACCGATAGCAACCTACCGGTTATGGTGTGGTTCCACGGTAAGCCATCCTTCACTTATTTCATGCTAGCATACACTAATATCCCGTTTCGAATTGGTAGGAGGAGGCTGGCAAGGTGGAGATTCGCGTGCCAATCCAGACTTGATCATAGGAAGCTCTGCGAAGCCTATGATATTCGTGTCATTTGCATACCGCCTTGGTCACTTTGGTTTCCTTGGTGCGCCATTTTTTGAAGGACGGGAGAATAGGTGATCTAACAGCTGTAGATAGGTGGATCGCAAATCAAGGCAGACGGGAATCTCAATGCAGGAGTTCTTGACCAGGTAAGATATCTAGTTACCTACATGAAACCAACACTCATCCAAAGCCATTCTTAGCGAGCCGCCTTACGCTGGGTTCAGCAGTATATCGGTTTATTCGGAGGTGACAAAACGTGAGTGTCCACCGCTTGATAGTGATTGTCCTCCTGATTCCGTCAAAAGTAAGGTCACGATCTGGGGTGAATCTGCTGGCGGAGGGGCTGTGATGTTCCAGGTAAGTAAATAATTCAATCGCCTTCAAAAATCTCACATTATATTTCAGCTCGTGGCAAACGGCGGAGACAACCAGGGTCTCTTCCGTGCAGCTATTGGTGACAGTGCTTCTCTCAGCGCTGTTCCAAGGTACAACGAATCATACGTCGAGGGTATATATACACAATTTGCAGGCTTTGCGTACGTTCTGTCTTTCTCGGGTGCAAGCACAGTCTGACCTCAAACGACAACAGTGGCTGCGCCGATAAGGGTACTTCGACACTCTCCTGTCTACGTGCCGCAAATTCGTCCACCGTTGCACTTGCTGGTAGCCAAGTCCTCGCCGCTCGTAAAGCTACAATCTATGCTTTCGCACCCATGATTGACGATGATTTCCTGCGCACACGCCCTGTCGAAGCTTTTTCTGCCGGCTCCTTCGCCAAGGTTCCAGTCATCTTCGGTTCCAACACGAACGAGGGCGCTGGTTGGTCAACAGGAATCAGTGACCCAGCTGCGAACACCAATACTGCAGGTGCCAACGCAACGACGGTGTACAACTTCTTCAAGG
>Ga0247742_10003215_pt1 | contig 10403 bp, 16 predicted proteins | sample UWRJL208509C2_FD_180944 | JGI IMG/M metagenome (GOLD analysis project Ga0247742, IMG submission 180944) | Plant litter microbial communities from Arlington Agricultural Research Station in Wisconsin, United States - UWRJ-L208-509C-2 | ecosystem: Environmental > Terrestrial > Plant litter >... | reverse complement strand
CAGGCATGACATCGACCTTGGTGTTACGATGTATACGTCTGTACGACTCGACAAGGAAGGTTAGAGGTGCTACCGCCTCTCCGATCCTAGTGGGGGTGGAACGCTGAGCTCGTAGTCAGTTGATTGGTTTTGAGATAAATCGAGTACTAGATACGCACTCGAAGACATTGAGCAAGTTGCCAGCTTGCCTCATCCGCGAGGAGACCTTTATGCTTGTTGACGCCGTTTTGTCGAATGTATGTATCTGGTGGGAGCTAGCACGCATGATGGAACGCACAGTCATTTTTGTCAATACGAATAATGAAACGCACTGCATGAGCCTCTTGGAGATAGCTTTCGAGAAGGCGTACAACCTTCCTTTGCGTCGCAGGTGGCTGAGTATCGATGGGCAGACAGAGGTTGTCGTCGAGTACAGAGACAGTCGATCCATTAGGCAGGGTGATACTGGGAGGCTGTAGGGACATATTGTCGCAAACGTGAGTGGCCCAGGATGTGATTAGGAAGGAAGATTCAGTAGGCGATAATGATAAGTAAACGTGAAAAGGGTAAAGATCACGTACATCACAAGCACGAGGTAGGGATCCGGAATTCGAAATATCGTCAGGCTCCCTCACAACTTGTGTAGGGATAGCAGATTTTATTCAAAACATAAAGCGATGTTCAAAATTCTGCGTGGTCAAGAATTGGAGTAAGTGCGTGATTATTACAGGAGAACTGGGGCTAGAAGACAACAAAAACGAGGAGGTAGGGTGAGTTGTTCGCAGCGCGTTGTGGGTCAAGATATGGATATAAAGGGTTTAAGTCGTTCTTTTAATACTCAAGGATTGCGGAGGGTGACATGGATACCCCCCACAAGTGCCGTTGTAGGTGTGAGCATAACCCAAGAATTAAAGACTCGCAAGACATCCGGATGGTCGAGGATATATGTGCCAGTTCCCACATCATCAGCCAATGTAGAGTTAATCTTGGCAGGTGTAAAAGCCTGGGGATTAAGGATAATCCACTGGCTATCGCGAAGAATAAGCCTCTGAATATAGGTTTAAACTGAAGCGATTGAACATACCGAGCAAGGAATTCCTGTTCTTTCGCTGCTGAAACTCGATTCATTCGTCGGAGTAAACGAGCGAGGTTTGCTCTGGCCCAGATAAGGTTCAATGCAGGCCGGCCATCGTGATCACTACCAATACTGTTGAACGCCTCATTGAATGCCCTGATAGCCCGCTCTTCTTCTCCATCAATTCGGCTGAGCGCAACGCCGATATAGAGAGTAGGGACGACGTCCACTCTGTCTGGCCCGTTAATGCGACTGTAGGAGTCGGCCAGGAAGGTCAAAGGACCCAAGGCTTCTATTATCCTCGTGGATGTGGAGTACTAGAAGTGGGTCAGCCATATAGACAAAAGATGTGCCATAGCTCACTCTGAGACACTGGGCGAGCTGCCAACTGATCCTATCGATGTGGGCATGATCATTTTTTCTTTGCTCCTGCGTGTGTCCCTTGGGTAGCTGCCAATAAAATAAAATTGAGAACTGATTTTGGTCCACGGAGCTCATCAGCATACAGTGTAAGCCTCTTGACGATAATTCTCAAGCAACCGAATGGCCTTCCTTTGAGTGGCTGGTGGCAACTCCTGGAATATGACTAACAGTGTCCTCGAAAGAACAGAGAGGCTTTCGCCAGTCGGTATGGTAATACTTGGTACCAGCCTACTGGGGTCTGAGGCTACGACTGGCATGATCGTCTGTTCAATGGTGGTTGCAGCCGGTGACCTTGAACCTCCTCAAGAGTCCTCAAGTTGGAGTCGATTTGATCCCATCACTAGGTTTTCCCACACAAAGGCTGATTAGCGCTCGCCACCCAGTGACGTCGAGGGTTCCTCAAATTTCAATCCTATATGCGATAATTTTTTTTCTAGATCTAGAGACCCAAAAAATTCACAGATACTAATAATTATCACAATCGGACCAAATATGGCAGGCAGTAAGGCCAGATCGCTCGGGCTTCTACAGCCGCCGCAAAGAAACAAATATGTACATACGTAGTGGGGAAGGGATTGTCGTGACAGTTACGCCCGCTACTGATGGAGGAAAGATAGCTCGTCATACTTTGGGGTTGTAGATAAGATTTCCTCCCATCAACATAACACCAGGGCCTAGCTCTTCGATATCTCTGAAAATATCCATAACATCAGGATGGTCAACGATGTTTCCTCCAGTGCCTATGTCGTCTGCGATAGAGGCATGTATTTCGCTTGGGGCAAATTTATAACGATGACCCAAGATTCTCTTAAAACAAGATATTATGAGCGACAGTATCATTAAACGAGACAAAGACATACCGGGAAAGTCTCTCCTGCTTCTCAGCTTCTGCAGTCCTGTTCATGCGTCGGAGGAGCCGGGCATGATTTGCTCTAGCCCATATGAGATTCAAAGCGGGCACTTCGAAGGGACCATTGGAAAAATTGTTGCTGCTGCCTTCCTTGAACGCGCGGATTGACCTTTCCTCTTCTCCTTCAACCCTGCTGAGGGCAACGCTCAAGTAGAGGGTTGGGACTAGATCTACACTTTTGCTTCCGTTTTTCTGTTTGTAGGTCTCAGCAAGGAACGTCAGAGGAGGCACGGCCTCGACGATCCTCGTTGGTTGTGAATACTAGTATAAATGCATTATAAGGCCGGTGCTTCAAACACGGGTAATCGCACGGGAAACACGTACGCGCAGGGTTTGTGCAAGATACCAGCTAACCTTGCAGATAAAATCACGGCGGAGCTTCTGTTCTTTGTCGTTGTTGCCACACGGCAGCTTGTGACTTGAGTCAGGTCAAGGGAAAAGCAATAGGAGTAAAAACCACTCACCACATGTCCTTGTTGTAATAGCTCCTCGAGCATTCTGACGATTTTCCTCTGCAGAGCCGGTGGCCAATTAGATACATGGTGTGGGTGGTATTCATCTGACGTCAAGCGTATCTTTTGGCCATTTGGAAGTGTTAGGATGGGTACAATATCTGCAAGATCTACTCCACCCACAACAAGGCCAGACATTCTGAGAGATTTGACAAGGATTTTAAATATGTGGACGTGTTTGAGGCTCAGTAAGAGCCTGTTCCGATACCAAAATACAAATCTATTCCGGACTCGTATTATTCCCACCGGTCCAAATGCAGATCGCCGGACGGTCCATCCGCATTCGGATGTGACGTTTGCTCACCGCACTTTTGATGCGGGCTCCTATATCTTAGCGAGTATTTCTCTCCGAAAGTTGGCTGAAGTATTAAAATATGTTTATAATAGACTTCATGTTTAAGAAAGCGGATTTGCTTACAAAATATCCCACCAAAATTTGTTACCGTTGCTAAAATCAATGTCTTAGGTATGGCAGTAGTATTATTTGAAATTTAAGCTAAATAAAGCAGTTGTACGTATGCAGTAAGGTATTGCAAGTTATTTGAAAGAAAAAAATTCACCAGATATATGCGAGCTCGCTATTACAGACTATGAGCTCGCATCAAAGGTGATGGCGAGCAAACGTTCCACGCACCATGCAACTGATATATCTGGCGATCTGCATTTTGACTGGACTGTGGGCGGGCCGATTGACGCCACCGGGCCGGGACCACTTTGCTCGGACCTGAGTCACTCGACTCTACTTGATCACTGACCTCAACCATCATGGCGACAGTCACTCACTACATCTACTCTCATTACGATCCAGAAGAACGCGAAATTCTCGAAGAGGAGACCAAACAGCATGTGCCAGACGAACTCACTCCAGATGAAGCCTGGCAGAAGGAGGCACCTCGTTTGTCAAATCGTCTGCGTGCACCTCCACCTCAATTCGTTCCGGCAACCATCTTGTACGACGACTGGAGCTCTGCAACATCAACAATTCCAGAGCTACCAAAAGGTTCCTCTGAGCCTTTAGGAAACAGTTTGTCTGGCTGGTATCGCTCGTTGACCAGCAGCCGCAACTCGCCTATTGCTCCTTCAAATTCAGACTCGTTGTCTGCGTCCATACACCAGTCTACTTCGACATATCCCGAGAACGCCAAAATAGGTTCTTCAAACACGGTTTCAAATATACACGAGCCCCGTAACAGGAATAACTGGTTTATCATGAATGCTATTCAATCAGAACCCTCATCCTCCGAATCGATGGCTGCTCCCAGTCTTGCCGAGATTCTTGCCCGAGATCCCCCTCCGCTACCTTCCGAGGGAAAGTACACCCCACCCGTCTGGTTGGAGATCGGTCCTTCGAACAGGGGTTTTGGCATGCTTCAGCGCTCGGGCTGGAACGAAGGCGAAGCCCTTGGCCCAGATGTTGTGCGTCGAAAGCCTTTGGAGATATTACTTCCAGGAGATGATATCATCCCAGCGGCGACAGATGTCAAAATCAAGGGAAAAGCCCGTCGGAAAAACCCACTCAACTCAACAACAAAGAGGGCGACGGTGGAAGTCAAAGTGGAGAACATGGACGACGTGAGTGAGATACGACACGTTGACGTGATAGACCTCACCATGTCAGATTCGGAGTTGGAGGATGACGACTCGGATGCGAATGCGACGGCTGAAGACGGAGACTTAAACGGGGAAGAAGGTTCGCCTGCTGGCCAGTTGGAAGAGCATCGTATTCAAGACGACCATATGCCACACGATGTTGATAACTCTGCATATGCCCGGAAGGCTCTTCTCACTCCTATTGCTACCGTGCTCAAGTCTGATAGATTAGGCATTGGATTGAAGGCGAAAACCGTGGGTCCTCACAAGGCCTCGCAGAAACGTGTAACGCACAGTGTTGCGGCATTGGCCGCCCACGTCAAGGCGGCGGAGGAAAGCCGGAGACGTAGAAAACTGTTTGGACGGGGTAAGAGAGGGTTTGAGAAGCAGCATCGACGGGAAGAGGAGAATAGAAAGGCAATGATAGCGTATCTGAAGGGCCCATGACCCGCTTCACGTACATTTGTTCGACTATATGGCCCTTGCATCAAAACAATATAGATTACAATTAGAATAATCAATTCCGCCGAAAGTCTGGACGCAATCCACAGCAAATGAGAATATCCAGGTGTGAGAGGGGGGAGATCTAGGGTGGGTGCAGAAAGCAAAATATAGGAAAGGAAGAGACGGAGAATACAATCATGGCAAAGCAGGTTCACCCCAAACACCCTTAGCCGACTCACACTTGACAGTCTCGACGTACATCCTCAACCACTGCACCATCTCCTTGCTAATCTGATTGCACCGTGTTACGTCTATCATTCGGACCCGTTGGGGGCCAGCAATCAGGGCCGTTTGGCCGTTATGTCGGCTCTTCATGCGTGCGTAGTCTGCTGCTGCAGCAGAAGCTGACGACACGATCGACGCGACGCTAGTATGGTAGCGTTTATACGCGTGGGGGTCGGCTGGAAGCCTGGATTCGACGAATGCGCGGAGCGAATCCCAGTCGAAGGATGTACATCCATCGAGCGTCACATACTCAAGGCGAGGACATGGCCAGGGTTGATGAGACGAAAGTGCCTGTGAAGAGTTTGTGAGATCAAGGTAAATCAGGGTGAATACCATGTGTGGTAGTGCGAACCTTCAACGAAATGTACGAGATATCTTCAATATCCACCAGTTGAAGGGTTACCAATGACGGTAGTTTGCGAAGCAGATTGACGAACTTCATTTCCCCAAATAAGCAAGTCTCTATCCGCAGGAATTTCAGCGGAAGCCGCGTCAATGCCTGGGCATAAAGCAGTTGCAGGAGGGGGTTCACGTTTTCGAGATAAGCGAGCTCCAGGGATTCGAGGTTGGGGAACGAGATGTGGCTCATGATCTCTCGCGTATGCGCGATTCCAGAGTAATAAAGCGACACCTTTTTCAGACGAGGTAGGTGGATCTTGCTAATAACCGGTGCGTCGAGGTCTTCAATCAAGCCTGCCGAACACGAGTTGTTCTCAAGATCCGACATGTTTCGCAGGGCAAACTCCTCAAGATCTGGACATTGTCGCAGGATGTCGAGCAGCGTGGATGGAGATGGTGAAAACGAGTTGAAGTAGCCTCCCAGCTTGAGAACGCGCAGCTTGGTCATAAGCTTGAGGTCCCATCCGAAATTGAATGACGTAAGAGAACAGGAACGCAGGTTAGGTGTATGTCCGTTGAAAAGGGGAACCGGAGGATTAGAATATCGATCGTCTTGCATCGAGTGGTACACATGGATGGTCAAATTTTCCAATATCGGTGCGTCTTCCTGACAGCGGAGAAGTGCCGTGTAAGCCTGAGGTCGATTCGGAACGGTGAGGCTGAAAGATTTGGTCCGCCATAGTGCTGGTCTGAATAAATCCATGGCATGCACAATGTGCTCGCTGACGCTCTGGGTATACTCAATCCGAGGACCAAAATTGACGGTGATGTCGAGTGGGCACGACTTTGATCGCATGAGCCGTCTCCGCGCCTTCTCGAGGGAATCGTGTGGGCTGACCGAGATCTTTGCCCATAGGACCGGTGTATTCAGCGCCACTTCCGCCCAGTATCGGCTGTATTAAATAGCGTTTTAAGGAAACGGAAGCCGGTAGATAATTGGAAATGGAGGCACTCACCAAACCAGCATCAGAGTAGGCACCATAACGGGATTATCATCGCCCGTTTCCAGAACGCCGATGGTGAATATGGTCGAAAGCAGCTCGCTGGGTAGCCGGAGCACGGGGGATTGCAGTCTGACTGCTGTTTCGAGTTTGGTCTCGAGCGCGGCACGTTCCTTAATGAGGGCAGCCATCTTGGTGTCTATGGTCGAGATCGCCTCTCGCAGGTAGGCTATGGACATGAAAGCGGGTGATCGTGGAACGTATACATCGTCGGGACTGTTGCATCCCCTCGTCTTCAGAGGGGGAAGAGCGACGTATGCCTTAAGAGAGGGCTTCCGCCGTCTCGGATTTGTAAAGACGCTAGCAGGAATGCGAGCTGGGTAAGTTGTCATGAGGGTCGGACGACCTGCTGCGTTCCGAGAGGACCTTAAGTACAAGGGGCCTCGCGGACAAGGCTATGGTCCTGTTCGGCACAAAATGAGCGCAAAGGACTGCTGTCGGTGACATGACGCACCGTGCGGACTCGGGAGAGGAAAAACGGAGGCTAGGGGAAAATATATTGGTATGCAGGTACTTATAACGAATTTTGCGATCGCGTACTGATAAAGACGTACCTGCCCATTTCGCTCTCCTGTGGTCCGCATAAGCACGAGGCGTGAAGCATGCCGCTGGCTTTCTCGCAGCTGGACAAAGGGACTCTGAAAACCTGGTGGCTGACCTGCAACGTGGGATTTTGTAATGAACATCTGAGGCACGAGGAGGGCAACGAGGCAAAGCCCAACACAACGCGTCAAAATCCACCTCCACTTCGGTCCCAATGCCGTTTTCTCGGGCCAGACCCCCCATTTCAAAAAGTATGCAACATTGCTGTCCCATTTGGTCCCAGACCTATCATCATTCGCTTTGCATTCTTGTCTGGGATATCAAACAGTATTCTACTCTCTTTGCGCTCGCGGTCTAATCTTATCAGCGTACCGATAGTAAGAGAACTGACACAAGACCTATGCGAATCGAGAAGCCCGAAGGGTGAGTAACCACCCCCAGAGAAACAGAGTCCACTTACGAAGATATCCAGAAACACTGTACATGCACTTCCTGTAGAGAACACCGTTAGCCACAGTATCCCGCTATTGAAAGTGGGTTGCCTACCTGCCAACCACCCTCCATTGGTGACCAAATAGTCCTTGTCCATACTCTTCGCACAAATAGACAATGCATAGGTGATGTTGCCGAAAATTGCAAAGAAGAATAGTGCAGGCGACAAACCCTCGCAGCGTGTGGTGAAATTTTTAGCTTGATTTGGAGTCAGCAAAGACGATTCAATAGGCAGCAAGGCAGATTCTGACATATCTGTGGAACTCGTGCACCGAGCTATAGACGGAGATGAATCAGATAACACAGCTCTTATAGCGAGGTCGTGCATACGTACGAAAAGCAGTGCACTCGACCACCCTAGCGCTTGAATGACCCACCACTTCGTGCCTTTCTTCGGTGGGTCGGGTCTGGTGAAATCCGAGTCCTCATTGTCCTTGGTTATCCACCACGCAGTGATACCAACAGCAGTCACGAATGCGAGTGCAGCAGCGTATCTCAATACCAAGATTTTCACAGGAACTATCTCCTCTTCAGCTACCTGATTTCCTAAAAGAGGTGCTCGTTCCTCCTCGTTGGTTGAGGCGGCCGCTGGATTGGGGTTTCTTTTCCACCGGTAATAATAGATTTGGAACAATAAAATAAGGTCGCATGTTGTGTACTTCGAAGAGCTGTTCATTAAGCCTGTTGGAGATAACAGGTGCGGGGACTCACGTAGAGGGCAATGATGATGACCGTCGGTAACAGTCCTGCCAAGCTTGCTCCAGCAAGGTTGGCAAGGTCGCCTAGAAGCCAGATGAAGACGAAGAGAAGGCTAAGTCCTTCGCCAGACTGAAGTGTATAGTTTTCAATGACTTGAGGGGAATAAACAACAATCCTGATGAAGCATTAGGTGGATTAGATTCGGTTTCTCCGGTACGAAGCCGCCAACCATTTACCAGCAAGCGATGGATATCCAGCCAAGCTGCAGGCAATTCAACCTCAGTTGCAAATCTGGTGGAGAAAATCACTCACGACAGCGCTCAAGCTGTTACCGTTGATCATTTTTTTTTGGTTACGAGATGGTTGTGGGGAAAGCGCACATCCTCAAAATTGCTCTATCTGCGCCGCAAACTTAACAGCCGCCGAGCGGGCTTGCCACGGCAAAAGTCTAAGTAACTCACGTGGTTGATATGTGACGGACCGTAACAATGTCACGCCTTTCGGCAGAGGCGCGTCTCCAAAATACGACACGGTTTTGCCGTCTGACCAAGTCCTTCACACTTGACTAACATGAACGACGAAACTTTCCGCCGGTTCACAAAGCAGCTCCGAACTGTTGGAGGTGGAAATATTCCGGGAGGAAAGGGTTTGTTCGCTGGGAGTGGTCTTCTTGTTGCACTCGTTGCTGGAGGATTTGCGCTTAATGCGAGTTTGTTCAACGGTGAGCAGCAGTTCGACACGTTATCCCTTGTCTTGAACTAAACATTCTTCTAACAACAGTGGATGGTGGTCACCGTGCTATTAAGTACAGCAGGTTAGCAGGACTGCACCTATGGTGTGGGGAGGTTTATTGACCAGTCTTGCCAGATTACACGGTATCAAGGAGGAGATATTCAATGAAGGAACACATCTTATGGTGCGTAGAACTATCGGTCTAATATGTCATTTACTAAATTGACATTTAGCTTCCCTGGTTTGAAACACCAATTCTCTTTGACATTCGAGCAAAGCCTCGGAACATTGCCAGTTTGACTGGCACAAAAGGTATTATCGTCTGTCCCAACCTCCATGCTGGGACCTTACGCTGACTGTTCGATTTCAGACCTTCAAATGGTCAACATCACTTGTCGTGTGCTGTCCCGACCAAGCACGACGGCCCTTCCAACCATCTTCCGTGAGCTTGGCAAGGACTATGACGAGCGGGTTCTCCCTTCAATTGTCAATGAGGTCTTGAAGAGTGTTGTTGCACAGTTCAACGCCAGTCAGCTCATCACACAGCGAGAAAACGTATGAGTTTTACTATTTCTTATCATGACAAACCTATTCACTCACTTGACGCACAGGTTTCTCGCCTCGTGCGCGAAAATCTAACAGAGCGCGCGGGCAAATTCAACCTTGTGTTGGACGACGTCTCTATCACACACGTCGCGTTCTCCTCCGAGTTTACGCATGCCGTCGAAGCTAAGCAAGTTGCTCAGCAGACTGCCCTGCGTGCTGCGTACCTTGTCGACCAAGCTATCCAAGAGAAGCAGGTATGTCCATCAACCTAATACCTGTACACTCTCCATTCATCTGCTATTCCACAGTCCATTATTATTCGAGCTGAGGGAGAGGCCAAGAGTGCTGAGCTTGTTGGTGAATCCCTTCGCAAAAATAAGGGTTTCCTCGAGCTCCGCCGATTGGAAGCGGCTCGGGAGATTGCCTCGACACTCTCAGGATCTCAAAATAAGATCATGCTCGACTCACAGAGTTTACTTCTAAATGGTGAGCCTTTCATTCACTAACCTCGATCTTCACGTCATTGAATAACTTCCATGAACAGTCGCTGGTGACGATGCGAAGGACCTCTTGAATGTTAAGAAGTAGTCACACTGTTGATTTAATATAATATCTGCATACACAGCTACTTTGTTGCAAATTTTGTCCTCTGGCGCCAATTTGGACTTTGACGCAAGCTGTTACCCCAAGATCAGGCCCGGTATTCATATCTGCATTTAGCTAGCCAACGATGTCAAATACACCAGCGTATGATGAAACTACAAGAATTAAAA
>Ga0247742_10003214_pt1 | contig 10407 bp, 12 predicted proteins | sample UWRJL208509C2_FD_180944 | JGI IMG/M metagenome (GOLD analysis project Ga0247742, IMG submission 180944) | Plant litter microbial communities from Arlington Agricultural Research Station in Wisconsin, United States - UWRJ-L208-509C-2 | ecosystem: Environmental > Terrestrial > Plant litter >... | reverse complement strand
CATAATACATTACTAAAATAAGGACTATTTCCTCTAATTAATGGAGAGAGGGGAGCTACGACGATGGTGGTGGTTGAAGAGAAAGAGAGAAGGCGTGTGAAAGTTGCTGGGATGTAGAACACATATTGCTTGAAATGTTTCAACATCGGGTAGCCAGCCCATACTCAATCACATGACCATGGGCCGGCCACCCAACATTGAAACATTTCGAGCAATATCATCTGCAGCCCAGCGACTTTCACACACCTTCTCTCTTCCTCTTCAACTGCCACCATTGTCATACCCTTCTCCCCTGATGAGATGGCCATCAAATAGCGTATATTTTTGGCCTTTCATAAATGGTCTACTACTGGTACATTACCTGGTCAGTAGTACAGCCGCGATAACGTTCAGATAAAACCAAAGACAATAAAAGACCTACGTGTATTATACACTATGTTTACGACTGGTATAACACAGTACCACAGAACGCGTAGTACGCAGTACCATGGGCGCCTCGTTGAGCTATAAATAGACATACCGCGACGAAACTGAACTCACTCGGAAAACATACCACAGGATAATTAAATGCCCATGCCATGGGACAACCCAACACGCGCGCTTATCATGCAAACGTCATCGACAAAGCCTAGAACCATACACGTGACTACTGGCACTACGAGCCGCGGTTGCTCCTTGACAGCCCTTGGCATCACCACAGAGATAAAAATAGACGCGCGCTTATCCATGATCTGCACACCGCGCTAAGATGCACTACTAAACCAAATGATACAATTGGCCACGGATGTGACTACCCGTTGGACTGCGCGTCTCGGACGCCCAATAATATGCCAAGGAAGCTGGGCTCGAGAAACTGAGTCAGTGATCCATAGGCTACCAATAGATAAGATAACATATGAGCAGACTCAATGGCAACAAGACCATGCCCAGGTGCGGTAAGCCAATCCAGGCGTCCACGGAATGACGTCGTGCCGTGCCCAGTTGTGTTTTACTTGCATCCTCATAGAAAGAGACTTATGCGGATAAAGAGCTAAGAATCTTGGATGATAAGTTGTTGAGACAGTACAAATCCTTGGGTCCATGGACTCGCATGGCCAAGGTAAACTCAACGTAGCATATGGTCGTTTGAAATAATAAAAGTACCATGTCTGGGTAGTATAAAAAGCCATGTAAATCTAGTAGAAAAATAAGCAAGTAGTACCCCTCGAATTGACATTTTCACAAGTCCACGGACAAGTGTTTATTAAAGCGAGAAGCTTGACTTCGTGTGATAACAACGAGTTGTGATTGATAAAATATAAAAGACTTGATATTTGATTTATAACAAAAGAGTGAAACCTCGAAATAATGACCCAGAGTACAAAGAGTAGCCTCCGTGGCTCTCTAACACGTCTAAGTGACATAGTCTAAGTGACAAATTGTGGGCCTAAGTGGCAGTCTACACATAGGACGGTTGACTAATACCGAACCCTACGTAAGTGACAGAAGTGATGGTGTTACATACCATAAGGGTCAAACGACACCACTTGGTTACCTACTATGGTAACTTAATGATCAATCAGAACGAATCAACATGCTGTCAGCGAGCAGCACAGGCTAGACGAGTTTGTCTGGACCTTATATGGATCTGTCGGCTTTCCGGGGGAAGTATTTGTAGACCGTCAGCATGCCGTCGGGAGATGCGCGCTTCCCGTCGATATTCCCGTGATTTAACTTCTGTCCAACGGCATTTCTGCCAGCCCATTATACACTTATACTCTGTTAGATCATACCTATCATAACCAAAAAATTATTTCAAGAAAAATAACATTTTACATATTGCTGGCATCCATATTTTCCTCTAAATTGTCCAAAGCAGTTTGAAGATTGAGATATGTGTTCTCCAAGGTGTCTCAGACACGAGTCAGAGCAAACTGATGGCACATTTCTAGAGCCAGTTGGTGTCGCCTGATTCCGCTGAGGACATGTAGACGGTCTTGAAGGTTTTTCCATTCGTAATCTTGGTTAAGAACTTGCTCATACACAGTGCGCAGTTGTTCCGTTGTATAATACTGAGAAATGTGTCAGTGTCTGTAAACATGAATGACATGGTGTATTACATGCTTGACCGGAGGGTGATAATTACCAATGAATTGGATTTCGTCCATATCTCCAAAAGACTCGGACAGCTGCGGATGCTCCTGTCCCTCCTCCCAATTTTTATCGCATGCACAAATTTGACGTATCATCCGATGGATGGACTTAGGTCTGGCGGCTCTGGTATGTTGACCGCTGATGGGCAAGGCTGCGTCATCTGCGATGATCTGGTCTACACATCGCTGAAACATTGCTGGGGGAGCACTGGTAGCCTATAAATGAATATGTGAAATCACCTTGGACAAGGGAATAAAATTACAAGAACTTACCACAACATCTTGTTCCAGGGTCATGTGGACAGCGTCTTCGGTAACTCCGTCGGAAGCAATGTTGCCACTGCCACCTCTCTCCTCACAACTTTCGCTTCCGTCAGGGGCGCCATCAGACACATCTTCCTCATCGCCATCATCCCCACTTGTCTCGTCGCGATTCTCTAATATCAACTTGTTATTGTCATCTGATATCCATTCCGTGTTACTTGATCCAACTTGTGAAAGAGTAAGTCGAGCAACAATGGGTGTTACCCGCGCTTCTGCTGTTTTGAACTCGGGTTCGGAGGTTCGTGAAAATGAAGGAAGTTGATGGTTTGGAGCCCGTTTGGATTCCCGCTTCAATGAAGATTGCTCAGAAAATAATAGGAGCTGTTTTTCCTTCGCAGATTTACTGGATTTACGACCCGCTGTAGGTTCAACAATTTGTGTAAAAGTCAGGAGTTGAGGAGGCGGCGGCCGTTCGGATGTCCGTGGAGACGGAGGTTGTTCAGGAGATGGTGAACTCTGAGCTGTGTGTGAAAACGCCGGGATCTGACAAGATGCTGGCCATTTGGATTTTTGTATCGACCGGGGCTGCTCAGGACTTGGTGATCTCTGATTTTTGAGTAAAAATGTAGGAAATTGAGGATTGTCTTGATAAGTTCTTGCAAACGATGGAAGTTGAGTCGGCACATCTGCGGTAGTTTGTGAAAATAACGGGAGTTGTGGCGGTGGGACCTCCATGAAAGTTTGTGAAAATACCGGGAGTTGTGGAGGTGGGACGTCTACAGAGGTCTGTGAAAATACCGGAAGCTGTGGAGGTGGGACCTCTATGGAAGTCCGTGCAAATACCGGGAGCTGTGGAGGTGGGACCTCTATGGAAGTTCGTGAAAATACTGGGAGTTGTGGAGGTGGGGCCTCTACAGAAGTCTGTGCAAATGCTGGCAGCTCTTGAATTAAGTTTTCATTGTCAGCTCCCTTTTTACTGTCGTTTCCTGGGTCCTAGACATAATTTAAAAGGTTAAAGAGAATAAAATATATTCGCACTGACCATCGACGTCCCTATTGCACATAGTCAGTTACCTAAAGGGAAGAATGAGAACTGGTCTATTACCTGTTTTAAACCGTTTATTAGGATGAACGGGAGGCAGCTTCTTCAATTTCTCAAGAAGATCTGTGAGCGTTGTGAGTGTTGAGGAGGACATCCAATCTTATCATGATCAGGAAATCCGATGGAGCGACACGGTATGTCAGCTCACGTGAGTGTTCGACTTAACGGATTTGGCACTGTCTGACTTTGCGCACTTTCATTTCACACCACCACTACTGCTTTTGACTAGTCACTCTGCTTCGCGAACTCTCCTAATGGACATCGAATCTGCACTCCAGGAGATACCTAAGTGGCAAGCGAAGATTCAGCTTCCCAAACATTATGACCTCAAGGTGATGCAGAAAATCGCCAACGGGTGGGTGGTCTCGATGAAACCCCCTAAAGCGAAGAGGTCGGAAGTTGCAGCTGCCGCACTTCGCCATGAGCAGACGTCAAAGCGAAAGCAGGCTGGGGGCAACGATGAGGGTGAGGGCGACGCGACTGAGGGTGAGGACGTTCACCCAGTACCAGTGAAGAAGGCAAAGGTAGCAGAGGATGAGAACGTCCCTCGCAAGGAGGGGCGTATGGAGAAGTCATTGCCGTCTGGGAAGAAGGATACTGCAAAGGGGAAGGCGTTGGAGCCCACCAACACTAAAGCGGCGAAGGAGAAGGCTGCTATGGAAAAGGCTGCAAAGGAGAAGGCTGTGAAGGAGAAGGCGGCAAGAGTAAAGGCAAAGAAGGAAAGGGACGCAGCAGTTGAGGCAGAAGCGAAGGCGAAGATTGCAGCAGACGAGTTGGTTGAAGCCGAGAAGCTAAAGGCAGGGAAGTTGAAGGCAGGGAAGCCAAGGGCTGAAAGTCCAAAGCCAAAGTCAGCTGACAAGGTGAAGGGGGCAAAGAGCAATACAGAGAAGCGGACGGCCTCTGGTAGCAGCGCCGCCAAAACCAGCAAAAAAAGGATTCCAACAACCGCTGAAACCGTGACGAAGGAACAAGATTCAGATATTGAGATATCCTCTGGTGAGGAAACGATTGTGGATAAAAACAAGAAACCGGAAGCTGAGGATGAGGATGAGGACGGGGAAGGGGATGGGTCGGAGGAAGTCGGAGATGACAGTGACAAGGACAAGGACAAGGACGACGAGGATGAAGAAAGCGGCAAAGACGAAGACGAGGTGATGGATGTGGACGACAAAGAGAGTCGAAAGCGCGTTCGATATGCGTCCAAGACAGAGGACGACGAAGGCGGTATTGCCCCTTTGAAGAAGGCTCAAGACCGGAAGGTGAAGAAGGGAAAGTCAGTTGTAGTGGACTTCATCGCTGCCAATCGTCCATGCAATGCGTGCCTCATTGCAAGCGAGGTCTGCATGGTGCCGAATTCGACCGACTACAAACGCCACGCATGTGAGAGGTGCAAGAACAAGAAAATCAGATGTCTCAGAGTCGCTCCCAGAGAGCCAGTCAACCACTTCAACCTCACGACGGCTGTTGGACGCGCTGAATTGAAGGGCATCAACTGGATCCTCAAGTCCATCTCACCAGTCCCAGCAACAGCTGACAACGACGTTGCGATGAGAGCTGTGGAAGGCAATGGAGATGTGGTTGAACAAGGTATGATGCAGATTTTGATATTGTGAACTCACTCGCTAATTTCAAAGCAGTGAAATATCGTGAACTTGTTGAGGCTCTGAGTCCTGGGATGCCACAACTGCTAATGCAGATGTCAGGTCTCCGTCACAACAACGAGCTTCTCTGGTCTCGTGTGCAACATCTGGAGACGACGATTGCACAGCAGACTTGAGAGATTCATCAGGCCAAGCAAGCGCAAGACGCGTCGCTTGCCACAATTATCAAGGAGTTGCGTGCGGCCAATAGGAAGGATACCTCTGGCAAGCCAATTATGAAGGGTGCTACCAATGGACCGTCTGGTTTGAAAGACTTGTCAAGTGTAGACGTCGAGATGGGCGATGGTGCTGTGGCCCCAAAGGAAAATGGTAAAGTGGGTAGCAGCAGCGTCCAAGGAAGTTCCAAGATTGTTAGGAACGCAACAGATGTGCCTTCGGCACGTCGATCCTCCACTCACCCTCCTCCACCTCCCACCGACAGAAATCCCGAGAAGCAACGACAAAATCAGGAGCGGGTGTCTGCAGTAGCGCCTGATTTCTCCCGTGCGTCAGGAGCTGGGAATTCAGAGAAATCGGTTTCTTTCATAGCCTTCAGACCTCCTCGATCTGCCAGCCCTCCCAGCGACGGAGATGCTGACGGAAGGCCGTCCAAGAGTGTCTCGAAGGACGGTGCTCGGGTAGACACTCCTCCACCTGATGAAGAGGACGAAGTTGAAATTCTGGAAGGGGCGTCCGGTCGCCGCTGCAAGTCGAGCCCCCTCAGTGACCCACCAGAAGATCACCCAGGTGGAAATACATCAAGCGGGAAACAGGGATCCTTGAAGTCCACTTCGGTTGATGGCTTGGAGGATGCGGACCCGGCTGCCAAAAATGGTACCAAGAAGACAGGGGGCAGGAAGGCCAAGGGGGGCATCCAGCCAACGCAGTCGAGTTCTTGCCATAAGTCCTAGGCTAGGATCTATCGTTGTCAGCGCCTCCCTACACCTCTTGAACATTTAGATCTTTCCTGTAGTATATATTATTCACTTACACATCTCTTGCATGTAATATATAACTACTTATTAATTGGCATCATTTTGGGAATCAACGAGGAATAGTCCAAAGAAAATGAAAGAATTGTTGCTTATTTTTTTCCCTTCTTCTCTTCCTCATAAATAGCTCTCCGTGTCATTTCCTCTTGAACATAGTTCTTCGGTGGTTTATGGGATCTTTTCGGACGGCTATTGTTACCATCTGACACCCTAACTGAATCCACCTTGTTTGCTATGTGGTCTGCTGGTTGTTGTTTACTGGTTTCTTTCTTTTTCTTTGTCTTCTTTGAGCTTTTAGAAGGCTCTGATATCCCATACCAAAGTGAAGTTTCTGGCAAGAGGCTTTGCTCACCGAGTGGCGATGATGTTATAACCTGAGCGGCTGACGGCAGAGATGGTCGTGTGCTCGGATTGGCCGACGGCAGTTGATGAGTGCCCGGGTCCGGTGATGGGGGTAACTCTCTTCTCAGCTCTTCCGTCGGGGAATCATCTTGCCTTGCTGCAGCGTTGAATGAGCTATAGGACGTCTTTGAATGTTCAAGAAGATCACTCAATGCCTGCCTATCGATTGTTGTACTGCCTCTGTAATTTGGACGTGGCTTTGGCCTTTCCGGCATCTTTGCCACTCTCTTTTCAACCTCAGCCGTCTGTGACCCCTCTCGACTTGCAGCCATAGTTTTGGATGGAGTTGGAATGGCGTTTCCTGCAGTTTTGACCAGATTTAAAATCTTTAATCGCTCAACTTCATATCTGTGAGCGCTGCTGGATATTCCTGGAGGCCTCTCAGGCATTTGGACCTCTTTTTCTTGCTTGAGGTTGTTATGATTGTCGTCTAGATCATCAGAATCTCCCAGGAAAAGTTTCCTTCTGTCTCCGCCTTGAGGTAACTTCCTGTGCAACCCAAATTCTCTGTCGGATACACCGTCGGCAATTCTGCCTCCTTGCTCTGATTGTGTTTCCCCACTAGAAGTTGATTCTAAATCGGATTCCCTTTGGCGCTCTTTACCCTTTGGCTGTGCATCCTGTCAGCCCAGTGCCACATATGATATGCCACTGATCCTTACGTTTGCTTCCGCTGCTCCAAGTAAGTCTGGTAAATCTGGACGATCTCCTGGTGGAGGATACACTGCATCCTCCGTGGTCAACTTGTTGGAAGAGAGAATATTCGAAAATCGGAATGGGTCTGCACCCCGATGCTGACGCACACGCCAATGATTAAGGAGATCCTGGCACTCTTGTTTACCCATTCGACCTGGGTCATTGAGGACCATCCCCTTGGGTAAATATTCTGGTTTGATATACACACCGTTATTTGCATGAACGGCTTGCCAAGGTGTTGCACTTTGTCGGTTGTCGCCACATGCGACTTCTATGGTAATTAATCAGTGATGGAGACATCATGCAGGGTTGTCAAAAAACACAAACTGTAGTGCGCATTTACAAGAAATCTGATAATTCTTTGCTGTGTCAAGGCAGTCTCTATACCACGCGAGTTTAAAAAGGGAGGGGGCAAAAGGGGGATTCCATTGGTGTCTCGTGGAATATCCCTTGCCTGGAATTCAAGTTTTTGGTGCGGGTTTGAGTTTCCTTGACCAGTTTCCACTGCATATACATGCGATGCATACTTGATGAAGGACGCGCTGAGTTTCTCGACGGCACCAGAATCAAACTGCTCAAATTTTGGGAGTTTAAGGCCATCGCGTTCAAGCAGGTCATTGGAATCATGCCTGTTGTAAATCTCAGCAGATTGACCAAGAGGAGTACATATTCCTGTACGTACGTAGCCCACACGATCTTTCCATCCTCACGGTAATGACATTCAATTGTGAATGAGCGCATTCCTAGATGCTTAAATTTCCACTCGTCCATAGTTTTCATTAACTGACGACCTTTCGTCTGAGCAAGTCTGAGAATGACTGTTAGATGATGCATGCAAAATTCGATTTAAATATGTACCTTCCTTGCACATCACGAGGAATATCTCCTGCATTCATATCATCTTTCCTTTCCTGTGCAGCTCTCATCCCCTCTTTGCTCATCTCTGATTTAATAGTCTCCAATGCATTTTTATATTGCCCTAGCCATTTACTGGAGCCAGGTGATGCGCCTGATAATCTTGAGGCCTCCTCCTTCACTTGATCAGAGTACAGAATTCCGATCACTCTATTGAGACTGAAAGCAATCTTCAGACCAGGGATCTTGAAGCTTTTGTGAGCTCGAGAATTGTTGTAGATCCATGTCGCAATTTGCTAATAACTGATGAGAACTTTCAGTGAGACACAGTGAAAGTTCACATACTGTTTTCTTTTTCCGCCATTCCCTGCTCCGTTTTTTATCCTTCAAAGCTCCCGCGATGTATCGATCCTTCCACCAGTGCTTAATATCTTGAATTATGTGCGTTTTTAAATAAGATGTGCATTGACGGTGTTTCAGTTTCTTGTAGCTCGGCAGATGGTTCCGCAAAAGTTCGAGCTCTGGGGCTCAACTTGACAGGGAATCTGCTCAGAGCCCGACGAGGTACGTGAGTTTGCGTCGCTCGCCATGGGGACTATCATGAATGACTGTATGAAACGGAGAAACTAATCGATGGATCGTCAATAACTAGAGATTGCGGACAGTTATCGGATGAATGTTTTTCAATATATACAACATCTGCAGCTCGATACATGAACTGCGAGACTCAGTATGACCCGTGCACAAGACATTCCAACCGATAATGGTCCTGCTCAGGTTTCTTCGAAACCAACCAAAGGAAACAAACGGACACCGAACATTAGTCGAGAAACGTATGTGAAACAGGCTCCGACGGCGAGCAGCCATCCCAAAAGCGGTCTGTCGGAGGGTTCGCAGGCAGCGCAGGATCAGTCTCAACAGCATGAATATGATCCAACAATGCAAGAGTCATTGGACGCTCTTAACGAATGGGAGCCAATTCCTTTGAAGGGAAAGGTACGGTGAAATTCGGCAAAGCGTCAGGGTAATCTACTAATTATTACAGTCCCAAAACGACTACATCAGGGAATGGCTCATACGAAGAGCGGAACATCTTGCACACAGTTTCACTGAATGTGCACCATGTGACATGCACAACAAATGTGCTTTGTGTGCAGGGCCGGATGCAATTTGGCGTTGCAGAGACTGTGCAGTCAGGATGGACATGTGCTCGGCATGTTGTCGGAAAATACACAAGACGACGTTATTTCATCGCATACGGAAATGGAACGGCCATCATTATCAGGCAGCTGCCTTGTGGCAAGTTGGCACAAAACTATACCTTGGACATAATGGCCACAAATGCCCGTGTTTGGGGCCGGTAGCCAACGGGACTGATGAGCTGTTTGGTCAGGCTGACGGAGCACCGAGTGAGGTGGAAGAAGCGATGCTTCCTGGGACTGAGCCATGGGATGGAGAAGAGGAGATGGGTGAAATCTATCTCGAGCAACCATCAGACACCATGCTTCCAATTCCACCAAAAACCGATACATTTGGAAACCCATTTGTTCATATCATCCACACCAATGGAATACACCAAATGCCAGTGGTGTCATGTCAATGCGCAGATCAAGAAGATGAAGATTTGGCTTACATCGACTTAGGCTACTTTCCGGCCAGCTTTACCAAAATCCGAACGACTTTTACATTTGGCGTGCTTCAAGCATTTAGGCTGGCAAACCTGGAGTGTAAATCAACAGCATATCAGTACTATCAGATGTTGCGCTGTTTGACCTGCCCTGCATTTCCCGAAAGCACCACAAATCGGTATCAGGAATTCCAATGGATCTACCGGCTCTTCCGTAATCTGAGTCTTTTGCGCCGCTTTGGCTTCGCACATCGGAATGATCTGCCGGGAAAGGCGGATCTTGCTTTATTGTGCGGCATGCCCACAGCCTGGTGTCAACCTTTCGAGCGAGTGGAAATTGGATGTCAATAAGTGAGTAAACCATGTTTAGGAAGTTGCTAATAAAGTATAGGGCTGTTTATATAAGGAGCATGGTCGTAGATGGGAATTTCAAGGCTGACCATGTGAAACAAAAGAATTCAGAGGACGACGTGTTTTTGACGGATGGACAATCATTTATGACGGCACGGGAGCCTTATAAGATTCATCTCGAAGAAGCAACAAAATTATCCTCAAGATACAAGCAGGTGCGATGAAACAAATATTTACTGACAAAATTGTATTAAATATGATACAAGGCTCCAACATGCCATGATCATAGTGCAATCAAGGATGCAAATGCTACTCCATCTGCCGGTATCGATATTCCAGGTTGGGC
>Ga0247742_10003212_pt1 | contig 10413 bp, 11 predicted proteins | sample UWRJL208509C2_FD_180944 | JGI IMG/M metagenome (GOLD analysis project Ga0247742, IMG submission 180944) | Plant litter microbial communities from Arlington Agricultural Research Station in Wisconsin, United States - UWRJ-L208-509C-2 | ecosystem: Environmental > Terrestrial > Plant litter >... | reverse complement strand
TTATGTGCTCTATAATTATATCAAAAGGTTCTAGTAGTACCGAGTTGAGCCAATGCGCATGGGGGAGATGATATTCTAAGGATAGCGTAAGAACATACAAAATCGACAAAATCTCGCCACTGTGGCAGAGGAAGCTGCAAGGCTGGTTTCTGCAAGAGCTCACGATCCAAGTCCATATTGACGCGTCGCGTCCTTTCTGTGAGGTCACGTGCCGGAGCATTCGGTGACGCGTCAGTTACTCGTCGTTGTTCAATCTGCAGCTGTGAGTCTGGTAGCTCCTGATCTTCGTGTCTCTCGATGAGATGGGTACGCCAGCCATCCTTGCACACCTGATAGTGCCAGGCGAGGCAACTTACACTTTCTTGTTCCTCACAGACTCCTCAGCATGATGAATTCGCCCGCACATATGGAACATCCGCCCCAGCTCATACTCCCCGTATTGTATGGCAACTCCACTCAAAAGCCCATCCTCACTAGACGCCTCTCAACTCTGCCCATTTTTTCTTTCCTCTCCATCTCTGCCACCTGGTCCTCGTCCACCTCCAGGCTCTTCTGTGCGATGACTCGCAGTCAGACGACTCTTCACCACATAGGTCGTTTACTGCATACTCATACCTCTGCTCTTCTCCACTCGAGCTACTGGTTATGTATCCTCCAATTTTCGTGATCAGGCGACGGAAGCGATAACGACAACGGAGACGAAATTCGGCGAGGCTTTGTGCCCCACACCACCAGGGCTGTATCAAGACACCATCGGTTGCCTCTTCTATGGACGCGCTGCGAACGCCGGATTGGCCGAGGAGATGTCGACAATGGACCTTGGCGTATGCGGCGCCCGTCGTGCCTACTGAGGTTGATAAAGTCGACTGGCGCCCGCAAGTCCGATGATTTATGGTTGATACGATCCCTACCCGTATCCGCTTTCTCCAGGAGGAATGGCCAGTGGACCAAGGTCGTACTTGCACGTCGCGAGCCGACTTATATTTGCATTGGGTTTTGGAGGTCGCGGGTGGATCCCCCAGCATCAGCCGTTAATTGGCGGTCGCCGAGGAGTGTTGTGATTTGGATGTGGTGGGGCGTCTGTCCTCCTCTGGGACGCGGGTCGGGAGATCAGCCAGAGAACTAGGGTCAAGAATCGAATCAATTCGTTGGCATCCATCTGAATTCTCCGGCGAGAGTTTGAACCTTTGGACGCCAGCTTTGGACCTGGTCTTGGAATTGGTTTCGCGTTATGAGGGAAACGACAGCTGAATATACGGCAATGACTCTATTCATCTCGCCTACCCTCTCTCCTTCCTAAACTCCCTTCGTCCTTCCCTTTTCCTAGCCCTCGAGTTTGACTCAAACGCTTTGGCCCCAGCACGGGCAAAGGAACTCAACGCAACACGGCTATAATCCTCGTTCTACTCAAGGAAACGCCAAGAGACAAGACATTACCCAAACTGGGGAATTACTGCCCGTTCGTACGGCAACGTCTACTACCACAGCAGCCGGAGACGCTGGTGCCGGTACTGCTGCTCAGGGAGGTTGACAACCACCAGGATGGGCCGAGAATGACCCTGGACATTTATGAACGTTGGCAAGGTGGCCCATGTGGTATTTCTGGCCTGATGAAGTCGGTTATCGTGGTTTGCTGTTAGAGTGGTTTGGAAGTCTGTCGAGGAAGTTGAAGCATCGCCATCGCTGTTCTACATGCTGGATATGACCATGGAAAGGGGTGCAGGACCGCGAGGGTGGTCAAGTTGAATGGTGAGGGGTCTATGCACTTGCACCTGCGTCATCGTCTGTTCCAAGCATGATGTGGACGTTGGGGATACTCAACCTACGTCGAATCCCTTCTTCCTCACGACAAGCACGCACAGCCACGGACTTCTCCCAGTTATCAAGACCCTCACCAAAACCCCCCGATGCATCCCGCCCGTCCGTCAGGATAAGCTCGCACTGATCATGGGCGCTTGCGTGCTGGGGTCAATTATCAGCGATTCTCATGTAGCCGAGCCTTTCATCTCCACTCGGTCAACGCTGGGTTTAGCGGCACCTGAACCTACATCCTCATCGTCGAGATGTCTGAAGTCGGCGCCTCTCATGTGTTATAAATCATTGACAGGTGCGTAATTGTTTCTGCCTTCATTATAACAAGTGCCTAACCTTCTAAAGGAAGGAAATTCAAACATGGTACATCGAAGACATTGTAACTTGCATCGGACGTTTCAAAAGGAAGATCTTGGCCGTTTTCTCTCTGGACCCTCATTTTGTTGTTTTTCTCAGCCACGAGCGACGCCGAGATTCGCTCTGGCAACATGCAAGATGCGCTGAAAGTTTCAGTTTCAGCTGAAGGATTCTCCAGCTTGGAGTGACATCAGCCAGTGCCTGCCGTTTCCGGTAGTCATGTACTTTACACTACGTGGTCTGCAGTCGTAGACTCGATCTCCGTTGGTACTTACATATCGAAGATACTATATACGATCACTGTAAAATTATAGATATATGTGTAAATGGAACTAAGTTACCACCAGGTCCGGCAGACACAAGCTCCCCAGCTCCTACATCTCGATCGTTCATGACAATACGTCGCAGAAAATACTGCCGACAACGGAAGATATCTGAATTGAAAGTACGACTTTCCATTGCATTTACTTGATGCACCTGGACGTTTCACAACTTTCAGACCATTGCTGCACGTATCACCCATAGAATCGAGACTTTAGTTGTTGGCGAGGTAATTGATCCAACGTTCTCTCGCTACCTACCTTAAAACTCACTCTAAAGCTTTAATTTGCTCAATTGGAGTAGGAAGATGTTCTCTGGTCGATCGTGCATTTAGCGTCGGTGCATTACAGCTCATGGCTCGGGCCGAGCAGTGCTCCACTGTTGCCCATAATGCTTCGCTACGCTATGCTACACAACATATGTTCAAGGTATCTTGCAACTCACATGTTGTGACTATGGGGTCAGGTCTCGTTCACGACCGACATACAAAGAGAGTTGGTCGGAATAGTACAGTACGCTCATAGTCAGTCTGATCACGGGACACAATAAGAAGTTTCAGCCGCTCCTGATAGATACTGGGCGAGTCGCGCTGTCCGCCAACTTCAAGGTTACCAAAGTTGAAATATGCGTGATTTGAGTCGTCCAGGTTCGAATCACAACCACTTAATCAAATCTCTCAAAAAAGGTGTTAATGATTTAAGAAGCAAAAGACGGGGAGGTAGACTATTTCGCATAGTAGATTATTTCGCATATCAGGCAGTCACTATGTTACACGAGAGGGCATGATTTTGATTTAAGTCACCTTCGCTCTTAGGATCAAATTTCTCGTTCACATACTCCTTCTGCAGTGAGTGTATTAGAAACGGATTGTCAAGAGAAAATCCCGTCAACTTACGTTTGCAAAGCTAACACTGACTTTCCCAGAATCACGATCGAGGGCGATATCAATGTCTGGATGAGTGCTCACAATCATGAACCTATAAATATATGACTTCAGTAAACTCGAAAAGAGGAGACATAACAGGTTACTCACGGAACAGTAGTAGTAGACGGCGAGCTGCCCTTATCAGTGCTCTCATCGTCATCATCGCTGCTGGTTTCTCCGCCTTCATCTTCGTCGTCGCTTTGAGGATTGTCAGAACGGCAGACAATTTGCGTTTCGTCGAACTTTGTTACGTTAGATTCGTAGACAGTGGCACCCTTGTTGACTTTGCTGAGAATGGCACGACTCAAAATGCTGATCGTCTTCAACTTGGATGCTGCACCGATATCTTTGGTATTCTTGATGAATCGGTCGATATCGATTGTGCGATGATTTGAGTCGAACGTGTTATTCTCTTGTAGCCACTTGATGAAGGCCGCCATGTCGAAAGGAGGTGTACCATCCAGGAGGCGTATACTGCCCCACATAGCTTTCGATGACATTATTGAGACTGTTGCTTCGATATGAAGAGCACCGCGAATTAATGCATTTACTGTTCCTAAGGCTGCGCGCGAAGTTGCCTCAGAATACAATGTTAAAAATGAGGCGTGAAGGAGACTTCGCTTACTTCCTTTTAAACTGAGAGTCCGAAGGATGTTGGTCATCATGAGTGGTGGAAGGTTGCCGTGCAGAGAAATGAATGTAGCAATCACTCCAGAAACAATTGGTGCAGCCTTTCCAGTGTATTCGTCGTCAGAATGTATGGACAGGGGTATCAAACGAACATCCAACTACTTACCATTGAAGTCCCGCTCTTTATTTTTGTAGCCTGTTGAACGGAAGATATAATAAATAGAACATAGAGGTGATTCAATAATCAATGCGCACCGATGGACTTCCAATTCCACAGCTTGTAATTTCCTTTCCAGGTGCGAAAAAATTGACACAAGGTCCTTAATTATCGAATGTCAGGTTTCAATCGAAATAATTTTCAAACTTCCTACGTACCATAGTTGGATGTTTCGCTTTTCTCGTCTTCGATGTTTGTCGCGCCAACAGTATTAACAAGAGGAGCACTGGCAGGACTTGTATTCCGAGCATCCCAGTTCCTGTTACCTGCCGCTACCTGCTTGGATATTAGAAAATCACGTCAGAATGATTAAATTTATCTCTTACAACAACATGAATACCGTTCTGAACAAGCTATGTTTGAATTTAATATTTTTCTGACCTGAGATTTATCATTAGAATGTAATAATGTACCTTCGTTACCTGCTCATTCCAAAACCGATTGCGCTTAGGGTGACCATGGCTCATGTTGACAACCAAGGGGGTATTGCTTGCTTTGACACGTTTGAGAATCCATTCGATGCCTTTCACTCTATAAAAAACAGGTGTGCATCAATAGAATAGATGATTCCGATAGTTGTATCAAGCGCACGCATGCTCAACAAAGCCGGACCTATCACTATCAAGCAAGGTTAGAACCCGGAATAAATATTATAAAGAACTTCAACACATACCCAGGGCCATGGAATTTCACTGCAATCAAGCTGGCAGCCTAGAATCGAGATGATATGGCCAGCATTGATCAACATCTGACGCAGGTCTTTACCTTTGCAACTCCCCATCGTTTTCCGCCCGCTATTCCACTAGGTAATGTGATAAGCATAACGACACCATGTTGATAGATTTTAGTTACGCTACATGTGTCCCATGGCCACTTTGATCGTCGTCCTACTCTAATCGTTAAGATATCCTCCTTTTCAGTATTTTCGTGACTTACTGTGTCATCCTGTTTCTTGTCTATTGGAATCGAAGATCGCATACCATCGATATGCTTGTAGCCTGCTGGACCGGAAAGAAGTGCATACCAATGGTGATACCCCATTTCGCGCGTCCACCGAAATCGTCCTGAGTAAGCAATCACGTTAGAGCAAATTAATTCAACGGTCAGATGGCTGACATGTCCAATATATATCCCTTCGCGAGATTCAATAGCCGAACTCACAATTGGATTATTACGGTAAGCTCACCTGTGTCTAATCTTTGGTTAGTCTATGTCATCAAAAATTTCAGTATAAAGGGTCTAACCGAGAATGTAGATATCAACGCCTGCCCCAGTTTCTTTTTCCCCATCGTACATATAGGGGAAATTAGTCTCTTTTGCGTCCTTGCCCGAAAGAGATTTTTCTTGATTGATACGAGAAAGTCCCCAGCCTGCACTGTCATTGCCAGCATCGTCCCTAGTGCCAATTATTCAGTCGAAATAGTAGTATTCATGATGCTGACACGTACTTCTGGTCAATTATTTCGAAATCGCCGATTTCGTTATTTTCAGAAATGTATTCCACATCGGCGTGGGTTTTCAGGGCCTTGAGGACATCGGCACTAAATTCACCTGAAACGTAGGTTTTCTGTTGAGGAAGATGGCCTGCCCATAAAAAAAGAAAAAACTCACCAACATAGGCATTGACAAAAATAGGGTCCCATTCGTGCGTCACTTTGTATGAGACCTGATTTTCGTGATTGTATTTGGCGGTGAGCGTTTCAATATGCGTCTTCATATTGACATGATCTTTTAATTTGATGATATGGCGAGGCGGAGGCTGGATTGTATCACTAAACGTGGAAAGACTCATGCTTTGAAGATTGATAGACGATGATTGAGAATATGGTTGGGATACTTCGATTGAAGCCATGACTACTTAAGCAAAGAACGGAGACAATGTGAGGAGATCACATCCACTCTCATCGGAGCTGATCAAACTGTATCAGTGACACCTGATCTTTCAATAGTGAGAAAATTCGCTATCAAACAAGCTTGGGTGTCAATCTTGTGAATAGAAGACGGTCGAAAAGCGGCCCTCCACATGCCATATGCAGGGTAGTAAGACTGATACGAGGGGTGTCAGCTTTTGGTCCAAAAAACAATCTAATAGAAATGTCAGAATCATCAGTTCACCTAAGATTAACAAGTACTCCATTCCATATATATCAAGTCTTCTGTTTGTGCCCAGTGTCTTCGATGGCTTTGGGTAGGTGGCCCCATTGCTCTGTGTTCCTATCTGAGCGAATGCTCAGATCATAACCCAAACAATTGACATGAGCACACTTTTTGACATTGTATAACGAATATGCTACCTAAACCTAAACTGAGATTATCGAATCTATGATGTCGATACTGTCCACCTTGGTGTGCTCGCTATCTGGCAATGCTCATACCACCATCGCTGGCACTGGAACAAGTGATAGGACAACTTTACAGTGCAATTTGTTCTTTCGGGAAGTTGTGAGGTTATTGCAGAGTTCACACGAATTTGTGGCGGAATCGGTAGATCTCCCATTTAGAGCGCTTATACCAGTGCTTGCTCCAATCAGTTGGAGCGATCCTCATCATCAGTATTTCCGCATTTAGCTCTTTGACCCTTTTGGTTGCTTTTTTTGACTTGCGCCAGTTCAACAAGTCAGAAAGTTGCCAGTAGAAAAGTCAGGTCGAAATTTTCAAGAGTAGCGCAATTTTCAAATCCCACAAGTCGTCGCAAGTGGAAAAGTCAGACAAAAGTGAAACGAAAAAGTATGAATTTGAGATTTTCGTGTCTACGTTATGATTACTTTTAGAATAGAACTGCTCTATACTAGTAGTGAAGTGGGAACCCCCTTCCAATGAAACGAATGTAGCTCATTCGAACCATGGAATAAGGTCCAGCTGTGCCACAGACAGTATCATGTCAATATCTGCTCTTGGCCTGCTTGAGGTAGCTACATTCGAATCCATAAGGTGCACTCTGATGGAGATGAGTTAGTCATCGATTAGAAAGTGAGCTCACTGCAAGTGTGACAGTGCTGTTCCAACAGGCGGCTTCCTGTAATCGCTGGCCACATCCTTTGTGAATCTTGAGAGCATGGCTACTGAATAACTCGGAAGTTCTTGAGCTAACAAGCTTGGTCAGAGATGGACTACAGGTCAGGCTGAATGACTGAACATGTACCATATATCCCACTTCTCCGAGTCCCAGTATGCCAGTACGTCCACTTCAGCTTCTTTGACCCTCTCATGGGCTCTTGCTAATCACGACGAATAAATGGCTTGCGAGTGTTGGTACCATGTCAGTGGCAGAATTCAGCATTCATGAGTCACGGTCGATGTTGATGGAAAGAACGAAGGTCAGAGAGTGGTCAGAGCCGTTCCAACCCGATGTCTTGCCGTGTTTGGCAACCTGGTCACGTGTCCGGGCTTGATTTTTTCCAAGTGTGACTTCCTTGTTCTCCCGACTCATTCAGCCAACTCATTCAATCAACATAGCCCAAAGGCCCGTCTTCTGCTCCTTCCCTTCCAGCCACATCGTCAAGTCCAGCCTGGACACCATCACAGATTTGCACACTGCTGCCCTGGGGAAACAAGTCCCAATATAATTGTTAGATATTGCCATTGACATTTCAGAAAGGCAAGGCATGGCTATTGGGTGTGTCTTTGTTTTTAAATGATTCTTGTTATTGGCGCTCCAGATATCGAGACTCAACCTTGTCTCTGGGTGGTGAAACTGGAGGATATGGGCTGCTGATGGTGACGCACTGTCGCAGCTGTCTGTTATGTTGTATTGCATGAGGTACCATCTATTACTTGTTTAATGTGGCCCTACACCTCTGATCACCTTCTACTTGGTAACTTTCACGCGTCCTTTGTAAATTGTTATGTAAATCGTCATGTAGTTAAAATGTACAGTTCTACCTGCATTAGGCCACCAAATTTTGAATTCTACTTTCCACAACTTGTGAGCTGATTGACTTTTCCTACCAGTGGACTTGCCAACCAACGGAAAAGCTGCAAAAAGCCTCAAAAGGGGCACCAGTAAAATGCCGAAATACTGATGATCTGTCTTACTTTGGCAGAGGAGATGATCCATTGGTCATACTGGTGCGGAGCTCGGCTGTCAAAAGTTCCCTAATGCCTTGCCTTCGCAATCTCTGTCATTGTTCACTGCATTCTGACATGAGTGGGTGGTCGACCGCGTACACTCATGTCGACCACATTACCATTAAGTACTGTCAATGCTGATCTCTAGTCTTATGCTCCTTGGACTTAATGATATGTTTCAAGGTACTAAGATGGTGCTTTAATGCTTTGTTGTAGTATAGAACTCAAACGATGAATTATACGAGGTGCGAAGGGCAAAGTGAATACCATAGTGTGGTAGGCGTGAGAAGTCTGGGGAAGTTGCCAAAACAGGGGAAGTGAATTGAGTTCGATCGAAAACTCTGGTGATACATTCAATCCCATTGACGTTCCTTTATTCCATTCTTAGGACTAGAATTATAACTTATATACATATTTTTAAACCTTATTCGTTTGCCTTCGTACAAAATTGTGGTAAAGTAGGACGTCGGGGGTACCGCCATATCTACACCATCTGCTCTTCTCTCCCAAAACCGACTACTACATACCCTGAGAAATGAGGCACAACACCACTCTTGAGACAATTGAATTCGCAATATTGGCACCTATGAGTGAGTTCCGACAGATTATATGTTTGGTCTTGGGAGACATTAGATTGCCCAAGCATTAACCTCTGTTGGCTTATTTAGTTGTTGGAGCTCAACCTGTGTATTCTCTTCCAGCTCCTCTGGCACAATTTTTTTCATAATGTACACAACTGCCCAGTCTCTGGCTCCCCCCTTGAAGGAACTAATCCACTGACAAAATGTGCTTGTGAAGTATATTATAATACATCAAAGCTTTGAGACTCCCTGTAACCAACAGCGTTGTCAATCACCTCAAGTTCGAATGCGTTCTTTATCTCAACCGGAATACAGTTCAATTGAAATGGCAAGTGAATGAGGCCAATCCATTCTTGGAAGTGCTGCTGTGAAATTATAAATGTGAATCGCTAGTCGCCGACGATCTTCAGCTTATAGGTTTATGGCATTTGGGCAACAAGTAAAAGGCACAGATGCGTGGATTTGGCACGTAACACGATGAGTAGAGACTGGCAAAGGTCAGATTGAGGTCAGAAAGGAGAAAGACACAAGACAAACTTACTCTAAAGGACATTCCATTGAGATTTGAATTAAATTGCTGGAAGCTGCACCACTCAGTCGTCAGCGGACTGATTGACGATAATATTAATAGAGGGCAAGGAGTTTTGGGGTGCAAAACCATCACTGTAAGACCAGAATGGTGGTAATTCACGATGAAAAAAGTATGGATGCCCAAATATCAATGGATATCGTCGTTTTTCAGGCCCCTCGTAATATACAATGTTTTCAGTAGGACGAAATTCCAACAGTTACTGTAGATATTTACAATGAAAAGAATTGTCATGGAATACAACATAAAACGGAGTAATGTAGAGTCGGATTTCATGACTATTGAGGCAGAAATTTACGGAGAGTTAAATATGTCATGGAATACAACATAAAATGGAGTAATGTAGAGTAGGATTTCACAACTATTGAGGCAGGAATTTATGGAGAGTTAAATGTGATAGTAAGGCTGCCTAATGAGTTTAGTATTTTTAGTCTACTTGGATTGCTACATTATTGCTCTGATCGACAATAGCCCATTCACCCCTGTCCTGTATTCTCCCAACAGCACACTGCACTGTAGTCAGGTCAACGACCTCATCAATGCCGAGTTCTTTATAGTAGTGAATACCATGTTTTATTGTTGTTTTGACACCCTGAATTACTGCTAGGATGATTGTCATTGGCGCATTTAGGTTTAATTCAGGCGTAGGGGATAACTCCAAAAGAAGAATATGTTTTAGCTGGCCAAAGAAATCTTGGAGCTCAAATTGTGGAATTCTTCTTTTTTGACGAGCGTGTTGAAGTACTTGCTGCGAGATGGACTAGAAATAGGTATGTCCGCGGGAACACGTTCTAACCCACAGTGCTTCTCTCTGCAATACCTAATCAATTTAATTCTACTTCTAGTCAGAGGGGAGAGTGTCGCCGACTAACAAATTAACCAGTGTCACTAGATTTCTGTATACCACGGACGC
>Ga0247742_10003211_pt1 | contig 10416 bp, 13 predicted proteins | sample UWRJL208509C2_FD_180944 | JGI IMG/M metagenome (GOLD analysis project Ga0247742, IMG submission 180944) | Plant litter microbial communities from Arlington Agricultural Research Station in Wisconsin, United States - UWRJ-L208-509C-2 | ecosystem: Environmental > Terrestrial > Plant litter >... | reverse complement strand
AAAAGGGAAATAATATACTATTATTGATGGGATAATCATTGAAAAATAACTATTCCATTTTGGGTAAAGCAATATGCCTATTAGAATGATTAGTAAAACCAATCCTACAGTTGAGGAAAATAAGCATATTAGAAATCTTTTCCTTAAGCCTGGTTTATTTATAGTAGTTACAATCATAAATTATAGCTGAAAAAGAGATCTGTAGTGCTGTTTCTGCCAATAAAAAAAAAGCTTATAAATCGCCTTCATTATATTATCTCTTTGCATAGCTATTATTTTTTGCACTAAAGTAACTCTATCAGGATAACTCCCAAAATTAATATTTCATTTTTGCAGAGTACTATTCGTCGCTTGAAAATTTCACATTCTGCTGACTCTGGGCATTGGAAAAGGGATAATCTTATTCATCATTTCCGGATGGCCTTTTCCAACTTGGTGTATATAAAGAACAATCTATTTCTTTATCCAAATTCAATTTACTTTTACCCGGATCATCAGGATTTATTAGTACTTCAAAACATTTACCAATAAGAGAAAGATCTACTTCGTCAACTGGTTCTGAACTTTTATAAAGTTTATCCATATAAAAATATTTATAGTCATAATATTCCTCTAAACTTTCAGAATAGGTATAACTATAAACTTTTCCAATTCCGCTTACTACCAGTTTTGAATCCTCAATTTTTTTATTGTAACTAATCCAGCATATTAAAACGATTAGGAGTGATATGGGTAAAAATTTCTCTTTAAAAAATTTAAACATTTTATTTTTATTTACACTTAGCATAAATTAAGTTCTTTAACAACGAAATACCATAACATCAAAATTATCATTAAAAATATCCCTACTATTACCTTAAACATATTGAAATTCATTTTTGATAATAACAATAATAAACATAACTGTATCACTCTTATAATTAGGATCCCAATTATTAGCCCAGCCTTTTTATAAGTAAAAATATCGATATCAATAATAACAAAGTAGATTGATGCAATGCCTAAAATAATTTTATCATTATTGGCTTTATTAAATAATAATAAAATAAAATAGCATGACAATCCCATTATTGCATGACTTAAAATTTAATGCCAATATCCAATTTAAAAAAAGGATTGATACATTTTTTAATCTAATGCTCTGATTCATTCTTTTTGTCTGAAATGTTTTTGTCTTCTTCCTGTCCCGCTGCTATGAGTATTCTAAAAGATTTCAAGTTCTAAGACCGTATTCAAATATAAAATAAAGGTATTATTAAATTTGATATAACTTTATTTTATATTCACCAAAAAAGGCTTCCCATATAATGTGACGAACAGTTAAATTAATAAACGAATGTATTCGAAAGCATTTAAAGAAGAACTCAAATATATAAAACAACACTAGAATGACAGATAATAAATGGAAGGTTTTTGAATTTGACGAAATATTTATAGAAAAAATTGACATTAAAGATTTTTTAACAATCCGATTGATCGGGGAAATCAACGATGAAAATTATTTTTTTGAAATTATTTTTCACAATTTTGTTTCATTTAATCTAACTGACGAATCATATCGAATCAGTTATTTTGACGAAATGGATCCTGGACTCGTATCCTTAAAACCTTTTTTAAAGTTTAAGGACTCAGATCTTATAAAAAAATTTCAACAAGAAAATTTAGGAATTTACAAATCCTTAGAAATTACTCATTACGCAATTTATACAAAAAATGATTGTATGGACATTTTATCGAGAAGCGAACCTATCATCAGGATGTGTTCTAATGAAGGGCATAATTAAGAATACTGATATATCTGGCAGTCGGGATTCAATAATTCTCTTTCTCATATTCCCAACGACATGGATAAAGTCTTCTTTATACTGACCTACCATTCACATATGCAGAAATAAGTTAAGTTGTTTAACAAGCTTCGAAAAACCATTAAATGAAAAAAATAATTTTATTTAGCCTTTTACCATTCCTTTTTTCCTGTATCAATCAAAAAAGAGATGCCATTTATAAAAATGAATATTGTCAAATTGCCACACAGATTTCAGATTTAGAAGTTAATTACAACGAAAACGATTCAAATTCTTTTTTAATTACTGATTCCGTAGATAATTTAAATGACGTTTTAAAAGAGCAAATTTTAAAGAAAAACATCAAAGACATCAATAAAAAATGTTTAGAGAGAAATGGTTTTATGTTGTATACTATTGATAATATAAGCATACTGGAATGGAGTACATTTGAAGGCACTAATTTCCCCAGAGTAACAAATGTTTTATTTATAAATGGTAAATCTTATGATATCACCCCTCTTTTTGATTTACGAATCGAGAGTTTTAAAAAATATAAGGATGGGTATATTTTGATTGGCAGTATTAAATGTGGAAATCTCTGCATAACAAATAAAACAATTTCTTTTAAAATAATTAACAATACTATCATCTTAAATAGTTTCGTTGATGAAACTTCTAAAAAGAAAGAAATTGTTTTTAATTATTATCTCAATATTGAGATAAAGAACAATCTTAGTTTTAAAGTAAAAAAAGATTCTATAGTATGCCCTTTACTAAATAAGGATAAGACTAAGGTTATAGGAGAGAAAATGTACTATATAGATACTGTTTCTAACATTAATTAACCGTTGATGGTATAGACATTATCCCCGAAAATACCTTAACTGATTTATACTTCACTGCTTCCTATGCTCAGTTACTAAGTCAATAATTGTAATCCGCATAACATTATACTCCCCTGCTCTTCTGTAAGATAATCTCAACAAACAACTCATCACTGTTCGTTTTATAATTCCTCCTCTTTACAAAATCAATATGTTTAATTGTTCCTAAAGTCGGATTGTTCTCGATTTTGTTTAACAATGCCAGGCAACCATTAAAAGAACCTTTTAATGAAAAAACATAACTGCTGGTGGTGAAGCCATTCTCCGTAATGATATGCGGTTCTTTAAAGTCAATAATTTTTAAGTTATATAAAGCGCTGTAAGAATTAAGCTGCTTTAAAAGGTCATTTTGAAAGGTCTCCGAAGGCGAAATATTATATTTTGACAATAGAAGATCCAGTTGTTTCTCTTTTTGGCGAAGCTGTAATGCTAATTGCGGCGTGTCATATCCCGTCGTAGCCAGTTCCTCCTTAGAAACGTATTCCTGGTAATAATGCAGCGTATTGGCTATAGCAAATTTGTAGCAGATATAAAGGGCCGCGACAAATCCAAATAACAATAGTTTATTTCTCCTGTTCAGTTTCATTTCTTCAGCGTGAGTTTAAGTGAAAAAACTGTTTCATTTAGTTCATTTTTTCCGAAATGCGTAATCACTGTCTGCCCTACCCATTTCAACTTCCCTAACTTTTCAATCCAATTGGTTAAAGAAGCATTGTCGACCGTAGTTCCCGAAATCTCGATAGTGCTTTCCTGGGTCATAATCGGTTCGTCAACCTTTATTTTCTTATCCAGAGGATGGTATGCTAATTCTGTGAGCAGTATCGATGCTGGGATAATCCTTGTAATTTCATTAATGATTTGGGAACTTTTTGACGAAGCGAGCTCTACCACATTCTTTACTTTTTGTTCCTTGATCCTGATCCGGTCTTTTGCTTTCGTTATTGTTTCCAGTGACGATTTGCTCAGCTCAAGGCTTTCGGATATCTCCTGTTCTTTTTTATAATAATGGTTGAAAATAAAAAAGTTGGCCAATAAAAGCACCAATAACACCCCAATAATAACCTTAAACCCTTTAGAGAAAAACGTTTTTTGGTTGTAATCATCATAGACCACCCGGTTGTAATCCTGTATAGTGCCCGATGTGAAAGGGGTACTTATCAAAAGGCGCAATATCCCGGCAAATGCCAACAAATGGCTGCTTTGGATCTCAAGCCCGTTTATAGAATAGGTATTGGACAATTCATCCTGCTTAGGAGCAATAGCCGTTTCTTCCCCTAATGTTACAACATGCGAATTTGTTGCTAATGTTCTTTCCTCCGAAAACCCGGCCATAGCAGCTATTGAGACTATCCCGAGGCTTACGCTTATAATCGAAACACCCTGCTTTTGGTAATCAGCAACAAGTCCGTTTACATAACTTTTTCTGCTGACTGCCACTATAGATCTGGACTTTAACCGCCATATTTCATAAAAGAATTCATCGTGTTGCAGGTTAGGGAATGCCTTGTGTATTATTTTTTCATCAGATGGATCTGCCAGTGCTATTTCTTTCTGGATTACCTGATTTGTGGTAATAACTAGGGAGACAGGATAGCTTTTATCCCAGTCTTCCGGAAATGTGTCTGTATAGGCAACCACTGCAGCCTGTTTGATCACCAACTCGTCTTTACTTTTTTCAATAGACAGCAGTGCCGTCATTTCTTCATTTTTAATGGAAAAATGTTCAATTCCGGTATAGTGCTTACCCAGTAATAAATTGGTTAGTGAAAGTCCCATTGGCAGATCTAGTAAATAACAGTAGGTTTGATTAGGACAGTCAGTTTCTTCCTGGAATCTTCGCGTTTCCTCGAACTGAAAAGCCATTTGATAATAGGTATCCTGGATAACAATGGAACACCTGTACCGGAATCATTTTTAACCTTTTCTTCCAGGCCTCCCAGTACAACAATATCCTGATCTTTAACACGGATAATAGAGGTAAACTCACGTGAATTGATTCCCGGAGGCGCATCCTTATCTATCTTCTGTCCGTTAAAATTAGACTGGATTACTTTTATATCGAGTGTTATCTGTCCGTCACCGGATACAAGCGGCATAATGGTAACCGATAATTCGGCATCAATAGGCTGGTAATTTTTTACTTCGGAAGCCTGTGGGATTTGCGAACCGTAATAATTCTGGTTGGTAACCACATAGTAGGTCGTTTCTCCAATTGACAGATATGCTTTATGCCCATTCAATGTGGATAGTCTTGGAGCGGAGCGTACTTTTAAATTTCCATTGGCTTCCATGGCTTTGATGCTCATGTAAAAATTAGGAACTACGTTGCCGATATTCAGGGAACCAAATCCATCAAAATGATTAATGATCTTATTGATCGTCCCGGCTCCAAGTGTGATGTCTGCATTTGGAAATACCGTTCCATTTGTAGTTACAGGCTTGTCCCCTATTCCGGCGCTGATTCCGGTTTCTACAGTCGCACTGCGGTTTACCTCAAGCAGCATTACTTCAATCAATATCACAGGGATTGACTTATCGATATATTTTATAAAAGATTCGAAACGCTCTATATTAGAAGCGGGACCATTGACTATAAAACTGTTCAGTTCCTTGTCAATCTTGATATCCAGATCTTTCTTTACTTCGTCAGGAATAATTGTAAGTATTGATTCGGATGGAGCCGCAGTAGCCGATGCGCTATAATTGTTCTGCATCTGGTTTTGATTATTCTGGTTTCCATTTTGATTGTTAAAATTAGAAAAACCGGAATTGCTATTCGTATTGGTGTTAGTCCTGCCTGCACTCCTGCCATCTCTTGAAGGGTCGCTCAGCAGTTCGATAGAACGGTGCATCAACGGAATTGCTTTTATATTGCGGACTACGAGTTGGTTTTTAGTGCCAAAATAATAGATACTTCCATTTTTCATAAAAGTATACACATCTCCACCTGTAGCGCCTGAAGAAACTGCACCCGGATTGCCTCCATATTGAGGAGCGGAAGTAGCAGCACCTGTACCTGCATTGGTTTCAAATATTTTGGCCATCAGGTTATCAAATGTTATTCCTCTTGCCTTAACAGTGGCCATACCCGCGCTTTCGAGCGGACTGGAAATAAACATATCAATATCCAGTTCAGTACCTATATCATAAACGATACTTGAGATCGGGGTATTTTCAAAATCGACATCGAGTAGTTTTCGCTCCTTATCAACAACGGTGAAGTAAAAATTGGATTTACGGGAACGCTGAGGTTTATTCTGTCTTACCTGTGCACCGTTTTTATCGGCCGTTTCAGGAGAATACCCCCCTTCGGCCTCATCAAACAGGTAAAACCCATCGCGTGATTTGGTTACATTCAGGTTATTGGCATAGGCCAGTTTATTTAAAGCCGCATCAATAGGAGTATTCTGGATATAGGCCGTCAGTAATTTGTTTTCAAGACCGGGAGCAAATACAATATTTTTCCCACTGGCATCCATAATGGTTTTAAAAGCATCATATAGCTTATCCTCTTTTAAGTCCAGTGATATCAGTTCAGAACCCGGGTCATAGTGTACGTTGATCTCTTTTTTGGCAACGATCTCGGCAGGTTTTTCAAATGACTTTATGGAAAGAATATTCCCTGTGAATTCGATAGTAAGATTGTATTCTTTACACAGGAATACCAGTAAATCGGCTACAGTGACATCTGTAAAGTTATTGACGATATTGATCTGGGCAAGGTTGGGTGCCACACTGATATTCACCTTGTGAACTTCAGAAACCGCTATCAGGAAACTGGAGAGAGAAGCCTCTTTTATATTGATATTGACCTTTTCAGAAAGGCCCGGCGCATCTGCCATTATCGCCTCAATATTGTTTTTAATCTGCTGTATCCTGTTGTCCTGTGCAAATGTTACCTGTACAAATAAAAGAAGGAACAGCGCTATTAGTTTTTTCATGAATCCTATACGGTATATGGGGTAAATATATATTTATTATTTACATTAAAAGTGAAAAAACTTCATCTATTGATGTCGTTCCGTCCTTAATTAAAGCAATGGCATTTTTTTTCAGCGTAAAGATTTCCTTATCCTCAAGGTATTCATCAATACTCAGCTGGTTATTTTTGATCAGTCCCGACAACTCATTATCAATAGGCAATATTTCATAAACGGCTTTCCTGCCGGAGTAGCCGGTATGGTAGCATTGTTCACATCCTACCGCTTCATAGTGTTCTGAAAGTGTCTCCGGAACTACAAATCCGCTGGGGAATAAATCTGCTGCGATTGGTTTTCTAATCTTACAATGGTTACAAAGCTTCCGGACCAGACGTTGTGCCACACTCACATTAAGTGTGCTTGCGATCAGGAAGGACGGTATACCCATATCAATCAGCCTTGATACGGTTGCCCATGCCGAATTGGTATGTATCGTAGATAGTACCAGGTGTCCCGTTAATGCAGCCCTGATAGCCATATTCGCGGTATTTACATCCCTGATTTCTCCAACCATTATAACATCCGGATCCTGCCTTAAAAACGTTCTGAGCGTAGTGGCAAAGTCAAGTCCTATGTTTTCTTTAAGCTGTACCTGGTTGATTCCTTCCAATGTGTACTCAATGGGATCTTCTACCGTCAGTATATTAGTATCCGGTTGGTTCAGTTTTTTTAAGGTCGCATAGAGCGTGGTCGTTTTCCCGGAACCGGTAGGTCCGGAGATCAGCACTATACCATTTGGTTTTTTGATTCCTTCCAGATAGGTCTTTAGTTCGCTTTTGGTAAACCCTAACGAATTCAGGTCAATATGGCTGGTGTCTTTACTGAGGATCCGCAGTACCACCTTTTCACCATGAAGGGTAGGCAATACAGAAACACGGATATCAAAATCATCATAATCGGTCGAGATACTGATCCGGCCATCCTGCGGCAGCCTTTTCTCCGAAATATCAAGTTGGGACCTGATCTTGATTTTGTTTATGATAATAGGGTATTCTTCGGTACTGATATGGAACTGCTCCTTTAATTTTCCGTCAAGGCGGAACCTGACACGCGCATTGGCTTCATAGGGTTCGAAGTGGATATCACTGCTTCCGATCTCTTTGGCAGTAATCAATATTTTTTCCAGGAAATCATTTGAATAATGGATATCCGAAACGGCATTTGATGTTGATTTCCTGTAATTGGTAGACAGATACCGGTTAATGTTTTCTGTAAGATCTTCCTGTAGTTCGGCCCGGAAACCCAATAAGACATTTAGTTCTACCTCTAAACCGGCACGATCATACGCATCGGTTTTAAATACAATTATATCGCCTGTTTTTTTAAACGGGACAATCCTGTATTGATAGGCCTGTTCTGCTTTAATGAGCTGCTGTATCTCTATTGGAATATTGAAATCGGTCATAGTTTAGTAGGCGTATAAAAAGTTGGTATCGGTAAAAAATCCCAGCCCGTACAGGGTACAAAAAAACAATGCCATATAACCTGCTAACGGAACTGTAGTATGGGCTTGTTTATATTTAAAGAACTGGTGCATCGCTAACGAAAATACGAGTGCGAATACAAACAGTATAAAAAAGGAAAGCATGGAAAAGGCAAAGGCTGCGAATATAAAAAACAGGATATCGCCTATACCCAGTATTTCATTAAGCGGGATCTTCAGTTTTACTTTTGCGTAAACAAAACAGACGGAAATCAGGACAAGCACGAATAGTAAATTAAACACCGTATTTAGCAATCCTGAAAATGCGGCTACAAAATAAAGCTGTAGGGCAAAAGCCAAAACACCAAATAATGGGTATAAAAACCATGATACCAGTCTTTCTTTAAAGTCCTGGTAAAATATGAGAAGCAGTGTACAGATTATCCCAATCCTTAGAACCCACATTAATCTTTAGTGATCTGTTTTGGATTCCCATTCTGGTCAATTTCCCATACATTGAAAACACCGTTACCATTGAAGTCTGTTAAAGCGGTGGCACGTGCCTGAAAGCCATTTCCTGATGATTGTGTAATCTCATAGGCATAATTGGCACTTCCGCTTTCCTTAACGGTTTTTGGAACTTCAAAATCAATCTCGGTAAAGTCACTGCTGTATTTGGAATACATGAAGTTGTATTGCTTCTCAGCGTTATAAATTGCCTTAAGCTGGATCTGGGCTTCTACACTTTTTGCTTTGGTAATCAAGGGCATAAGATTTGGTATCGCTATCAAAAGCAATATTCCGATAATTGCCAAAACGATCAGCATTTCCTGTAAGTTGAATGAAGACAGCTTCTTATTAACTATTGGGTTACCCATGGGTTAAATGTTTATTTAAGTCAACAAATATAAAATAAATTATATTACCAAATCTTAACACTAATTTTTGTTAATGTTAAATATAGGGTGTACACTTGTGGACAATAAACCATTAACATTAAAATGAAAAAAATCCCTTTGTTTGCAGGCCTTTTAGCTTTATTGATAAGCAGTATTTCCTTGTATTTTGCGTGTATGTCGATGTGAATAAATTAATAGAAGGCTACAGCAGGACTAAAATAGCGAAGGCTGAATATCAAAAAAAGACCGCTGTAATGAAGTCAAATGTCGATACGCTTATTGCAAACTGGCAGAAAGAACTAAAAAATTATGAAAAGGAAAGAACTTCATTTTCTGCAGGTGAATTAAAGCTGAAACAGGAGCTTCTTGGAAACAAACAGCAGCAGATCACTTCATATCAGGAAGCCGTACAAAAGCAGATGCAGGAGGAAGATAAAAAAATGACGCAGACACTTATCAATGACATCAACGATTATGTAAAGCAATACGGAAAAAGCAAGGGTTACAAAATTATTTTTGGCGCAAGTGGCGGCGGTAATATTATGTATGGGGAGGAATCATCTGACCTTACAAAAGATGTACTCGAAGGCTTAAACGCAGAGTATGATAAAAAGTAGCCTATTCTTATGCCTACTGTCCGTGTTATTGGTTTCCTGCAATAAGACTTTTGACAAGCCTCAAGAGATGGCCGAATTTATAGCGGATCCGGATAATGGATATTGTTATACGAAAAAAGCCGGTGGGGTAGATTATACTTTACAATACCGTCCTACAGATCTTTTGGTTGAACAGGAAATTGGACAAAACCCTAAACCAGGAACAATAGAACAGACAAGAAAGAAATACGAAAAATACCTGTATTTTAACCTTTCAATGGCAATGAACAAAAAAGAACTGCTGAATAATTTAGCAGCAGATAAGGAACGCTTTGGACAAATGCTCAGCGAACTCTCTTTCGGGATGGACCAAAAGATCCATTTATATACCGCCACTAAAGATACTATAGCTATGTCTGACTTTTCATATCCCCGAATGTTTGGGATATCAGATGCCACTACAATTCTCGTAGCCTATCCCAGGGATGAAAAATACATGAACGAGAAATATATGGATTTTACGATCGAAGATCTGGGTCTTTATACCGGTGAGATAAAATTCAGGATAGACATGTCCAAATTACGAACAGAACCACAATTACGATTTAAATAAAATCATGACACGACGCAAAATATTCCACAAAAGGATTGCCACATTTTTCTTAGTTATTTTCTTTCCTACACTTTTCCCCACTCAGCTTTTTGCCTACAATAATGGGCCAAATGCATTTGATTCGGGAACTTTTGAGCCTGTAGACGGTACTGATATGGTCAACCTGGCAACGGGTGACATGAGTTATGTGCTGCCGGTAATCAATGTGCCCAGTCCTGAGGGAGGTTATCCGCT
>Ga0247742_10003210_pt1 | contig 10417 bp, 6 predicted proteins | sample UWRJL208509C2_FD_180944 | JGI IMG/M metagenome (GOLD analysis project Ga0247742, IMG submission 180944) | Plant litter microbial communities from Arlington Agricultural Research Station in Wisconsin, United States - UWRJ-L208-509C-2 | ecosystem: Environmental > Terrestrial > Plant litter >... | reverse complement strand
CGATAGATATTGGAGGTAGAAAGAGACGGTGAAAGCCGCAGGAGGGACGGAAACGTGAGCCAGGCACAGCTTGGGCCAAACATTGCTGTCCACCCCGGCACTAGCCGGCAATGACGCAACAATGGTGTTTGCGACGATCCATCTCGGTCCATCTGAATCCCAATCGGGTTCCAAGTTTTCTGTTGGCTCGATGGAATTCACTATTAGCGAGTTCGCGCGCTGCGCGTGTCTTCGATGGACTCACCCGACGTTTCATGTATACTTGCTACTTACATAGATGTAGATATCCTCCTCGGGGATTTCAATATTAATACGTCCATTGTCGACAATACACCTAACCCTTGCAGAGCTGGAATGCATCGATAGCTCAGTCGTGCTTGGTGCAGTCTAAAATCCACCACATTCAACGCCACCTCAAGCAAGGGACGCCATCTCACCATTCTCCTGATAGAGACGTCGCATGTTTTGTGAATGAATAAAACTGTATCCAAAATCGCTAAAAATTGGCAGGAGGTGCTTCGGTCATGCTTAATATTGTGACCCAAGAACACAAACTGTCACTTTAGGCGTTATGAAGTCTCTGCTAGCGTATCGTTTGAGGTATTCCAAGATCATATACTGTTGTTACAATTGAAAATCAGCAATAACGAGAAGAAATGGTCCAAGCTTTACACAACCATCGTCCAGTTGTCATTTTTTTCATCGGCGGAAATGATGTCGAAATCATATTGACGCATGGTGCGTCTAATGGCTTAGTGACTTCCGTCAAACTTCATATTGACTCTGGTTACATGGAGTCGAAAGCAGCGATCGAGTAATTGCAAGATTTATGCACTGAATAGATTCGTGCCCATGGGATACGCGAAGATGGACGAAGTACGAACAATATAAACTACGAATCCAACTTCGTACATATAGGAACTCGTATCACTAAGCCATTCAGGGAATCAGATTTCTTGAACTTTGTTTAGCACTGAGTAAATTGGAATTTAACATCCTATAAAATCGAGTATTAGTCTTTGTAAATGTCGGAGAGACGCATAAAATGGACGTACAAGCTAAAAGGGTGTCGGATAGGATTAAATAAAAACCATTTAGCAACCAGCATCGTGCAACCGTGCAATGATGACTTACCGTGTCAATGACACTGTATCCTAGACTCGCTTGGTTGGCGGAATTCACACTGATATTGCTGCCGATCTCTAGGACGGTCGGCCCCCCACAGGGTCCCGACGCTGGGTCAAAGGTAACGTGCTTGGCATATTTCTCGCCTGCCATGATAAGAAATTGAATATCAATATATTTGCATAGAACCGCCGCTTACCGCTGCTGGGACCAGAGAGACTGTACACAGGGCTTGTTTGCTTGGGGTGTCCTTGGACTGTTGGGTAACGTTAGCAAGCGTCTATTCGAGCGCACGGATGGCACATACATTGGTAGTCACTCTTCTGGGAGAAAGTGACAGCTGAATCGAGCTGGTAATATCCGCTCTATTGAAATTTGGTGTCAGATTAAAAGAGAGTTTAAGCGTTAATTTACTCACATAGTCGATGGAAGAAACGGTGGTCCTCCAGCCTGAAGGAAGACTACAGCAAAATATGCGTCAGTTCCAAAACATCGAGCGAGGAATAAGTGTAGAGTATTACTTGATGCCTACGGTCACTGAGCAACTTTTATCGCTGGCTGCCGCTGAACCTATCTCGGCGGAGAAGTCACTCGCTACGACGGTGAAGGCGCTCTTGTCAGCTATGGAGATTGGGAAATTAGTTGGTGTTACACTGATAGGCGACCAGGACGTACTAGCGACTTTAGTAATAGTGGAGCCTGCAGGACATCCTGAGCCAGAGGCACTGATGTTTGTGCTATGCGAAGTGAAAACAGAGGCAATTCGTAATAAGTAGAGAAACATAGAGAAAGTTTACGTGAAGCGTACATGTCAAACCCAACAGGAACTGCTGCAACTCCTTGTGCAGCAGCGAGCGCTGGGGCAACCAAGACGAAGGCAGCGAGGAGGTTCAAGAATTTGGACATAATGTTCAATGGATGAAGGAAGAATGTAGGAATTCTACTGAAGAGATCAGGTGAGTACGACGCGTATATATACTAGAAATGACGCCCTACTGGAAGAAATGAGTCGATGAACCTAGTACTCTGTACGCGGTCAATTTTGCCCGTACCTCTGACTCGGAAAAAGATCTGCTGAGTGAATCAACCACCAATTTTCACATAGAATACACTGCATCGATGGTATGTTAAAGTGTTTGAGTCGCGTGGTGAATTTAGAAGCTCAAGATTTCCCGGGAAGATGGTTGATAGAGCGCGGAAGCCGTACCCATGTGATCGCAATCCACGGAAAAAGGGGCATGACATCTGGGCATGTTGGTGTCGCAATCAGCTTCCGTGCTTCCACAAGTCGGCAATCATCAACCGTTCTTATCTTCAAGAGGTTATCCGCGATTAACCCAAAGTCACTGCCAGGTCTCATAATTAGTTGTGCATACGACTATCTTCAAAGGTAGTACACTGGAACGATATCCACCTCTGAGATGTGCAGGTCAGCGAACGGCAACCAACGCAGATACTGAATATTTGAATACTTAATCAAAAATTTGCGGACTTGAGAGGGATTTTAGATTAATCATCTACTCTATCCCGTGGTTCTAATGCCTAGAGAGTTCTAGAGCAGAACACGGAATAAACACCTCTATCAAAAACCTCCGTCTCGTGGTCTGGTTTGCGTTTCGTCTGTTATTTTGCTAGTATAAATTTCCGTCTATCCCCAGATGACTTGTGGAGATCCTTTGAATTTCGGAGCAATTGCGTTGTTTTTAGTCGCACTTTCTCTGAGTCCGTCGATATGGTTAGCATTCCAGAATTGGTATGAATTTCAGACCACACATGTCCCAGTCAAAGACTATGGAACGACGTTTTTGATCTGAGATAATAGTCCCAATTTTTCTTGAGGCTGAATATATAAAACTATCCGACAGTGTCTGACCGTTTTCTTATTTTATTCCTAATTGGAAAAGTGTTTAAATCGACGGCTTGCTATCTTGAAGTTCAATGGTTCCCTCTAAGTCACACAAAGGCAACCAGTCATGCGCCTATATCTTTCGAACATTTGATGGTAGCTTGTATAGCGGACGGTGCTCCGAGCGATGAGAAATGAGAAATGGGCAAATGTCCAAATGAGCGATATATGACTGTGATGCAGCTGAGAGGCACAGAACCTCTTAGCACTATCTAAGGTAGTGCATGAAGTAGGTGGTTGGTCCGTGATATTGTATCTAATAGGCTGTGTTAAGATAGATTATGGTTCGGTGGTATCGTACGGGTGGTGTGGGCGGTCGTCAAAATATTATAAGTATCTACAATAAATCGATAAGTGTGGTCGTGATTTGGTATAAAGTGGAACTCATCTGTGGGATATGTCATCGACGATCTAAAACAGATAGCTTTGGAAACTAATTATTTTGTACTCACTGATAGAACTTTTACTCGATGAGAGGATATTCGTACGTTTCCTGGGTGCATTTGCCTCAATATTTTTTCTTATGTATCTTTCATTCAACTACAGCGGCTCTTTATATCCAGCAGGACCACAAAACAAAGCTCTAAAAGCTGGAATGGGCGGACAGTCGCTTCTGAAACGGCTTGCAGGTTGAGATGGGGTCGCGAAAACACAAGAGCAAATGTCATTATTATCAAAAAGAGCTTTGAGGTGCCTAGGTTCAAACGGGTACGACCGTGCTCAACATTTAAGCCATCGGAAGTTAAATGTCTATGAGGTATCAAAATGTTGTGTTGAAAAAATAAGATAAAATGGCATACCTGCTTAAGCGAGGTGTCGATCTACGATAAAATCGAAAATTGAGCGTAAAAACATAGATATAGTATATTGAACGCACAGAATCGGTGGCAATGTATCCACTGCCTCCACGGTTCGCGCTGTTGTCAACTCGGAGGTCGCTCTTGATGTTCAAGACAGTTTGCGCACCGCAAGGTGCAATGACAGTCGAGACAAGGTCAAAGGCATCGCGGTACAAATAATCCTTTCCTACCGTTTCCAGGGGAATGAATATGTGGTACCTTGAAATTGACCTAACTAAGCTCACCTGGAACGGGACCGACGAGGGTAGACCGAGCAGTGGCTTGTGCAATCTGTCCCTGGACTGGAAACGGAAGGATAAGCGGCGTACGGCAGTAATATAAAAGGTTAATACAGTAGTAGATTGACTGCTGGGCTGCAGTGACTTTGGAATCCAGCTTGTAGTAGCCTCGCTGCAAGAATTACAAGTTAAGTCTCTGGTCAATCACTAACTGAGAAAGAACTAACGTAATCGACGGTGGCAACGCCGAATGAGAAACCTTGAGGGACTCTGCCAAAGTATCAAGGTGTGCATAACGAAACAGCGCAGGAGTGGGATCACGTACTTGACTCCGAACGTCAGTTGGCAGTTCTTGCGGTTGCTGTTGATAGTAATATTTGGGCCGGCTTCAGCAAAATACTGGCTGAATGTGACAGTAACGGCGGTTCTGTCGGCTATAGGAATGTGGGTAATGGGTATATGCAAGGAAAACTAGCGAGTCATACCATTGAGGAGGTAGAAGGTGGATCCTGGTGGACATCCTGATCCATTTAACCCAAGACTCGTGCTGAGAAAAATAACTTCTATCAGGATACGTTTCGGTAAGCGGTATGTCAGCGCCTACATGTTGAATCCTGGAGGAGCAGCGACACCCTGGGATGCAACCAGCGGCGCCAAGAGAGCGGTGATGAGGAGAGTAGTAGTTGATTTTAAGAAGCTGAACATGTTCGCAAGTTGAAGAAGCCCAAGAATAATGCCCTATTCTGAGGTATTGTGTCAATCGAAGTGGGGTATATATACCGTTTCTAAAAGAGACACCCAGACGCAGACGTTCAGTCACGATGCCACGCCCAAGAAATTGCTACCAAATTGGCGGGAGTGCAGCAGCTAATGCAGGTGGCCTGCGGCTGCTTCGTTATAGGTCTGTAGAGCACAGTTCTTGGGTAATGCCGGTTTGTTCGGCTATCATGAGTTGCTTTCACATTTTGCAATTTCATGGAACATTTAGGCTGTGATCTCAAGTCGCTCTTTAGCCGTGGAGCACTCCGTGTGATCACAGACGTCCAGCAAGACGCACAGATCAATTCTATAGCAGGGACTCGCATTGCATGTCTGATCATCGGGCTCTCTTTTCTGAGTATATAAACCGTCTTGAACTCTAGGGAAGCGCCTGATAGCTCATTAAATTTACATTTGGGGATAAAAGTCGTCAAGTAGCAGTTCCTTCAAGTTAAACTGGATAACAGAAATGGAGCAACCTAGTGTAAAGTGTTCCAGCATAAACCAAGTGGAATGACCACCTACTACTGACGATGGTCAACTTCGTATCATCGGTGGCGTAATCAGATGAGCTTTCGAACATAGTCTACGGCGGTGCCGTTTTGCACGTGGTACAAAATTTCTGCTCATCACATTGTGACTAATTCCTAGTTCAAACCAGCGAACAAAGGGCGGCGGTTGAACGTTGACGGTTTACCCTCATGACGATACATTGACGATTCATAGGCAGTTGCAGTCGATCGTCGGATTTCCGCGTTGATGTCAAGGCAATAGGCAGCCAATGAAGTGGTCTAGATCGTCCTTGGCAGGGCTTGTCCTGAACATAAATTGGAAGCGAAATGGGGAAATGGTCAGATATGGTATCCACGATGTTGCTGCGCGTGACTAATATCGTTCTCACCAGCTCGTAAGTTGCAACTTCAGGCGTTTCATTCATACTAAACTCTACATAATCATTAGTCCTCGGTTCTATAATATAACCAGGGTTGAACATACAATTCACCGCCTCGGGAATGTGGAGCACGACTTGGCAATACGCCGCGAGCGACTGAAATAGGGTCTTTGCGGAAACCCCTTCAAGCAGATCTTTTCCTAATCACCCAACCCGACAGTAGTACTTCCCCGCCTCGATTCATTTCTCAGATTAACTAGTATTATAAACGACTTTCGTGATGCCGTAGCCAAGGGTGGTTGCACGCATCCCTCGTACTAGGCCTATTTTTCGGGTTGAACTGAATTTCATGCTGACGAGCAGCAGGCCGCAGCGCAATGGGAAGGAACTTTTGGAGTAATAAGTGTGTTCGACATCCATTTGCCTACGATGTGCAATTACTGGAGGGCGCAGATAACAATTTAGCGTCGTCAACACTGGTGCGGTTTTCAAAGAATCTATGGACACTTCCTGGAGACTAATCAGGAATATAGATCTAGGGGCAAAGATTTATCGAAGGCCTGGAGAAATTCGGGGTGCTTTGCTGTACTGTTTATATCGCTTCCTATGAAAACACGCATGGATCGGCAAACTCCATCATCCAGCCTCCTTTTGATCAAACTTGGACAACCACCTCTCTCCGTTGGACTTTGGTGGACATTACCAAAGGTTTCTTCGCCTATTTCATCTAGATGAAGTGGTTCCAGGTCGTTGCTCCGGAAAAAGAAAGGAGAATCAAAATTTTGTTTACCCTAGAATGTTCACTAACGCGGAAATACCCATTTCTCAGGTGGACAACTACGTCCTAAAGCCAGGTAGAATAATTAGAGTATTTTATGCTACGCAGACCTCCTGTGAGAGCGTATCAGTTATTTCCATATTTAATATGTCGAATGAGGTGGCCAGAACAGGACAGATTTTCCAAAAGAAAATTCTAGAGTTTTCGCTTAAAATAAGGAGGTATCCCAGGTACTCAATTGAACTGGAGAGCCTGGAAAAAACTTAAAATGAAACTCCTTGCGTTCTTGGCGACCTGCAATGATTTCACCACTTTAAATTCTTTCTAGCGTCCCGGGGGATGTCATTGCCGGAAATGTTTAATCCTGAGCTGCAACGAGGCATAAGTCAATGTATTCTCTACCTAGACTGGGTGGGAAGGCTCGTGGTGGGGTAACATGAGGCATCCCTTTGGCCAAGTTGACGCAGGGACCGCGGCAAACACATCATCCGTTTCCGAGAACAGACAATAACGAAGATGTGATATGACTCATGATCTGAACGATGTAAACTATTTAACAACTTTATCCTCGTTTTAGATCACGAATTGTTACTCAACAAGAGAGCCTTGGCCTATGTGCCAAGTTGTTGCCAAAAATGAGTCACGTTTCTCAGCACATATTTGTACTGAGGATTGTCTGGCGCTCTCCTTGAGTTCCCATCAAACACGGAGTGCGCCGACAATTCAGTAGTCGTTCTATTTGTTGCGCTGACCCGAACACAAATTCCGCTAGGATTTCATGATATTTTGATCTAATGCTTCTCAAATTCACATATCTCTGTTAAGCTCTCTGTATAAGGCGAATAATTCCACAAAAGTACATATGAGGACGTCCGTAAAGGTATATTCTCAGTTCAGTTGCTTGTGGTGTATTGCAAAGTCCCGGTATCATATTCAAGAAGTTAGTAATTGAATATTTAATTTCTTTTATTTAAACAGAGGACTAACAATGGTCCAAGTCTCTAGTATGAATACGACGCCTAGCGGTCAACTTGCGCAGAGGTAATGGCCTTATTTGTGTGAAAAATCGGTGGCTGGATGTAAGCCAAATATGTTAAGTACTGTCACCCGTTCTTTCCTCCAGAGCGCTGGAAAACATTAGAAGTGGACACCTCGTGGCCGGATACTAGCGTCTGACAAGATTGGTACTTCCCTGGATGATCGCATATCCCATATCTGTCCATTTCCCATTTCCCGTTTCCCATTAGGCATTCAATTTATTTAAAGCCTCGAGGTACAGGAGAGTCAAGGGTCTAGTGTCTTGCGGAGATTCACAGGAGAGCCAACTACAGAGTAACGAATCATCTGTGTATCGTCGTGAGGGGTGATGCCATTCAAACCATCAATTATCGTCTCTTGTGCGCAGGTTTTGACCAACTGGTATTGTACGATATTAGCCACAGGCTCACAGTTTAACGAATAAGGTGATTCTCCTCCAGGCTAGGTTTACAATTTTAGCTGGTTTTTGCAACCCACATCGCGAACGCGGAAGAAACTACCTGATATGTGCCCATACAGCTATTGCGTGGCCTAGACCGTCGGCTGAATTGTAAACACTGATCGGTATGTGATCACACCTAATAATCCCTGGGCTCCGTTGAACACTGCTTCAGATCCTTGCCTGAACGTTTCCTGAGTTTGTGAAATGTGAATGCAACACATGAAGGCCGAACAGACCGGCATTACCCAAGAACTGTGCTCTACAGACCTATAACGAAGCAGCCGCAGGTCACCTGCATTAGTTACTGAATACCCACCAATCTGGTGGCAATTTCTTGGGTGTGGCATCGTGACTGAACGTCTGCGTCTAGGTGTCGGTATTTCGCAAACGATATATATACCTCACTTCAGTCGCATAATCCCCCAGAACAGGCTCTCATCCTTGCGCTTCTTCAACTTGCGAACATGTTCAACTTTTTGAAATCAACTGCTGCCATCTTCGTCACCGCTCTCTTGGCGCCACTTGTTGCATCCCAGGGTGTCGCTGCTCCTCCAGGATTCAATATGTAGGCATGGGTAACTCTTCAGAAATGTGACGCTGAGAGATTTTATTTTCCTCAGCACGAGTTTTGGGCTAAACGGATCAGGATGTCCACCAGGATCGGCCTTCTACCTCCTCAGTGGTATGCTTTGTCATTTTCTTAGCGTATATTGATTACCCACATTTCCGTAGCCGACAGAACCGCCGTCACCGTCACATTCAGCAAGTACTTTGCTGAGGCCGGCCCAGGGATTTCCATCAGCAACAATCGCAGAAATTGCCAGTTGACCTTTGGTATAAAGTACGTGATTTCACTCCTGTGTCTACTCATGACGCACACCTTGACACTCTCGAAGACTCCCTCAAGGTTTCTCATTCGGCGTTGCCACCGTCGATTATGTGGGTTTTTCTTCCTTTGTTAGTGATTGACCAGACGCTTAACCTCTGAATTCTGCAGCGAGGCTACTATCAGCTGGATAACAGAGTCGCTGCTACTCAGCAAGCGATCTATTACTGTATGAAGCCTTTACATCGCTAGCCTACGCCGCTGATCACTCCATATTCCAGTCCAGGGATCAATCCAACAAGCCACTGCTCGCTCTACCGTCAACGGTCCCGTTCCAGGTGAGATTAATTAGACAAATTTCAAGTTATTCGACACTCATTACCTGGTCGCTACAGGAAAGGATTACACCTACCGTGATGCCTTCAACCTCGTCTCAACTGTCCAGTCGCCTTGCGGTGCGACGACTGTCTTGAATGTCCAGAGCGACGTCCGAGTTAACAATGCGGCCAACCCTGGAGGCAGTGGATACATTTCCACCGATTCTGTACGTTCAATTTATTCTATCTGTATGTCACTGCCTAACTTTTTATTGGCTCGTAGATCGATAGCGCGTTCAAGCAGGTTTGTCATTGGATATTTTTTGCAACGAACGATGACTGACTCCTTGTAGACATACAACTTCCAATGGCGCAGATGCTGAGCACCAACGCATATACCCGAGCCATAGGAAACTTGACTGCCCGACGCCCAACACACCATTTTCTCGGCTCAATGTCACCTGGTTACTAGGTCCTTCTCTCTTCATGCCTACCTCTAGCGGACTTAGAATATATCTCGTTACATACTCCGATACAGTCTTGGCACCTTAATAGTAAAACGATCACTTACCGCCTGGGGCTTGTCTTCCACCTATGTTACGGTCACCCCTTGCCCATTGGATACGGTCATGTTTCATTGGACTTTATTTTTCACTTTGGAAGTACCGTGGCGGGCCATGCAACTAAGTATGCACATGGCGCTGTCGGTCTGATTCACTGCTGACGCGGGACTATTTTAGGCGATCTAAAATGTATTCTAAAATGTATTAAACATGCCAAAATTTTTGGCAGTGTTTTTCCTCGAGTGAGAACCTGACAACAACAATAAAATTTGAGAGCGCACAAATGACCATCCGACTCTACCTTTTTTGAAACATTTCTGTATGGATCAAATGAAGGATTTTTATCATGTTGTAGCGACGAAAGGACTTCTGGTCTAATCTAACATGCTAATTGAAATTTTCGGACCATAGAAGTCTAAATTTGGGTTCGCTTTTTGTCTACAAGACAATAGTATCAAAAACGTTTCCATGCCAAACTGAATTGAAAAAGTTGTTAATATATTTTACGTCGCATAAAACTTCCACAAAATGTGATATGATGCGTGCACAACAATCAGGAGGAAACAATAGGATTTGCGTCACAAGTTAGACGGTCTCGGAATTAAAATCAAATTCTTCATATTATGGGCGCTAAAAACTAATAATAAAGGTAAGATTTATGGTAGAATTTTCTCACTCACAAGACTCATCGTT
>Ga0247742_10003209_pt1 | contig 10417 bp, 10 predicted proteins | sample UWRJL208509C2_FD_180944 | JGI IMG/M metagenome (GOLD analysis project Ga0247742, IMG submission 180944) | Plant litter microbial communities from Arlington Agricultural Research Station in Wisconsin, United States - UWRJ-L208-509C-2 | ecosystem: Environmental > Terrestrial > Plant litter >... | reverse complement strand
ACTCATACCCATTCCATGAACATATCCGAACATCTCGTTGAGGGGGATGTTGTTCGGAGCAATCCAGCAAACCCACGAAAAGTAGCTGAGTGCTTGGAATAAGTAACCTGGAACGAAGTACCAGCAGGTTGAAGCAGCAAAAGCGTAGAAGAAGAAACGCTCTCGGCTGAGACCACCGCGGTTACCAACACCGGCATATGTCTGTGCGTGAAGGGTGTTGAAGAGAGCGCAGGTGACCAGGTTGGTAGGCCAGACTACGAATAGCGATAAGGAAATGCTGTGTATATTAAAATCTATACTCACTCATGGAAGGGGGTTGTACCAGGAAGCGGCGAGCAATACCTCCGATAGAGAAACCAATGAGCTGAGTGGACATGACAACCATCCATTGGTCTGGGCTTATCGTCAGTAGAGCGGGAAACGAAGCGCCGCGAATACTCACAGCCGAAGTTGTAGTTCTGGTTGTAGAAAACCCGTTGGACGGCTACAATATCTGTGGCGTAGGCGCTGTAGGCGCCTACGGCGGCCATGATTGTAGACAAGACGTGTTCCTTGATCGAGAACGGTCCTGGGTTGAGCGGGTGGCCAAAAATCTTGATGTTAGGGACAGCACGAGCCCAGAGGCGACCCAGAGGGAAAATCAACAGCTGGGCGACGATAGCGGTGACTGTAACGGAGGGGTAACGGAAGAAGAAGAATTGGTTCAGGCCCTATAGTAAACTGGTTAGAATGTCGACCATGGATAGACCTATTTGCATTACCGGGATAATGATGGCCCACATAACACCTAGCACCCATGAGCGGATGGTCGACACTGGGATGTCGGGGTCGTCGGTATTAGCGACGGCAGATCGTACTTCCGGGTAGGGAGAGTCGTCCTCTGAGCAGGGGTTAGCGGGGGAAAGAACCAAAAACACAAGAAATAAGTTTACCTAGCACGCCGGCGATAGCAGCCTCCTTGTCGATGTTCGGGTCATCGAAGTCGGGCATGGCGAGTGCCGCGACATCCTCTGTAGACCTCTGTCAGAATCGAAGTCCGCAATAGTGATAAACGAGGCCATACCATTGTAAGCATCGGTCTTCTCGATGTCTGAGCTAGCTCGCTTTTCGTCTCTGAGGGAAGACATGGCTGAGGAGCTGAAGCAGGAGGGCCTGAGTTCTTCCACAAGAACCACAGATACTTGTATGAATTCTGGATATGCGACATGTGGGTCCCGAGATAAGAACGAATAACCCTCCGTGAAGTGGAACCCATATCTGGGAGTGGAATCTTTCTTCAGGATCTCTTGACCATTGCCCAGAGAACTTTCAGAACAACAGAATTGGATCTGTGGTTCTCAATTCAGAGGTCGATCTTGGATGAGCGCACACAAATCGGGCACAAGTACCAAGCCCCTTGCTCGTGCAATGTCCAATTTCATTCCTAGATATGTCAACGGAATCTTTCAGAGTTAAAAGCGGCTGGCATAGAAGCGTACTGTATACCAGATTTTGAGACTTGGGAGTTCTTGGCCGCCTTGGGCTTGGATATAAACGGCAAAAGCGATCTTACGGACATTGTGAGGCGCAGAACGCTTGCCAGCACATAGTATCATCCATCTGTCTCTTGTACAGTACTCTGTTCAGCATGTATCAACCGTAGCATAGGACGATAAGTCACTCACACATATCTTGCTATAATTATCCAATGCGTCGATCCTCAGTGGCTGTCCCTGTGTGGCAAAACTGGTCCTTTAGCGCCGCCATTTTCGGACATGCATTAGGAGAAATCACCATGAGGAATTTCGGTATATCTTGCGCTAATCTTACATGATCGTGTGTTCCATGATCGTGTGCGGCATCTGAGGTTATCTGCACACGATGGGTGTTCCACATGGTAACCTATAGAACTGCATCAATGGAAGTGGGAGTGTACATCGCCCGACAGAGGACGCTGGACCAAACACTATCACTGATCCCCGAATGGCGAAGATGTCTACCCCTGGTGACCGCGTGAGCACATATGGGTAAGTGCTCTTCCTTGCGCACTATTCACAGACAAACCGTGAGTATACCTGGGTGAAGATTGATTCACCTTGTGCTTTTCTTACCACCGTCTTCGATCATTTCATTGCCTCGGGCGCTCATGAGTTTCGAAGAACATCCGTACATACACTCTAAACATGGACGCTGAGTAAAAGGCCGTTCGACTCTAACCGGAAGCATACCTCGTGTAGAATTAGAAAGATGCGAGGGCGTAAGATCGGTTGAATGCCAGATGCTTATGGTGCTTGGACGTCCCGTTGCATTATTAACTGAAGCTTAGATAAGATATGCATAAGTTGCACATGCTGAGGTGTTGAGTCGATCCCCGGAAAAACCTATCTTTAGAGCGTATTCGGGTGGGACTGCACTTGATTTTCCTTGACTGGTCGGAATTCATTATCCTGATTGTTCTTCTGTGATCGGACGATGCATTTTAGGATCGTTCAGCTGGTAGGGCATTTGAGCACAGGTGCCTGACCAAAATTACACCAGCAGCGTGCGTGTAGTTTCCAGTTGATTGCACCTGATGGACACCAGATAGTGCAGGTTCAAACGTTCAGGCCTCTCGATATACGGAGTCGTGAAAGTGGAAGTCCTACCCGATACCAAGGGATTCCAAGGAAAGAAACCATGCAGACATCAAGCCAAGGTAAGCAGCTTGAACTAAAATTAGACTGGACACGATTCAGATAGATTCAGATTGCGCAAGATAGCTGGTCGATGTTGCTTTCTCTATTCCTTCAACAGCCTTCAACACAACGAGCCACAGGCGGTGGGGCAAATGCTTTCCGGGAAGAGTGGATACGAACAGGTGCATAATAGTTCATTGAAGATTTCGGCCGCATGGAGTAGACCCTTGTATGATCATGCTCCTCAGTGTGTCCGTGGATCCTCGAACTCAATTGAAGCTCACGAAGAGGGTGGTGTACTTGTAAGAAGCATGTGCAGAGGACCGAGATTCGGTAGCATCGGAGGCACAAACAGAGATAAGAACGAGTGTGTTGATGCATATCGCGAACAGTGTACGCGCCAGTAATGATCTAGGAGTTTCACTGTTCAGAGTTGGCGTTCACAGGCCTGGGGGCGATCTCAATTTTGCTCGACGGTGTTGGCGGTACCGTTGGCAGCCAAGGAAATCTTGGCCATTACATAAGCGGATATTTCCCACGCATACGCCGACGTATACGTGTCAACATTGTTCACTGTTCCACATGAGCTCGACACCGTGAGGGATAGTGAGCACACGACAAACTTTGTATCCCAAATTCCACCGCACTTTCTCCAGGTCGCGAAGCAGATAGAACAATGGTAAGCATGCTCCATCGTTTGGACCTGAATTACGGCTGAATACAACGCACCAGTCTGCTCTATTCAACTTTCAATCATTGTTATTAGTCGTCCTCCTTTTCATATGCACATGCACGTATGTACGCGCTGTAGCACCAAGCCTTGTTGATAGGAATAAGGTCGGGTGAGTTGAAACAACCAGGACAAGATACGGCGCGTGTTTACCTTTCTGTCACACCTAGGTTCCCTGGTTTACTGTTCAAGGCGGCAAGAATAGGTGCGTTGGGATGACATGGCGTTACCACGTCGGTTCTTTGTCTCGCTCATTGCATTTTCAGGAGAACGTTTATCACCTTATGTCGGGCTGGCTTGTATAGCTATGGCGCTTACGATCCTCTTGAATTGAAATACACGATTAGCACAGGAAATATGGACATGGAAGATAAATAATTATGCGAAATAACCAACACAGTACCAACCACATCCTTCACCGATCAGCTAGCAGCAACCCGTCGTCTCCGTGGATTCCGATGATCGTCCTCTTCACCATCCCTGTCGCCATTCGTGTACAACGAAGAAGTCGACCTTTGTGCTGTTCTTTCGACGATAGATGTTCCATCACGGAAGCGGGCACGGAACAAAACGTTGGCGTTGGTGAAGAGGCCTTCCTTTAACGACACGACAATGAATTGCGAGCCTTTGAAACGTGTACGGAATAGCTGCCCGATGTGCTGCGTATGCGAAAGGTCCAGGGCTGCGTCAATCTCGTCAAGAATGTACATCGGGGCAGGCTTGAATTGAAGGAGGGCCATGATGAGCGAGAGAGCAATGAGTGACCTGTATTTGAAGTACGAGCGATGAATAAATGAATGCTTGTGTACAACCCTTTCTGGAAACGCGCACCTCTGGCCACCACTCAATTCGGTCAGACTTTGCTTCCATACGGTCCCGAGCTGCACCTTGACTTCCAAGCCATCCATAAGGTCTTGGCCCTCCGGCGGTTGGAGTTTTGCAAAGTTTCCTGGCAGGAGCTCCGCGAATATACCTCCGAAATCGCTGGGCAAAAGAAAGGGATCAATCTCGATAAGTTCAACAAACGGATGAATATACTTACGCGTTAACCTTCTCCCAAGTCTTTTGAAGTGCATCTCGTTTATATCGATCTAGCTCCTCGATCGTCTCCTCGATTTTTTCCTTGTCTTTCTCCACTATGGCCATGTTCTTCTTGAGATCCGCTTCGCGCTTCTCAACACTGAACCACAAACGATGTCATTTCAATTATCCATGTCATGATGGGGCTCTGGCGACTGACCTATCGATCATGTTCATAACTTTGGGGTTCAGCTTCTTCTTCATGCCTTTCTGGGAGTTCTCCAAGTCCTCACACTTCTGGCGTAGGTCTTGGACTTCGATGCCAGTGAAGTCATACTGGGTTCCTTGCTTCCCGAATTGTCTGTGTCGGATATTAGCATGGTGTCTCCTAAAGAAAGCGAGCGGAACTAACGCTTTCTCCTCCACAATCCATGTGTATTGCTGTTCAAGCTTTGAGACGTGATTGACCGCAGCTGTCTTGTCCTTATTCAGGTTCTGAATATCGTGTTCCGCCTGCGTGAGCTTGAGGTCCGCAGCCGAAATGACCGCTTTCTTCTCCTTGATAACTCGGTCCAGCTCCTTCAGTTCTGTATCAAATCGGCTCAAAGTTGACAACTCCTCTTGCAACTTGTCCTCGGCCTTGGCATGTTCGACCTATCAAAAAGATGATTAGTATGATGAGAAGCGACGGGCTGTACAAGCCTCGCGGACCGGTCGAGAGCTTGATTGATATTCCACCTTCGCTCCTCATGCTTCCAAGTCAGCAGGAATGACGAACGAATGGGGAATAACAAGCTCCTGGCCGAACCCGAGAAACACGCACCTCAGACTCTGCAACCTGATCTCGCAATTGCTCCAGTTGTTTTCGCATCTTCGCGACACCGGCCTTTGCCTCTTCAAGGTCATTTTTCTCGCCCTTGATGTCAGCCTCTATCTGTTCTATAAACGGAGGAGACAGGCAATGTGGGGTAGGATGGGAGTTAGTGATGAACAGCCATGAACCATATGGTACCGTGTCAAAAAGTAAAGAAGGATAAAGTGACGTTCCGTGCGAGTGGAGGAGGATAGGAATAATGATAGTAGAGATAGATAAAGGAAATTAAGAATAGAACCTACCAAGTTCAAGTGTCGCCGTTTGGAGATCCTTATGTTGAGTCTTGACGATTACCGAATGTTTTTGCATCGTCGATTTCTGTTTGTGGATGCTCGCCTGGTAATTAACATTGTCAGTCCATGTCATGTCAGACTGTCGTGGCGTCCTGGGACAAACGGGGTCCAGCCACCCGGTGCACTGGAGCGAAACTCACCTTCAGCTCTTCAATCTTGCCTTCCTTGTTGTTCTTGAACTCCTCCATGTCACGTTCAAGTTTCGTGACCTCTTCTTGAGCAAGTTTTTGCTTGTTCTTTGCCCCTTGAACCGCAAGCTGGAGGTTCTCGATGGTCGACTTCACCTTGTCGACTTCGCTGGCGTTCTAAACCCCAAAAATAAATAAGCCCGGGTAGACTGTAATTAATGGCACACGACATACCAGTGATGCATTGCTCCCCTCTACCTGCTCCTGAAGCAACTTGAGCTCGTGCTGCTTAATCTCTAGATCTCTCGCGAGAGCCTTCCATGCAGACCTCACGTTTCTGGTCTTCTCCTCGTCCTTGATCAGCGAGTTCAGTTGTTGCTGCGCTTCTCTAAGCCCATTCTCGGCTCCAATGAGTTCTTGGACTTGGATGAGAGTATTATTTGAGCTAGGGGCCGCACCACCACTGAGGGTGCCAGAAGGATCGTAGACGTCACCATCAAAGGTTACAGACTTGACGCCGACTTTGTCGTTGAAGGTGACGCGTTTGGCTGCATCCGCATCGTCGCAGATGAGTATGTCGCCAAAGATGTAGCCGACAGCCTTTGAAACTTCATCTTCGTAACCTACGAGCGAGAGCGCAGTCCGAACTTTGCCTGGAGCGAGTTGTTCGGCCGTTTTGAGTTTCTAGTTGTGAAGTTAGCGACAGCTTTTTCTTCAAGAAGTTGGGCATAGCTCACAGCTGGCGCCAGCGTCCATGCACTGATCTTCGTCAGCGGGATAAATGTCCATCGTTTCCGCATCCTTCCATTCTTGATGAGGTCCTTACCGACCTTCTCGTCCTCAATGACAACATTGTACAATTTTCCACCACCAGCGATTTCAAGGGCTGTAGCCTTATTGAAGTGTTCTTGAGAGAGCGAGATCAGTTGTACGGCAACACCTTTCACCTTCCTTCGATCGAAGTTGGGCGTCGGATCTTCGTACTCGAAATTGAGCCTAGGCATGCGAGACCTGATCCATTCTCGCCGCTACATAGAAATTAGCTCATTCTATCAAGACGGGAAAATCACGCACATCGGTAAGGTTCTTAACCTGGTCCCTCGCCTCCTTCAAAGACCCCTCAAGCTGCCTTTCCTTCTCCAAACTCCATCCAGAACTATTCAGCTTAGCCTCGCAGGACGTCACGGCCGCCTTCAAAACCTCCAACTTCTTGATATTATCTCCAGTCTCCTTCGCAAACGCCTTCATTCTCGCCTCCAGCCCAACCAAGTCCTTTTGACTCATGTTTAGCTTGACCTTGGCTTGCTCCTCCTCTGCAGCACCCTGTGCAATCTTCGCTTTCGCGTCGGCAAGTTGGCCCATATATCCTCCTCCCTTGTTCTTGGCCCCAGAGGAAGACAATCCCGTAAGCAAAGTCTGGAGCAGCTCTTCGTCCGAAGCATGTTTAGTTTCGAGTGCAGCGTGCGCTTCTTTGACCTTGGCATACCCAGCCGCAAGCTTGTCGACCTCCGTCTTCTTCTCGTTAAAGGCTGCATCTGACTATAGGCAGTTGAATAAGTTGGGGCATATAGCATCCAAGAGACGACTTACCTCCTTCAACTGGGCCTCAAGGGTTCCGACCCTTCCTTCCTCCTCTTTGATACTACCCACTTTAATCTCATCCTGAGCCTTCATCTTCGCCAATGCTTTCCCCGACTCTGCCACCGCGTCCTGAAGTTTCTTCAGTTTCCCCCCTTTGCTCATCTCGACTTCCCTCTGCTTCTGCACCCTCACGATATCTTTCTCCGCGCGCTCACAGTCCTTCCCAGCTTTCTTCTTCTCAGCTTCAACCTTTTCAGTCTCTTCTTCTTGCTTGTCGATTTCGTCCTGCTTCTTTTTCACTCTGCCCTGAGCCTCAGTCCACTCCCATGCACGTAGTGTGCGCCCTAACCTCTCAAGCTCGGAAACCGACTTCTGGTATTGGATATATGCACGCTTTTGCTCGCGGAGTCTATTGAGCTTGGGGGTGATTTCCTCGTCGAGCATGGACTTGAACTCTTGGACCTTCTTCTCCTTTTTGCTCATCGTCTTCTTTGCTTTGTCCTTTCGCTCCTCGAACATACGCGTCCCAGCAGCTTCTTCCACCATTCCAAGAATCTCTGGTGGACGCATATTGAGGACCTACATATATGAGAACTCTTCCAAGTGGCGAGTAGGGTGGGTTTACCTTGGTGATACGACCTTGCATAATGACAAAGTTGGGATTGTTAATGTTTAGCTGCACGGATTGGAACATGCTCTGTATATTCGCCTGAAGGGCTTTGTGGCCATTGAGTAGATATTTGGAGACGTTGGGAAGGGCGATCTGAGTGGATGTCAATACTGACAAACGTCACAAGGAGCGAAGTACACACCTGACGCGTAACCGTAACCTGCTTGTACTCCTCCAGCCCCAGAGGACTCTTTGAGCGATCGGAATTGTCAAAGACGATGGTGACACTAGCTTTAGTGACTCCCGCTTGACCTCGCTTGTAAATGAGGTCTTGTTGGTTCGCTGCACGCATCTGAGGCGCGTCAGGACGCGTCAAAAAACGCGATGAACTTTGAAACGCACTTGAGACATGTTGGTGATACCCAAAACAAAGCAAATCGCGTCCAGGATATTGGACTTGCCAGATCCATTGAGACCAGTAATCGCATTGAAAGAAGAGTCCCATCCTGTGATCTGAGTCCTAACTGGGTATGATTTGAAACCTGAAAGAAACTTGTTGGTGTTGATACCACGAACAAAATGACTGTATTATACCTTCGAGAATGAGCTCTTCTATCCGCATATTTCGTCGCAGTTGAGGTTCGCAATTCGTGGCCCAGGTGTTGACGACAGAACAACTTTGTCACGTGGTCGAATCTTCTCACGCTGCATTATGAATGAATTTATGAAAACCTGCATCAATTCGTATACATTGTAATACATACTATAGAGTGAATTAGTATTTCACATTTTTTCAAAATAGAATGATGGACAATTCCTTGAAAGCTTGGGCTCCCCGAACGCCGCCAAACGCCAGAGTCTTCGTGACTTTTTTTTTTAAAAAAAAACCCCGCAAAGTAGAGCCATGCATCGCTTGGAGGGCGACAGCGCTTTGAAGGCGCACTCACCTAGATCAGAGATTTCCGCTTTGAACGTTCCAACCTACTTCGGTTCAAACATCGAGGCGGGACCGAATGGCAATAGCCTCCCGAGTCATAATAGAATGCGACAGAATGTGGGGAATGTTTTCAACACGATGAAGACCTCCGCCACCTTGTATTTACAGTTTCGGACATAATTTCTTTTAGCCTTTTGGCAACAACCCCTTTGGTTTCCCGTGATTTATTTGGGCGCTTACTTTCCCGCGGCGGATTGTTGGCTGATCCCCCGGCAGGGTGACAAGATGTCCGCAATTAGCACTATTAACGGATCACACCCCCGAAGGCACACTCGAAGGCACACTGCAGCGACGTGAATGTGTCGCACAAAGAGAGGCGCCCCAAGCGTTCTCGAATTGTAAGGCTCAGGTTGGGGGGATTGTTTTACGATACGCGGATTGGCATTAAAATAATTTCTTCCGAAACCTTTTGTGGCCAGATTTCCACTAAATTTAGAAAATGGTCTAAGACCCCGGCCCGCCACTAATTGAACTCCCTTTGAACTCGCCTTTCACCTTCTCTTTCATCTTGTCTTCTGCCCTCCGCATTTATCTAGGACTTCATACATATCGATGTCCACACGTCTGGTTCCAGCTACTTGGAAAACCTATGATTCAGACTCATCTGATCTGACCGACATCTCAGACGACGAGGATGAGCTAGATTTCGTCGCGCCTGCCTTACCACCACCGCCCCCACCACTACCACCACCACCACCGGCAGCAACAGTTCCAGCGTCTTCGCACACATCAAGCAGAAGAGGAACGCGTCCTTCAACTCAGCAAGCTACTCAGAAGAGCAAGAGTTCGCGAAAGGAACCTGGACTCCCATTCATTCCACAAGCTCTCCGGTCAGGACGTTCCAAAAGCTATTCAGCCGCTGCGCTCATTGGTGTGTCGTTTTTCAACATTTTCTGACACAATCCTCACCTTCTTTCTACAAGAAAAAATTAAGTCAGGTAAAATTGAGTTGAACCCGGAATATCAAAGAGGTATGTCGACGCTTTGATCCTCCTTCATGCTGTCTTTGACCCTTTGACCAGGAGTGGTATGGGATGACCACAAACAAACACATCTCATCAACTCTATCTACCACAACTTTCATACTCCTCAAATCCTGTTCGGTGAGGGCGTCTACTACGGTCGAAACGTGTTCGATCTCATGTTATTTCCATAAGCTGTTATTCGCGACGACAACAACAACGTCAAATGGGTGTGTATTGATGGGAAGCAACGTTTAACCTCGATATATCGGTGGGTATCGCTTATAAAACCTATAAATTTTTACTCAGACACCCTGTAGGTTCTTTTTGGGCGAAGTCAGTACTTGGAGCGTCCATCTTTTCTGCACCCACTAATATCTTGCGCTTTCGACGCTCCTCTAGATTCCATGTAAGTCTTCCTACAGCCGTTTTATTCAAAGTCTCACATGTTCTTTGCTTAAAGTTAGGGCCAAGTACGCTCCATTTCACGTATTGCCAGTTGAGAGCAATCTGACCGTTCTCTTAGGGAATGGAAGTTTCCAGGGTGGTTCACTAAGGATCCCAAGAA